>ENA-ORSB01002155-ORSB01002155.1-human-gut-metagenome-genome-assembly--contig:-NODE-2155-length-16318-cov-3.406567_pt1 | contig 16318 bp, 23 predicted proteins | sample MGYA00242180_ERZ509144 | MGnify/ENA primary metagenome ERZ509144 (study PRJEB26280, sample SAMEA2338661) | human gut metagenome | biome: human gut; feature: human-associated habitat; material: faeces...
GATAATTTTAAATTATAGCAAATTAAAAATGAATTAGAATATGAATGGTACTGGATAGATTCAGAATATAATCCAAGTAGTCAATAGAATTTATTTTATTTATTTAATGATATGTATCCTAGATCTTTGGTTTAGGTTGATCAAATAATATATTCTTTATTTAATATTTTATTAAAGTTAATAAATAATAATAAAAAAGATGACATTAGTTCTGTATATTATTTTGAAAATAGTAGTATAGCTAATTATTGTTTATCAATATTAGCTGAATATGCTGCATTAGGAGATCATTTTTATGATATAACTAATAATGGTTATAAAGCTGATTTCTATATAAATGAGCCAACTGGGAAAATTTATAGCTTATATGAAATAACTTCTTCCTAGATTACTGGTATTTATTTAGGAGCTATTACAGCACCGGCTCCATTAGCTAAAACAGAATTAGTTGATTCTTTTATTAAAGATAAAGATAACAGCTATATTAAAAATTAGATTGTAGTTGAAAGTAGTATTTTAGAAGAGGATAATATTGGTACTTATTAGGAAATTTTTAATTTTTCCATTCCTAAATATCCTGATATATCAATAAAAACTATAAATGTTAAAAATGAATAGACTTATAAAGTATCTAATATAAAACCTATAAGTAAAAATATGGAACAAATCGATTTAGAAACTCCTTTGCCTATTCATATCCTTACCCCTAAAAATTCTGGATTAACTGTTTCTATAGATATAATTAATAATAATATTGAAAAAGTAATAGGTAATAAAGAAAGTTATATTGGTCCTATTCTTTCTAAAAATGATTTATTTATTAATATTACAGATAATTTAAGTGATTCTACACGTGGACATATTTTTTAGTATAAAAAAGATCCAGTCCAATCATTAGAAGATTAGGAGTTTTTATTTGATAATTGGGAAAAAATTGGTACTTTAACTGGTTTGCCTGGAATCCCATTAGCTAAAAAAATTATTAATATAACTGCTGTAGAACATTTATCAAATAATATTGTTTATGAAGGTTCTGAGGGCAATGGTAATAATGATTATATTTTTAATTACAATATTTTAAAAACATATTATGTAGAACATGTTAATGATGGATTAGAATTTATTATCAAACAAATATTAAATGGAACCAAATTAAATCAAGAAGCAATAAAAAATGCAGGTAATAACACTCCATAGTTAATAATTAATTTTGGAGATAATGCTGGTGCTAATTTACCTGATTTAACAATTAATTCTGAAAGTGGAGAAGTAATTCTTATTAATTTTTACAATCCTACATTAACTAGCAGTTATTGGGGCCTTTATATTCAAATAATTGGGATTTAATATCTGTCTCAGGTAATAGTTAGGATTCTATCGTTTCAATACAATAGAATCCTTAGCAAGAAATTAGTAAAAAAACTACTTATTCTAGTTGGTATTTAGATACTCAATATTTAAATAATAATTTGGTTTGGAATAAATGGATTGGAATTACTACAAAAAATCTTGTAGATACTTCAATATCCATTAATGGAATCTCAAAAACAAATATTCCAAAATTTACAGCTAAAGAAGGAGATAAAATAACAATTCATACACTTAGTAGAAATAAATCTACAACAGACATAGGAGAAATAACTAGTAAAATTTTTTATAATAACACGTTGATGGAAGAATCTGATAAATGTTAGGTTGCTCCGTCAGAAGGATTATGGGGATATGCTGAAGTAACTTATGAATTTAACTTAAAGAATGATATATCTATTGAAGTCATAAGTGAAAAATATCCAGATTCTTCTCCTTATGTTTTTGGGCAAAATGTTTATATTACAGATTATTTAGATTAAGGAGGAATTTTAAATGGATGCTCAATTAGTTGCGCAAATATTCCAAATTTGTATTATTCCTTTACTCGGAATTTTAACGACATTTTTAGTTGCTTGGATTAAATCTAAAAAAGATGCTTTAAAGCAACAAACAGATAGCGAATTAGCTAAAAAATATTTAGATATGCTTGATAATACAATTACTGATTGTGTTATTGCAATGAATCAGACTTATGTTAATTCATTAAAACAGCAAGGAAAATTTGATGGCGAAGCACAGAAAAAAGCATTTACTGATGTTTATAATAAAGTAATTGCTATTTTAGGTCAAGATGCTATTGAATATTTGAATTCTGCTGTTGGAGATCTCAATGAATATATTTCTTCTAAAATTGAAAAAGAAGTTAGTACAAATAAAATTACTCCAACAGAAACAAAATAATAAAATGGGAGAACCAATACGGTTCTCCCATTTTTTTTATGCTTATTTATTGTATTAAAATGCCCTAAATTTTTTCCCAAAAATTTTGACAAAATTGGGAAATTATTTGACAATATTTTTTATATAAATATAGAAAGAATAAATAAGAAAGGATTTTAGTTATGAATTTATATCAAGGTTTTGGAAATAATCAAAGTTATTATCAACCACAAAGGACCAATACAATAATACCTCCAAGTTAGTAGCCATAGCCTGCTTTTATTGGATTAAAAGGGCGTCCAGTTTCTTCATTAGAAGAAGCACGAGCTGCTGCTATTGATTTTGATGGTTCTGTATTTTTCTTTCCTGATTTGGCTAATAAAAGAATTTATACTAAGCAAATTAATTTAGATGGAACAGCATCTATGAATATGTATGAGTATAAAGAAGTTCCTACTGAAGCTTTTAATTCATCTAATTTTGTTACTCGTTAGGAATTTGATGAAACATTAAATGATATTAAAGGTGCATTAAATATGATTGCTTAGTAGACTTAGCAATAGAAGCAATAGCCAAAAGTAGAAGAATAGCCTAAATAGCAAATTAATTTTTAAGGAGTAATAAGTTATGCAAATGAATCCTATGTAGATTATTCAAATGATAAAAGGTGGGTCTAATCCTCAATAGCTAATAATGTCATTGTTATAGCAATAGAATAATCCAATGGCAAATAATTTACTATAGATGGCATAGAATGGAAATATTAATGGAATAGAACAAATAGCACGTAATATATGTGCATAGAAAGGGTTAGACTTTGATAAAGAATTTAATTCCTTTAAGCAATAGCTTGGGATTAAATAATATTTTTATTAAAGGAGGACATTTATATGTTCAACACAAGTAATGGTTATAGTTTAGCTGATATTGCCGCAGCCACAGGCGGTAATGGATACCGTAATGGTGATGATGGTATGTGGGGTAACGGTGCATGGTGGATAATTATTCTCTTCCTTTTCTGCTTCAATGGCTGGGGCGGAAATGGCTGGGGTAATGGCGCCAATGGTTCTGGATATCAGGGAACTACAACAAGAGAAGAATTAACTTATGGCTTTGATGTAAGCGATATCAAGTCTGGTATTAATTCTTTACAAACAGGTTTATGTAATGGTTTTGCTGGCGTTAATAACAATTTATTAACTGGCTTTGCAGGTGTTACTGAAACTTTAAACGGAAATGCTCGTACTTTACAATCTGATATTAGTAATTTAGGTATGAATGCTATGTAGAATACTTTTGGTATTACTCAAGCTATTAATGCTGATACTGTTGCTAATATGTAGAATACAAACGCTCTTTCTCAGCAATTAAATAATATGGCAGCAATAAATGCTCAGTGCTGCTGCGAGAATAAAAATCTTATTACATCAAGCTTCGCTGACCTAAATTATAATTTAGCAAGTCAAGCTTGCCAAAACCGTCAAGTAGTTAATGAAGGAGTAAGAGATATCATTGATAATACTAATGCTAGTATGCGTTCTATCCTTGATTTCCTTGTTCAAGATAAGATTGAAACCCTTACTGCTGAAAATGCTACTCTTAAAGGTCAGATTTCTCAAAACTTATAGAATGCTTATTTAATAGAACAATTAAGCAATAAAGCTCCTATCCCAGCTTATGTTGTTCAAAATCCTTATTCAGGAACTAATTACACTGGATGCGGATGCTAGTATACTGCTTAATAAAGAAAAGAGGTTAAAAAATGGAAATAACAGCTAATGCTTTACAAACGGTAAATGCCAATAGTAATGTAGTGTTTACTAATACCGCTGTTCCAGGCAGTTGCGCCATGGTACATCGTGAAGGTAGCGGATTAGTAACTTTACGAGGCATAACTAATCAATGCAGAGCCAGATTTAAGGTTACTTTTGGAGCTAATGTAGCTCTTCCAACTGGTGCAACTGTAGCTCCTATTTCTTTAGCAATAGCTATTAATGGGGAACCTGTTGCAGAAACTACAATGATTTCAACTCCAACCGCAGTAGAATAGTTTAATAGTATTTCTCGTGCTTTATTTTTAAATGTTCCACGTGGATGTTGCCAATAGATAAGTGTTGAGAATACCAGTGCTTCTGCCATCAGTGTTGAAAATGCCAGTCTTATTATAGAAAGGGTGGCTTGATTATAATGGAAAAATTATGTTAGATTAAAAATAGTTTAATAACTTTAGTTGAATAGCAAATGGCTAATCCTCAACAAGCAGATACCCATGAGATGGGAGAAGTTATTGATATGATTAAAGATTTGGCCGAAGCTTGTTATTATGAATCAATCGTAGATGCTATGATAGAGAGTAAGGAAGAAGAAATTTATGGCATCGGTATGATGAAAGATCCTCGTAAACGCAAAAATCCATATCCTTATTATGTAAATAATGATTATTATGGAGATAAACATTATACTAAGGATTATGATGGTGGATATAACGGTTATAATTATACAGGCACAGGCAGAATGAACGATGATAGTAAAAAAATGGGCCATAGCCCAATGAAACGTAAATCTTACATTGAAAGTAAGGAACATCATATGGACTAGGCCCAATAGATGAGAGAGTTAGAAGATTATGCCCAAGTTCTAACTTCTGATCTTTTAGAGATGATTCAGGATGCTACTCCTGAAGAAAAACAATTATTACAAAGAAAGATAGCTACATTAGCTACAAAAATTGTATAAAAATAACAAATAAAGGGAAGCAATTGCTTCCCTTTATTTTTTTTATTGTTGTGCATTATGAACAGGTAATTGGACTGCTCGGTCATAATAAGTTTTTGCTTGGCCATTTCCGCCTAAACCAGCATAAACCTTATAAAATTCTACTAATTGTTCATATTCAGTATTTGTCATATATCCTTGCTGAATATAGGCTTTACACAATTGAGTTAATCTAAAACGATAAGAAGTTAAAATTAAATTCATATGTTTATTGGCGACAGTGTTACTTTCTAATACATATTTTCGCAGTTCTTCAATTTCTTGCCGAATTGGCTCAATATGAGTTTCAATTGTGTTGTCTAAAGTATCATTTTCCTTTTCTTCAACTAGCTTTTTATAAGTTTTCATTTTGCCATACAGACATTTACAGAAGGCTAAGGCGCCTGCAGAAATTAGTCCAAAAATAATTTCAAGCAGATGTGTAGTAATAAATTCTAACATTTATATAATCCTCCCGACATAAATTTGTCGCTCTTTCTCATATTATAAATGAAAGAAAGAATTATATAATTGTATAAAATTGCCCGTCATTCCCAATTTAATTCATCCTACTACGCTTTAAAATATGCAGTATATAAACATATAGCATCACAAACATCATCATTTGCATCAATGCCATATGTATCTTTCACATATTTTATATCAAGAGGTTTAAGGTTTTCACGTTTAATACCGCGGCCTGTTTTAATTCCTAAATTTTTTCGCCATTCACTAGCTTGCATAAATTCTATACTTTTGGAATTTATATTATTATTTACACTATGAGCACCCAGGACTATAGACCCTTGAAGCCACATAAGTAATCGAGCAGTATCTGAATAACCATAGGCTTCTGGATGAACATCTTCAGCAATTAATTTTTCTATATTATATTGTTTTACTAATTCTATAATTCCACTTTGTATCTTTTGGATACGACTTATATTATTAGAAGAAGAGGCAGTAAGTAAACCATAAGTAATCAACTTACCTTTATCATCTGATATAGCATATCCAGTAGATTTAGTGGATAAGTCTAAAAATAAAAAATTCATATAAATCTCCTCCTATTATAGAAGGAGATTATTATTTATTGATTAATTATTAACGTCCTTACTTGTTGAACCAAATCCGCCAATTCTTGTACCTTCAGCCTTATCATCATCTGTAATAAGGTAATTCCGAATAACGCCCTGGCCGATAATATCTCCTTTAGCAATTTCAATATCAAAAGGAGAAAGATTAATTAACTGGAAATAGATATGTCCCTCATTATCAGGATTATTATAATAATCAGCATCAATGATGCCAACTCCATTAGCAAGAATAATCCAATGTTTTAAAGGCAAAGAAGAACGAACAGATAGCTCAAGGAATTGACCATCTTCCATATGACATTTCATTCCAGTAGGAACAAGTGCAGGCTTTAGTTTAAGATCTTTCGTAATTCTAGCCATATCATTTAATGAAATAATACTATTAGTAGCAGCTCCATTTTTAAAAGCTTCTACAATATGGGTATATGAAGGAATTACAACATCTTCAGCAGATGCAAAATCATAACCTGCACTATATTTCGTTTTTCGTTCTGGCATTGGTAAATTCCAATCATTATATTTACTTACCTTTTCAAAATAAATACTCATTAATTAATTGTAGTCTCCCCATCAAAGTTAGTTCTGGTTGTATAACAAAGTGAAATATGATCTGTCGGTTCTTTTTCATCATTAAACTTTTTTACAAGAGTTACTTGATACCATTCATCAACAATCTCACCCTTCTATTTACGCTCTTTCTTTGTAGAAGAATATTTAGCTAAATCATATTCTCTATCCTGCTTAGCCTTATTAATAAGTTCAGCCGCTTCTTTTTCTGTATCTACTCTATATACTTCAGTGGTATTAATTAAATATTCAAACATATTTTCTCCTATTAATTTACATAAATTTTAATATTATTATTACTATATTTAGTGATTAAAGAATTTTCAATAGTTTCTTTAAGTCCTTCACCATAGGTCTAATTGCCATAAAGATGAATATCACTATCTTTATATTGTTCTGATAATTTAGTTAAAGTATCGCTAAGATTATCAAGTGCAAACCATAGTAGGCTTTTTATCATTTGGGCCTTGGTAATAAATAATTTGTGTTGTATTAAATAAATCAAAATAAGTAAATAACATAATTATCTCCCTATTACTGGAACAATGCCAGCATCATAATCAAATAAATGATAGCAATGAGTTTCGTCATTATTTGTAATCCAAATTTCAATTGCTCCGGAACCGCTATCATTAATATCTTTAATTTGACCTAAGTTCTTAATAATATCATAAACGGCGGAACTCATATTAAGATAAGGATTATCATTACTTAAACTATTAGTTTCAAATACTGTATAATAATTTAATTCATTGCATAAAAGCATAAAATATTTATTATTACTTTCTTGAACATAACTATCAATAATTTCTAATTTTTTATCTACTTCTTCTGGAGTAAGTTCTTTCATTTGGCCAATTACACATTTATTTAATTCATAATTGCTCATTTTAAAATCAACGCCATCAGTCAGAACATTCCATTCAGTCCCAGACCAAACATAATTATGAGTATCAATTGTATTATAAAATACATCTCCTACTCGTGGTTCTTTCTATATTGCTTCTTCTAAAGTAGCAATTTTTCCTCTATATCTCATTTATTAATCTCCTTTAAATTTATGATATTTTGATTTTTACTACCTCTCATTGATAGGGTGATATCTCTTTGAGATTGAATATATGGACCATCAATTAATACATCAGCTTTTTTAAGAATTTCTTGAAGTTTACCATTAGTAGTTTGCTTAATTAAATCATCATAATAATATCCAGTCCAAACATAAATTTTAGTATCAGGAAGCTTTTCTTTAATTGTATTAATAAGAAGTAGAGTAAGTAATTGATTTTGTTCACATAATGGTTCGCCACCCATTATACAGAAATCTCTATGAATATCATTAGCTTGAAGTGCTTGAAATATTTCTACAAAAGTCTCATTGGTAAATTCTTTACCTTTTTCAAAATCCCAAGTTTCAGGATTATGGCATCCAAAACAATGATGTGGACAGCCTTGGGTAAAAAAGGAAACGCATACTCCAGGAGCCGCGGCAATATCATTTTTTATAATTCCTGCATATCTCATTCCATAACCTCCCAAGAGCAACAATATAAATCACAACAAGGAATAATTACTTGCTCTAACATTTCTTCATTATCATAATTTTTAGATATTTTTACTTTATATAATCTATATCCTTTACTGTTATAGGTTATAGGTAGCCATATCCATCGCTCATTATTTTCTTGCCATTCTATACGAGTTTTTGATACTCTTATTGGCATAATATTATTTTTATTTAAATAATTATAAATTTCTTGTGAATTATCAGTTATATAAGCACATACTACTATCTAATTAGAACAAGGATATTTTCTTCCTTGTTGCTAATTAAAATAATTTGCTAAGTCATAAATTGAATGTATCATTCCATCTACCCCGTATGCTTTACTCGTGCTTCTACTTCTTTCTGTTTGCCATAGTTAAAAGCAGTTTTATAATTTCCAGTTAAATAACCAGTTACACGACGTAACTATTGAATATTGGTACTGCCGCATTCAGGACATTTATCATTAAATTCATCACAATATCCACAATCAAGGCAAGTATCATTAGGTACATTTACTGCAAAATAAGGAATATCCTTATCCATAGCATAATTAACAATTTGTTCAAGAGCATCAATATTATGCTTTACAGTAGAGTCTAATTCTACATAAGTAATGCATCCAGCAGAAGAATAGCCTGTTAATTGACTTTCAATATCAATTTTATCAAAAGGAGACATTTTCTTCCAGACTGGAACGTGCATAGAATTAGTAAAGAATTCTTTATCAGACACATTAGGAATAATGCCATACTTCTCTTTAAACTTTTGCATTGATGTATAACATAAATTTTCAGCAGGAGAATAATAAACTCCAAAATTCAGTTTAAATTGTTCTTTAAATTCGGCACAACGTTGTTTAAATAATCCCTCAATCTTTTTAGCTAATTCCATACCTTCTTTAGTAGTATGATCTTTGCCAATAAGGATTTGAAGAGTTTCAGCCAAACCAATCTATCCCATAGCTAATGTACCGTGTTTAAGGGCACTTCTAATTCCTTCTTCTGGAATATATCCTGCCATTAGATTATTTTCATACATAAACTTCGCGGATTTTGGATCTTGTGAACAAATCCATTCAAAACGTTCCATTAATTGAATTCTTGCTTCATTAATTTTTTGATCAAGATTATAAAGGAATCTATCAATTAAAATAGAATTATCATCAAAAGAATGGTGATCTTTTACATCTTTTTCAAAATTAATTTTACAATTCATAGCAATAGTTGGAAGGATAATAGTTACAGGACAAATATTTCCTCTGCCATCTTTTAATTGACCGAAACCATTAATATCGTATCCATTGGCTGTTCTACATCCCATCGTAGAAAAGTAGGTACGAGGGTCATTAATGTCATACCCTGCGTTTCCAGACCAATCAACATTAGCATAATTTGGGTACAATCTTGTAGCGGTTGAACGTAATGCGAGTTTAAATAAATCGTAATTTGGGTCTCCTTCTTCACGATTAACGCCTTTCATGCACTGGAAAATTCCACAAGGGAAAATAGATGTTTTATGTAATTTACCAATACCTTCGATAGATACATCCAAAAGAGCTTTAATAATCATTCTTCCTTCTGGAAGAGTGCAAGTACCATAATTAATAGAAGTAAATGGTAACTAATTACCTGAACGAGATTGTAAAGTATTAAGGTTATGATACATACCTTCTACTGCTTGATGGACTTCTTTTAAAGTCATATCCATAGCGTATTGATATACTTTATCAAAATTTCCAGCATCATCTGCTTCATTTAGATAGGCTGAATAATCATTAATTGGAATATCTATGATTTTTTTATAGGTATCACTATCTTCTAAATAATTATCTAAATTCCAATTACAATTGCATAAGTATTTCATACCATCACGATAATGCTTATAAAAAGATTTACGAACATAAGGAACCATAGTCCAATCAAGATGGGTCGCACTAACGCCACCAAATTGAGAAAGACTTTGAATTTGGAAAATAACAGCCACTAATTGGAAAGCTGTATTCACTGAACCTGCTGGACGTACATCTGTTTGGCGTGTATTAAATCCATTAGCAAGTAAATCATCAAAAGGAATACTTAAACAATTATGAGAACCAACATAATAAGCATCAAGATCATGAGTGTAAATTATATTCTCTAAATGATTTTTACGAGTCATAGGAGATACAATATAATCTAAAGCTAACTGTTTAGTTACTACACTACTGGCTTCACCAATGCGGCCACCGAATGATGCTTCATCTACATTAGCATTTTGATTTTTAATATCTTTACCATCTAATTTTTTTCTAATAGCTTGAATAAAATCATCTTTTTTCTATCGAGCTACTTCTTTTTTATATCTATATCTAATATAAGCACGAGCAACATCACGTCGTTCTGACTACATTAAATAATCTTCAATTATATCTTGGATATCTTCTACTTCAATACTACCATCTGGACATTTATTTATCCAAGATTCAATATCATTGGCAATATCAGTAGCTGTATCATTTTCATACAACTATCCATCGACTTCTATAAATGCTTTGTTAATAGCATTAATTATTTTATTTTTATCAAATAATACAACTGTACCATCACGTTTAATTATATACATTTTTAACCTCCGCACTAAATATAGTATGAATTTTTAAACTTATACTATATTTAGTGTTTGTTATTAGTTAATTATCTATTTTGGCTTAAGATTTAGTACCAAAACCAATCATAATCTATAATTATATCACAGCATTTTAATCTATCTCTTTCCGTTTCATTAAATAAAATTTGCATATTATCAAAATTTATATTTTTAAAATCTTCTTCATCAGCAGAATAACGTCTAATAATTTCTTTAACATCAGGGTATTCTTCTCTATTTAGTTGACGAAGGAAACGTTGTTTATCAGAAGCATGAATATAATATATCCGTAAATCAATTTCTGAAAAATTGATTAATGATCTAATCCCAGAAGGATTAAAAATACCTATATTAATTTTATCATCAGCTAAACATTTAATACCAGTTCCATACCACCAATTATTAAATTGAACGTATTCAAGCATTTGATTATTATTTATCATTTGCTTAAAATCTTCTTCAGATATAAAATGATATTCTTTTCCTTTTGTCTCTCCTTCACGCATTGGACGAGTTGTATAAGAAACAACAATATTCATAGGTAATTCATAAGCTTTTACTACATCTTTTAAAATAGTATCTTTGCCTGAACCAGCTTTACCTATGAGTGCGACTAATTGATATTTTTTATTATTCATTTATTATTCCTTCTATTGAAAGACTAAAAACAATATTTACCATTACAACAATTATAAGAACATGATCCTAAAAACTATGTTAAAAGGCATAAGATATCTGGAGTATATACCATCCAATAATCATTTCCATTTAAGCCTCTTATAATTACTCTAAGATAAGGAGTCTATTCAAATTTAATTAAAATTGTTCCTCTAATTTCAATATATTGATGGGTTTTTAATAAATCCTATAATTCATCATAATCAATTTTATTCTTCATCTTCTGCTACTCCTTGATATCGTTCACTTCTTAAAATTAAATCCCCATTTGATTGAATAGTGTCAATATGATAAAGTTGATGACCAGCAGTTGAGGCGTATTTTTTAGCGATGAAATCATCGCCTGACCGAATGCCCTGAACCACAATCATATTGCCGCGATTAAACCAAGATTTTTCAATAATTTTTTTAGTTCCATCAGGTTGTTTTTGAGAAATTTGTTTATCGAATAATGTAAAGTATTCTTTTCTAAACTTTACATTTACTACTCCTGTTGGAGTAAGAATTGTTACAATACTTTTATTTTTATTCTTAGCAATACAAGTACCGCACAATTTAGATAAATAATAAATATTTATTGTTTTTCCAGCTTTAACAAAACTTCTCTCTACTACTGGATCTTCAGGTAAACTATAAAAATCGGCAAATCCATATTTGCTTTGATTTACTTGAGCCAATTCATGTTCATGATAATAAAAGCATAATACTTCCATTTCCCAAGCTGAATAATTTACTTTAGGACAATATTTTTTCCAATCTTCTTTAAATATAATTTCATTTAATTTATTTAAAATTTCTTTTTTATTATCAGCAATTTGCTCACGATAAATATCCATCCAACCTTGGTAGACTTTATCGTTCCAATCTTTAATGTTTAAATAAAAATTAGAATCTTTGTTTTGAATTAAATTATCTTTATCAATTTTTTGTAAAAAATCAATAGCTCTATCATCCAATTTATAATAAACTTTATCATATTTACAAATTTGTTTTAAATAACGAGTAAATTCATAAATATGTAAAGCTTGCTGCCGTTCAAGAGTATCAGCAGGAAGAAGATTGAATTTCATTAAAGTAGCTAAATTTTGAAGATTAAGATTTTTCTTTTTATCGCAAGTTTCCCAAATATACCAGACCATACAAAGTTTTCTATCCATCATATGATCAAATGCTCCACCTTTAATAAGTGAAATCATTGCTTGTTTATTAGGATTAACCTTATTTAAAAAATCTCTTGGGGATTTATAAGGTCTATTTTCAATAATAGTTTTAACTACATCATCACCAACATTTAGCATACCTTTTAAGCCAAACAGGATTTGATTATTTTCAACGTCAGGAATAAAACTAAATTCTGATTTATTAATATCAGCAAGACTTACTTGAATACCAGCTTTACGAATATCTCCAATAGCTTTAGCAATTTTTCCATAGTCAGTAGAATTAGTTTTTCTTACTTTAGATTTTTTATCAGGCAAATCTTCAAAAGTAACTCCATTAGCTAAATCATCTGCTTCAGGATCATAAATATCTACGATCTCTTCTTCACTATTATCTTCTAAAGAACCGCTATTAACAATCAAACAAGCACAATTCCAATAGATAGGATTATAATGAATAACAAAATAAATCATTTGAATAGCTACAAAACTATAAGGCAGACTATGATTTAATGAAAACGCATATCCTAATTGTGGTGCTACTGCTGTTTCCCAAAAATATTCTGCATCATTTTTATTATCAAAACGACTAAATACTTGTTCTTTTAATTGAGGAATTTTAGCCATTTGTTTTTTAGCGACAACTTTACGGGCGGAATTGGCTTCACCTAATGTAAAATGTGCTATGTCCATAAGGATTTCCATCATTTGCTCTTGCAAAGGACAACAACCATAATATTTATCACAATGCTTATGAAATTTATCAATAAGCTCTTGTGGCAAATGATGTTGTTTCATTTCTTTATCAAATGCTTGGATGCCTTGATGTTGGATACGATAAAATCTATCTTGCTGTGATTCTTTACCTTTTTCAGACATAAGACGCATCATAGCATTAGCCGCGGTCATTTCCATAGGGTCTTGTGGTTTTAATTTTTTAGCAATAGCTAATCCTACACCAGTAGAAAACTGGAAACAGTCTAATACATCTCCAGCTGCAAGATGATCCCAAATTTTTTGATCAGTTGTATCTATTACTTCTGGATGAATATATTGATTATAAAAATCTCTTAAAGATAAGTCAGGAATTTCTTTGGCCTTTAATAATAATTCATAACAAGTAATAATTTTATCAGAAGCTTCAGTAACAAGAAAATCATATTTTGTATCGCCTGCTGCTTCAGCTTGATGCAAGTCCCAACAAGTGATTAAACTGCCACTTGGTGTTCTCATAAATGCTGCTGTATCATATGGATCATCGCCATAAAGAATAACACCAGAAGCATGAGAAGAACGCTTATTAACGATACCACCAATATAAATAATTATGTCAAGAAGCCCTGGATATTCATTTACTTTATTAATAAATGTTTTAACAGGTTTTCTATCTTTTTCTTCATTACCATAAATGACATCATTAATTTCCCACAAAAATCCACGTTCTTGCGGAATAAGAGAAGACATATATTGAGCTTCATCTACGTCAATACCATTTGGATATTTATCAGATCTATAACCTCTACAAGCAGTAAGAATAGCAGATTTAGTAGTTTCAGTACCAAATGTAGCAACCTGAATTAAACCTAATTCTCCACGCTCTTTGCGAATAGCTTCAAAAATCGCTGGACGTTTTGAAGGAGCCAAATCAATATCAATATCAGGTAATTCGGCTCTCTCTTTATTTAAAAATCTCCAATATGGTAGGCCCCATCGAATTGGATCCAATTGGGTTATGCCTAATAGATAGTTAGATAAGAAACCTGTGGCCGAACCACGTCCAGGACCTACGATAGAACCACAATCCCAAAACAAGTCAATATAATGTTTAAAAGTATTAAAATAAGCAAAAAGGCAATCATCTAATTTTTCGCCAATATCTCTTATAATATCAGCTTCAATTTCAAGACGGGCTAAATAATTTTCACTATAATAAAGTTTTTTTTCTTGTAGGGCTTTAATACATTCGTTTATCCAATATCGTTCTTGAATGTTATCACTATTAATTAAAGAACAAATAATAGGATATTTATTAATCCAGTCTAAAGGAATAAAACCTTTTTTATAATCTAATACTTCTACTTTTGGAATTATTTGTTTTCTCTCAAGAGAAAAATCTTCAATTTTATTTTGAATTTCAAGAGTATTATTTAAAATTTCTTTAGCTATTTCTTCTGGCTGTTCTTCAATATCTAAATATATAAAACAAGGAGCAATTAATTCAAAAACTTCATCATAAGTCATTAAATGAGCAAATTCATAAAACTTATCAACTTCTCGTTCTCCATCTTTTGAATTAAGATAAGCCTTATGAATTGGTCTATCTTCTTTCGTTAAATAATGACTATCGGTGGCAACTTCTACTTTAATTCCATAACTGCGACCAATTTTATAAATCATATGGTTTACAAGTTTTTGATCTGCCGCGGTCGATGGAGCAATCTCTAAATAGAAGTCTTCACCAAATAAGTCTTGACAGAAAGTAAGAAAAGTATCTATTTGTTTTAAAATTTGATATAATTCATAATTATTCTCTTGTTCTTTATATTCTACAGCTTTTAAAAGACAAGTGCCTAATTCTCCACCAATACAGGCAGTAGTGGCAATTAAATGTCCCTTATACTTCTCTACTACTGATTTTAATTCATTCTTTAAAAGTGGAACACGTTCCATTTTTCTATCAACATATAAATTTTGCCAAGCAATTGAGCTTAATTCTTTTAATGCTCGATATCCTATAGCATCTTTAGCAATTAAAATAAAATGATAATATTTTTGCCCTGTGCTTCTATCATCAGTTAAATAAATTTCATTACCTAATGCTATTTTAAAATCTGGATATTTTTCTTTGATTTTTTTAGCATATTGATTTACTGTCATATGAGCAGAAAGACTTTCGTGATCTGTGATAGCAATTCCCGAAAGTCCTAATTCAATAGCTTTATCAATTAAAGTTTCTGGCTTATTTATACAATCCAGTAAACGGAGGTTCGAATAATCAGTATGGTTATGACAATTAAAATAAGTATTCATTTTTTTCTTTCCTGCCTCAGCCTACCTGTTCTTTGTCGTTCTAAATAATTATGTTTCTTTTTATTTTCTTCAGTAAAAACTTCGGGCATAATAGTTTTATGATTTTGACCTAACCATATTGCTTGGAACCCTCTCTTTGTAATTTTATCTTTAAATAGCTCATAAGCATCAGATACGCAGATATTACAATTATTATACATTGTTCTAATTTGAATAACTTCTTCTTTAGTTAATTTAGAATTTGTTTTTACAGCACTTACATTATATCCGCCATCTCCGCCTGGGGTTTCATTATACCCATTATTAAAAGAATCATAATAGATAATCCAATATTGTTCTCTATTATTCCCAAATTTATTATAAGTTTCTTCATCCATTGGCTCGATAATTTCAAAATTAAAATTATCTATGCCATATTTTCTAAAAGCTTTATATAAATTTTTATCCCATTCTTTGGAGTTATTATAATGAGAAGTATGATAAATCCATCTATCTTCTATATCTTTAGATTTACCTATATAAATTTTATTATTCTATTTATTTGTTATTTTATAAATGCCAAACATAAGCATCCCTCCTCATTATATTATGGAAATCAACTTATTTGG
>ENA-ORSB01002162-ORSB01002162.1-human-gut-metagenome-genome-assembly--contig:-NODE-2162-length-16253-cov-2.640635_pt1 | contig 16253 bp, 13 predicted proteins | sample MGYA00242180_ERZ509144 | MGnify/ENA primary metagenome ERZ509144 (study PRJEB26280, sample SAMEA2338661) | human gut metagenome | biome: human gut; feature: human-associated habitat; material: faeces...
TAAATACAATGAAAGAAAAATTGGGAGATAGAGCAGAATTGATTGAAGGCTATGGACCGGACTATTTCCCACCATCTTATGTTGTTACATTAACAGACTTAAATATGAGTAAAGATGTGCAAAATAAAATAATGCAATTCGATAATGTTACTAAAATTACAAGTAGCGATCAAACTGTATCAACATTATTAGGACTAGCAAGAGGAATTAAACTTGTTACTGGAATAATTTTATCAATATTCATAATATCAAACACAATAAAATTAACAGTACATGCAAGAAGAAAAGAAATTTCAATTATGAAGTACGTTGGTGCAACTAATAACTTTATAAGATGGCCATTTATAGTTGAAGGTATGATAATAGGAATATTTGCAAGTGTAATCTCAATTGTTATAGTTGGAGGGGCATACAGTTTACTTGCAGAACAAGCAGTAAATGCACAATTTATGCAAGCTATAAATATGAGCTTAGTTGGATTTAAAGATATGATATCTTCAATAATATTTGTGTATATGCTATTAGGAATTGGAATTGGTGCACTAGGAAGTGTAATTTCAATGAGAAAATATTTAAAAGTATAGTGAGGGGAGAAACATGCGCAAGAGTTTATCAATAATATTAATCATAATAATTTGTTTTGTTACAACATTTGCGTATGCTGAAGACAATGACACAAACAATACAACAGACTTACAAACGCAAAGAAGTGATTTGCAGAATCAATTAGACGAAGCAAACGGACAATTAGATAATGTTCAAAGTAATTTATCAGAAAACCTACAACAAGTAGAAAAACTAGACAACAAAATAGAAACAGCAGAACAAGAGTTATCAGAACAAGAAAGTAAAATTACAGAATTAAAAAAGAATATTGAAGAAATAGAAAGTGAACTAAATGATGTAACAGATAAATATGATAGACAAGTTGAACTTTTTAAAAACAGAATGGTAGCAATTTATGAATCTGGAGACACAAAATACCTAGATGTTTTGCTAAGGTCAAGAAGTATTTCAGATTTTTTATCTAGTTATTATATAATAACAGAGTTGACACAAATTGACGAAGATTTGTTAACAGATTTGGAAACAAAGAAAAAGACAATAGATTTATCAAAACAAAAACTAGAAAATGAAAAAGAAGAATTAGCAACAATAGTAGAAAATCAAACAAGAACAACAAGAACATTACAAAATACAAAAAAAATGAGAGAGAGTTTTATAGCAAAACTTTCTGATGAAGAAAAAGATTTACAAAGCAAAATTGACGAAATTAATGCACAATATGAAGAAGTAAATAAACAAATTTTAGCATTAGCTGGGCAAGGAATTGATACTGCATATATAGGTGGAGAATTAGAGTGGCCAGTTCCAGGATACACAAGAATAACATCAAAATATGCAATGAGAGTACACCCAATAACAGGACAATACAAATTACATACAGGTGTTGATATTGGAGCACCAGAAGGAGCAAATTTTGTTGCTGCAAACGATGGAATTGTCGTAAAAGCAGAAAAGAATCCAGCATATGGAAATATGGTAATAATAGATCATGGTGGAGGAATATCAACATTATATGCACATGGATCAGAAATATTAGTTCAAGTTGGACAAACAGTAAAAAGAGGAGAAGCGGTATTAAAAGTTGGATCAACAGGATATTCAACAGGACCACATGCACATTTTGAAGTAAGAATAAACGGAATAACAACAGACCCACTTCCATACATAACAAATGGATTAATTCCAGGAGAAGAAACAACAACTGAAGAAAATACAAACACAACAAATTAATTTATTAATAAAAGAAATGAAGGGAGAACACATGAAAAATATATGTAGAAATATTATAGGAATAATACTTGTTATAATGATTATATCGAGCACAAATATAGCTTTGGCAGTTTCACAATCAGAGATAAACGCACAAAAAAATCAACAATCACAAATAAACAACCAAATAGATGAAGCTGAAGAAAAGCAAAAACAAATTGAATCAGAAAAATCAAAAACAATGCAACAAGTAGATTTCCTGAAGAAACCGACTTTGGAGGATTATATGGAAACCGATCGCCTGACCCGTGAAATCGCCAGGAAAAATGTATCCCCCAAAATACCTCCTCTATAGCTTTCTAGCTTATAGTCTTTTAACTTTAATCTTTTACTTTTTACCTCATATCATGGATATTTTTATAAAAATAGTACAATTTGTCTTGAGTCTTTCTATCCTGGTTTTGTTCCACGAATTCGGACACTTTTTGTTTGCGAAGTTGTTTAAGACCCGGGTTGAAAAGTTTTATATGTTTTTTAATCCCTGGTTCTCTTTATTTAAGTTTAAAAAGGGAGAGACCGAGTATGGAGTCGGCTGGTTGCCGTTGGGTGGATATGTGAAGATCGCCGGAATGATCGATGAATCGATGGATACCGAGCAGATGAAACAACCGGCTCAGCCTTGGGAATTCCGGGCTAAACCGGCCTGGCAACGCTTGCTGATTATGTTGGGCGGGGTATTGGTGAACGTCTTACTGGCTTTTGTCATTTATATCGGCATCCTATTCACCTGGGGGGAGACCTATCTTCCTGCAAAAAACGTCACTTACGGAGTGGTATGCGACAGCGTCTTCAAAAATATCGGAATGCGAAACGGTGATATTATCGTTGCTCTCGACAATAAAGAAGTGGTCCGTTTTGACGATGTGCTTCCCGAAATATTGTTCAATCGTTCCAAGACTATTCAGGTATTGCGCAATGGAGAGCAAGTTTCTTTGGATATTCCGGATGACTTTATTGCTACGCTGCTGGAATTATCGTCCAAGAGTTTCAAGCTGAATCCGCTGCTTACTCCCCGTATCCCGGTCGATGGAATCGAGATACAGGACTTCGGGGATTATTCTGTGGCTTATGATGCAGGTATGCGAAAAGGGGATAAGATTCTGTCTGTCAACGGACATACTTTTCGTTTTTACGATGAATTTTCGGATTTGCTCGCCGCCAATAAAGGAAAGCGGGTGGAAACGACCGTATTGCGGGGAACGGATACATTGTCTTATGCTTTTGCTTTGGGGGAAGACGGAAAATTCGGTTTTTATCCTTTGCTGACTGCCAATGCCTATGAATTGGCGACTCAGAAATATACACTGGCAGAAGCAATTCCTGCCGGAATCGAGATGGGGATCGGACAACTCGGCTCTTATGTGAAACAGCTGAAATTACTCTTTTCTCAGGGAGATACCGCTTATAAGTCGGTCGGTGGGATGGCTTCGATCGCCAACATTTTCCCGGGGTATTGGAATTGGCATTCTTTCTGGGAACTGACCGCTTTGATCTCGATCATGCTGGCCGTCGTGAATATTCTGCCTATACCGGCTTTGGACGGAGGACATGTCCTGTTCCTGTTGTATGAAGTGGTTACCCGTCGTAAACCGGGAGAGAAATTTATGGAGTATGCTCAGATTACAGGCATGATTTTTATCTTCGGCTTATTTATTCTGGCTAATGTAAATGATATAATTAAATTTTTCGGGTAATGAAAGATCAGATTGAAGAATTCAGAGCTTACCGGGCCAAAATGAACGAGAGGATTCTGGCAGCCGATAATAAAGTGATCAAAAGAATCTACAATATCGATACCAATACTTATATGGAAGGGGCACTCTCCTCCAAGGTAAAGGAGATGTTGGGACTGGCCACTTCCATGGTTTTGAGATGTGACGATTGCATCAAGTATCATTTGGAAAAATGTTATGAACAAGGGGTGACTACTCCCGAATTGTTCGAAGTTTTTGCTGTGGCCGACGTGGTGGGGGGGACTATCGTTATCCCTCATTTGAGAAGAGCTGTCGAATATTGGGAGCTGTTGCAGGCTCAAACCGGCCCGGAGGTCGAAAACGAAAAATAAAGCATGAGGTATAACGGTTCTTCCTTTTCGATGAGAACGGAAAGCTGATAGAACGTCTGTATTATTATCTGGACTGCCGGCGGGGAAGTATGATTCTGGATTATATCGGTTCGGATTTGTATAAAGATATGGTGTGGAGTGATTATGTCAGGATGAGGTCGAAAGAATGCCTGTGATCGGGTTGGTTGATAAAGCTCATTTCAAAATTCAGACAAAAATGAAATTATTGGGTATATTATTCTTGCTTTGTGTGCTGACGATGCCTGTTTTGGCACAGGATCATTGCCGGATTATGTTTTATAATGTAGAGAATTTATTCGATACCGCCGATGATCCCTCGACTGCCGACGATGAGTTCACTCCCCGGGGAAAGAAACATTGGACGAAGGCTAAATACACGGATAAATTATTGAAAATCGCAGAAGTGATCGATAGCGTGGGAGATAAAGAACTGCCTTGTATCGTCGGTTTGGCGGAAGTGGAAAATCGCTGGGTATTGGAAGATTTAACGCAGAAAACGGCTTTGGCCGACGGGAATTACGGAATTGTTCATCAGGATTCTCCCGACCGCCGGGGTATCGATGTCGCTTTGCTTTACCGGAAAGATTGTTTCGAACTTTTAGAAGCCGATTTCTTGCGCTTGTCATTTCCCGAAGATACCACCATCCGTACCCGGGATATTTTGTATGCTTCCGGGGTGTTGGATTCGGATACCCTTCATTTTTTTGTCTGCCATTTCCCTTCGATGATCGGTGGAGAGAAGCAAAGCGAGTGGCGCAGAGAACGGGCAGCTTCGACGGTACGGCATAAAGTCGATTCATTATTGGCTGTTCAGTCCCGCGCCGGTATTGTAATCATGGGCGATCTGAACGGGAAAGCAAATACCCCGGCACAAAAGGTGTTGGGTACCAAAAGTTCCGATAAAAAACCGAGGTGTAAAGATTTATATAATACAGGCTATTATTTATTGAAAAAGAATTACGGCAGTTACCGTTACAAAGGCAACTGGCAGACCATCGACCACCTGATTCTTTCGGGAGCTTTACTGGATGGGCACTCTGTCTGGAAAGCCGATCGGCGGCTTACTGTTTTTTCAGCTCCTTTTCTACTGGAAGAAGATAAAACTTATTTCGGATACAAACCTTGTCCTACTTACCGGGGACCGCGTTATGTCGGTGGATATAGCGATCATTTACCGATATATATCGATTTGAAAAAATGATTTCTTTTTCTATTTTTGCCGCGCAAAATTCATAACAATAGATATGGACGATTATCATCAAAAGTATTAATCTGAACAAAGGTTTTCTCAGGCCTTTGTTCGTAACGAATGGAGGGTTTTATATGAGAAAATTTTTATGTTGCAGGGATAATTTTGCCGAAAAGCAGGCCTGGCAAAAATACTGTTGGGTGAATATCGAAATGCCGACCGAGGAAGATACGCTCTACCTTACTCGTGATTTGAAGATTCCTTCTGCATTTTTATCCGATATCCGGGATGTCGACGAACGTCCCCGTATCGAAACGGAAGATGGCTGGACCTTGATGATTCTGCGCATCCCCTACCGGGATGAAGGGAACGATATTCCCTATATCACCGTTCCTTTGGGAATTATCATGAAAGCCGATTATTTTGTGACGATCTGTCACCATGCAACGGATATGCTGCCCGATTTTATCCGGTATATGCAGCGTAAGAAATTGCCGATCGATGGGAGTTGGGATCTGTTGTTCAGATTGTTTTTGTCTTCTTCCGTGTGGTATCTCAAATATTTGAAACAGATCAATAACCAAAGCCGGTCTGTTGAAAAAGAATTGGAAAGATCGATTCAGAATGCCGAATTGCAACGGTTGCTGAAAATCGAAAAATCATTGGTGTTTTTTATTACCTCTTTGAGAGGAAATGACAACCTGCTGGTGAAATTGAAGAATTTAAAAAGCCAACGGGAATTTTTCGATCCCGATCTGGTAGAAGATGTGGAGATCGAACTGCGGCAGGCTCAGGACACCGCCCGAATCTATAGTGATATCCTGAGCGGTACGATGGATGCCTTTGCTTCGGTTATTTCCAACAATCTGAACGTAATCATGAAGCGTATGACCGCTATTTCCCTGCTTTTGATGATTCCGACATTGATTGCCAGTTTATATGGTATGAATGTTCACAATGGATTGGAAGACAGCCATTATGGACTGTTTGTCATCGCTATTATATCGGTTGCTTTTTCTATATTGAGTTATTGGATGTTCAGGAGAAAAAACTGGCTTTAACAAAGTGTTAACATTTTGAGGGATAAACTCCCGGAAGTTTTGTTTGTCTAAACCTCAAAACAGTTATTTTTATTGAAAAAAGAACTGAAAAAGGTGGCTTATAATTTTTAGATCGTTTATTAAGTTCGTAAAGTCTGTCAGGTTTGTAAAGGTTCTGAATCCTGCGGGCATTTTTTACGGTTGTCGGTGGGACCGACCGGGATCTCCGGTTCCGTTAAAAAGGTGCACATAGACTTTATGGACTTTTAGCGATGAAAGGGCAACTTTATGAACTTTATAAACTAAAAAGGGTTGATTTATTGGATGAAATATGAATAAATACGTAAAGAGATCATTACAGATCGGGATTCCGCTGGCTTTGGCGGCTTGGATTATAATCCCCCGGATAGGTGGAGATGGGGTGCAATCAAAACAAAATACACCAGGTAACATGGGGAAAGGTAGACTTCCGGTAACGGGGATTATTGCTAAGAATTCCGTTGTGGCTGCCGGATTTCCGGTGAATGGTTCTTTGTTGGCAAACGAAGAGGTCGATTTGGTAGCAGAGATCGTGGGAAAAGTCAGAAAGATTTACTTTCAGGAAGGGGTGGCCGTTAAAAAGGGACAGCTGCTATTAAAAGTAGACGATGCCGATTTGCAGGCTCAGTTGACCCGGGCGGAGTTTCAGAAAAAATTACTGGCCGAGAAGCTCGAACGGCAACGGATTCTTTTGAAGCGCGAATCGATCAGCCGCGAAGCCTTCGATCAGTTACAGACCGATTATAATATGCTCGAAGCGGATATCGAACTGCTGAAAGTGAAAATCAGCCGTACCGAAATCCGGGCTCCGTTCGACGGGGTAATGGGGTTCCGGTATGTCAGTGAAGGTAGTTATGTGCAGCCCAGCTCACAAATTGCCCGGATCGTAGACAACTCTACCCTGAAATATGAGTTCAATATTCCGGAGAAATATGCCGATAATAATTTGAAAGGGCAGGAAGTATTTTTTAAAGTGACCGGAAATGATAAACTCTATTCGGCCAAGGTTTATGCTGTAGATCCTTTTATCGACGTGAAAACCCGTATGATTCTTCTACGGGCTCGTTTCCGGAATACAAACGGGGAGTTGATGCCCGGTATGTTTGCTAAAGGAAATCTGGTGGTGGGTGGAAAAACTGAATTCATTGCCGTACCGACAGAAGCCGTCGTGCCCGAAATGGACGGAAAAAGAATGTGGATCGTGAAAAATGGAAAAGCCTTAAGTGTACCTGTCGAAACAGAAAGCCGCGATGAGAAAAATGTAGAGGTGACTTCCGGTATCAGTGTCGGAGATACCATACTCACCGGTGGGTTGATGCAACTCAGAGATGGGATGGCAGTGGAGGGGAAGATGAAAAGGTAAAAGCTAAAGGCTAGAGGCAGGGGAGAAGGTAAAAAGGAGAAGGGATTCTGAGATTTGACAATTTAGTGATTCGATGATGTAATAATGAATAACTTAATAAACTCACAAACTCTGCAACTTAGTAACTCTATTAACTCAGCAACTCAGTAACTCTATAAACTCAGTAACTCTATAAACTCAATAACAAATGAGCTTATCGTCAACATGTATAAAGCGACCGGTATTTGCAACGGTGATGAACATCATTATGATGTTGGTCGGTTGTATCGGTCTGGTATTTTTGGGGGTACGTGACTATCCCAGTGTCGATCCGCCTATTATTTCGGTATCGACCAGTTTTCCAGGTGCTAATGCCGATGTAATCGAGACGCAGATTACCGAGCCTTTGGAGTCGGCTATCAACGGAATCCCGGGGATTCGTTCGTTGACCAGCCAGAGTAGGGACGGACGGAGTAATATAACGGTAGAGTTCGAGTTGGAGGTCGACCTGGAGACGGCTGCTAACGATGTCCGGGATAAAGTTTCCGGAGCGATGCGCCGTTTGCCGAAAGACGTGGATCCTCCGACCGTAAGTAAGGCGGATGCCGATGCTCAGCCGATCTTTGCGGTTTCGTTGCGGAGTGACCAGCGGTCATTGATCGACCTGAGTATGTATGCCGATCAGTACTATAAGGAACGCTTGCAGACGATCTCAGGAGTGAGTAGTGTCTCCATCTGGGGAGAAAAAAGATATTCCGTACGGATGCGGATGGATCCGTCTTTGCTGGCTGCTTATGGAATCACTCCTATGGACGTGAGGAATGCTGTGACTCAGGAAAATGTGGAATTGCCTTCCGGACGGATCGAGGGAGAAAATACCGAACTGACTATCCGTACCTTGGGACGACTGATGACGATCGAGGATTTTAATAATCTGGTCATCAAAGAGGAGGGCGATAAAGTCATTCGTTTCCGGGATATCGGTATTGCAGAAGTAGACGCCGAAGATACCCGTTCGATTATGAAGCGGAATGGGGTGCCGATGGTGGCTTGTGCAATCATTCCTCAGCCGGGAGCCAATTATATCGATATTGTCGACCGGGCGTATGAAGTGATGGCCGATTTGCAAAAAGACTTGCCTGATGACGTCGAAGCCGGAATTGCTTTCGATAATACGGTCTTTATCCGCAATTCGATCAATGAAGTGAAAGACACGATCGTGGAGGCTTTTATTCTGGTAGTGTTGATTATCTTCCTGTTTTTACGGAATTGGCGGACGACATTGATTCCCGTATTGGCTATCCCCATCTCTTTGGTCGGTGCTTTTTTTGTGATGTATCTGGCCGGATTTACCATAAATATTCTGACCTTGCTGGCGATTGTGCTGGCGATCGGTCTGGTAGTCGACGATGCGATTGTGGTGATGGAGAATATCTATACGAAGATCGAACAGGGAATGTCTCCGCTCGAAGCCGGTTTCAAGGGGTCGAATGAGATCTTCTTTGCAGTTATCGCTACCACTATAGCCTTGGTGGCTGTGTTTTTCCCGATTGTCTTTTTGCAGGGGACGACCGGGCGGTTGTTCCGGGAATTCAGTATCGTGATTACCGGGGCGGTCATTATTTCTTCATTTGTCGCACTGACTTTTACCCCGATGATTTCCACCAAGTTGCTTATCCGCAATGTCACCGATAACTGGTTTTACCGTACGACGGAACCTTTCTTCGACGGTATGGTCGATTACTACCGCCGGGCATTGGAAGGTTTTATGAAATACCGGTGGATCGCTCCTTTGATACTGATCGGTTCGGGCGTGGTGATCTGGTTGTTGTGGCAGGCTATTCCTTCGGAAATGGCTCCCCTCGAAGACCGTTCGAATATCCGGATCACCTCTACGGCTCCGGAAGGCGCTACGTTCGAGTATATGAGCCGATATGCCGATGAGTTGAGTAGTTATATCGAACAAGAGGTCCCTGAACAGGAAAAGATAATCGAAATGATCGGTGGGGGAAATACCAATCGTTCCAACTTGAACCTTTGGTTGGTAGATCCCGAAGAACGGGGACGTACCCAACAGGAGATTGCCGATGAATTGGGAGTACAGGTACGTAATTTCACCGGAGCCCGGACGATGGTTTCACAACAGCAGACTTTTGGCGGACGTCGCGGAGGCTTGCCGGTAGAATACGTTATTCAGGCCAAGAACCTCGACGACCTGAAACGGGTATTGCCCCGCTTTATGGATGAAGTGAATAAAAGTCCGGTATTCTCGGTGGCCGATTTGAACCTTAAATTTACCAAACCCGAATTGACCATCAATATCGACCGGGATAAAGCTGCCGTATTGGGCGTTTCTATGCAGAATATTGCAGAGACCTTACAGCTGACCATGAGTGAACAGCGGGTCGGTTATTTCATCCTGAACGGGAAGCAATATCAGATATTGAGTCAGATCGACCGCGAAAACCGGAATAAACCCTCTGATTTACAGAATATCTATGTGCGGAATAATAATGGTGAATTGATTGCATTGGACAATCTGGTGACGACTTCCGAGAGTTCTATGCCTCCGCAATTGTATCGTTACGACCGTTTTGTGGCCGCTACGGTTTCGGCTGGATTGGCTAAACGAAAAACGATATCAGAGGGATTGGCTGAAATGGACCGGATTGCTGCCGATGTGTTAGACGATAATTTTAAGACGACACTTTCCGGTAGTTCGAAGGATTTTGTGGAAAGTTCGTCCAGTCTGATGTTTGCTTTTGTATTGGCATTGATATTCATTTACCTGGTTTTATCGGCTCAGTTCGAGAGTTTCCGGGATCCCCTGATCATTATGTTTACTGTGCCTTTGGCGTTGATCGGGGCGATGGTGTCCTTGTGGTATTTCGATCAGACTATGAATATTTTCAGCCAGATCGGTGTAATCATGTTGATCGGGCTGGTGTCGAAGAACGGTATTCTGATTGTAGAGTTTGCCAACCAGCGGAAAGCGATGGGTGAACCGATGCTGATAGCTGTGAAAAATGCTGCTGTCGCTCGTTTCCGGCCGATTCTGATGACGAGTTTGTCGACGGTTTTGGGTATTCTTCCGATGGCTATCGCTACCGGTGCCGGTGCTGAAAGCCGGGTGGCTATGGGGATCGCCGTTGTCGGTGGGATGGTATGTGCTACTTTCTTGTCCTTGTTCGTGATTCCGGCGATTTATTCTTATCTGTCGACAGAAAAGGTGAACGTGATCGGGGAAGAGCATAAAGAGTAAAGAATTTTTTGATTATGATTATGGGAAAATATAGTTTACTATTCTTCATCGTTTGTTTTTTATTTTTTATTCCAGGGTTTTCTTCTGCCCAGGTTAAAATTACATTGGATAGTTGTATCGCCCGGGCGTTGGAATCGAATTATTCGATCAAAATTATCCGCAATCAACAACGGCAGGCTGAAAATAACCTGAATTACGGGCCTTTTCTTCCGACTATCGGTATCGATGCTGCCCAGAAACAATCGATTACCGATAGTAAAGTGGTCTCCGACGGAGAAGACAGAAGGGCCGATAATTCCCGTTCGGATGCTTTGAGTGCCGGAGTTTCTCTCAACTGGCGTTTGTTCGACGGTATGGAAATGTTTATGACTCACAATCGTTATGCCGAAATGCTGGCGATCGGCGAACTGAACACCAAGGCAGCTGTCGAGAACCTGATCGTCGAAGTAAGTTCTTATTATTACGATGTTGTACGTCAGCACAGTAAGCTCGAAGCTGCACGGCATTCTTTGGAGTTGTCGAGTGCCCGTTATGCCGAGGCCCGTGATAAATATGTGATCGGAGTATTGTCGGGTTTGGAGGCCCAACAGGCAAAGCTCGATTTAAATGCCGACAGTTCGAATTATATGAAAGAAAAAGAATTGTTGAAAAGTGCTTATATTTCACTGAATACTATCATGAATACCGATCTGCAAAAACATATGTACGTAGATGATTCTATCCGGCTGCATATGCCTTTGCAATATCAGGATTTGTTGACCGATCTGTTGCAATACAATACGACCCTGCAAATCGGACGCCGGGACCGGAAAGTCTCTGAATTGGACATGAAGATCGCCCGGGCCGCTTTGTTCCCTAAATTAGATTTCGATGCCGGATATAACTACAACCGCACCAAATCTCCGGCCTCGGTCACTTCCCTCAACCGTTCGAACGGTCCGTATTGGGGTTTTTCCCTGAGTGTGGATATTTTTAACCGATTGGAAAACCGGAGGAAGATCAGAAATGCGAAATTGGATATGGAAAATGCCGCCCTTTCTTATCAGGAAGCGGAACAGCAGGTAAAAGCCGATTTGGCACAGCTCTACAATACCTACGAGAATAACCTGCAGATCGTAAGCTTTGAGGAAGAAAGCGAACGGGTTGCTTTCGATAACCTCGATGCGGCACTCGAAAAGTATAAATTGGGAACCTTGCCGGGAATCGAATTCAGGGAATTTCAGCGCAGTTATATCGATGCCGTCGACCGTAAAGTTTCTGCCCTCTACCAGGCAAAAATCTCCGAGCTGTCGTTGTTGCTCATTAGCGGGAAAATATTGGAGTAATGCCTGTTTTATTTGAATGACTTGAAATGAAAAATGTTTTTCGGATCAAAAAATATTGTATCTTTGCTCAACTAGTAATAACTTAAAAAAAATTGTCCATGTGTCGAGTTTTAATTATCGGTGCCGGAGGCGTTGGTACCGTTGTTGCGCATAAAGTTGCAAAGAATAAGGTTTTTACCGATATTATGCTGGCCAGCCGCACCAAATCGAAATGCGACGAGATTGCTGCAGCCGTAGGGGGTAATCGTATTCAGACCGCTCAGGTGGATGCAGATCATGTTGAGGAATTGACCGGACTTATGCGTTCATTCAAGCCGGATATTGTGATTAATGTTGCTCTTCCTTATCAGGACCTGACGATTATGGAAGCTTGTCTGGAAGCCGGAGTGAACTATTTGGATACGGCTAATTACGAGCCTAAAGATGAAGCACATTTCGAATATAGCTGGCAATGGGCATACCATGAACGCTTTAAAGAAAAAGGATTGACCGCTATTCTGGGATGTGGATTCGATCCGGGCGTATCGGCGATCTTTACCGCTTATGCTGCCAAACATCACTTCGATGAAATTCAATATCTGGATATCGTAGATTGTAATGCCGGAAATCACGGAATGGCTTTTGCTACCAACTTCAATCCGGAAATCAATATTCGGGAGATCACCCAAAACGGACGTTTTTATGAAAACGGACAATGGGTCAAGACAGGACCGCTCGAAATTCATAAGACCTTGACTTATCCGAATATCGGGGAAAGAGAGTCTTATCTGTTGTACCATGAGGAACTGGAATCTCTGGTCAAGAATTTTCCGACCATCAAACGGGCTCGTTTCTGGATGACCTTCGGACAGGAATACCTGACCCATTTGCGGGTGATTCAGAATATCGGTATGGCTCGTATCGACGAGGTGGAATTTAACGGAGTGAAGATCGTACCTTTGCAATTCCTGAAAGCCGTATTGCCCGATCCGAAATCCTTAGGCCACAACTATCATGGCGAGACTTCGATCGGTTGCCGCATTAAAGGGCTCAAAGACGGCAAAGAACATACTTATTATATTTATAACAATTGTGACCACGAAGCTGCTTTCAAAGAAACCGGTACACAGGCTGTCAGCTACACCACCGGTGTTCCGGCTGCCCTGGGAGCCGCGATGTTTGCAAAAGGACTTTGGAAAGGCGCAGGAGTGTATAATGTGGAACAATTCGATCCGGATCCATTCCTGGCAGAATTAGGAGAACAAGGATTGCCTTGGGTTGAAAAATTCGATATCGACCTGGAAGTATGATCGATAAGGATACGATTCTGAGCAACTGGGATTTATCCACTGTCCCCTCTCCTTGCTATGTATTGCATGAAACCTTGCTGGCAGACAACCTGAGGGTGATCGACAAGGTGAGGAAGGCTACCGGAGCAGAGATTATCGTAGCTTTGAAGGCCAACGCTATGTGGAGTATTTTTCCGGAACTCAGCAGACATTCGGATGGAGCCACTGCCAGTTCGCTGGCGGAGGCTCGTCTTGTTTTTGAAGAATATGGCGCTCCGGCTCATACTTATGCTCCGGTGTATACCGAAGGAGAGATCGGCGAGATATTGAATTGCAGCAACCACATCACTTTTAATTCGTTGGGACAATACGAGCGTTTCGGACGGCGGGCCCATCGGGCAGGTGTCTCTTGTGGGCTGCGGGTAAACCCGGAATTTTCTACTGTTGAAACCGATTTATACAATCCGGCCAGTCCCACTTCCCGTCTGGGCATATTGGCTGGCTCATTTACCGGAAGGAATCGATGGTTTACATTTTCATTCGTTGTGTGAATCCCGTCCGGATGATTTGAGAGGTACGCTGGCTGCTGTCGAAGAACGATTCGGCCGGTTTTTCCCGCAAATCAAATGGTTGAATATGGGGGGAGGACATTTGATGACTCATAAAGATTACGATGAGGAGGAACTGATTCATATCTTGTGTGATTTTCGTTCGCGTTATCCGCATTTACGGATCATTCTCGAGCCGGGTAGTGCATTTACCTGGGATACCGGTTGTCTGGTGGCCACTGTCGAAGATAAAGTCAGTAACGGAGGTGTCGATACTTTGATGTTGAATGTTTCTTTTGCCTGTCACATGCCCGATTGTCTCGAAATGCCCTATAAGCCGGCTATTTTAGGCACTCATGAACCTGCCGAAGGGGAAAAGCGTTGGCGGATGGGAGGAAACAGTTGTCTGGCCGGTGATTACTACGGAGATTGGGCTTTTGACGGGGGACGTGAGCCCCGGGTCGGAGATCGTATCGTTTTTCGCGATATGATCCATTATACGATGGTCAAAACGACCATGTTCAACGGGGTCACCCATCCTTCCATCGGAATTTGGAATCCTGAGACCGGTTTTCGTCTGGTCCGTAAATTCGGTTACGAAGATTATAAAAACCGGATGTCTTGACAGAAAAATTTTTGCCGAAGAGGTTGCCTGAACGTTTAAATCTCACTTTTGTGGAACTTAAATTCCGGAAAGACTTATTGTGAGGTAGGGTTTATTTTTGCTAGTGTCGGCTGATGCGGTGAAATGGTTGTCATATTGTTACATTATGTAGAGAAAGAGGGCGGGAGTATGGCCTGACGGGAAATGCCTGGTGATTGGTTGCCCGAACGATTTGTTTGAGAAAAAGTGGGATGGAAGAACCGTCCCGGAATCCCTGTTATTCTTCCCGGGATAGGATATAAGCCCGCCATTTTTGTATCAGTTGCTGCATATCGTCCGGGATTTCCGAGTCGAACGACAGGCGTTCACCTGTGGTGGGATGTTCGAATCCCAGGGTTTTCGCATGCAGTGCCTGTCGGGGACAAATTTCGAAGCAGTTGTTGACAAACTGTTTGTACCTGGCAAAGGTGGTACCTTTCAGAATTTCATTTCCCCCGTATTCTTTATCGTTGAAAAGCGGGTGTTTGATATATTTGAAATGAGCACGGATCTGATGGGTTCGGCCGGTTTCCAAAATACATTCAACTACGTTCACATAGCCCAGGCGTTCCAATACCCGGTAATGCGTTACGGCGTGTTTGCCATGACTGCCGTCCGGAAAACAGGCCATGACTTTGCGGTTGGTCAGGTTGCGCCCGATATGTCCGGTGATCGTTCCGGTTTCGTCTTCCAGGTTACCCCAACAAACGGCTACATACTTCCGGTCGGAAGTCTTGTTGAAAAATTGTAATCCCAGATGGGTTTTGGCCTTTTCGGTTTTGGCGATGACCAATAATCCCGACGTGTCCTTATCGATCCGGTGGACTAATCCGGGACGCGGATCGTTATTGTCTTTAAAAAGCGGATTACCTTTCAGGTGCCAGGCCAGAGCGTTCACCAAAGTGCCCGTATAATGCCCGTAGGAGGGATGTACTACCATCCCGGCGGGTTTATTGACTACTATCAGGTCGTCGTCTTCGTAAACGATGTTCAGGGGGATATTTTCCGGTATGATCTCGATTTCCCGACGGGGATAGGCCATGACGACCGATACGATATCTTTGGGTTTTACCTTATAACTCGATTTGACAGCCTTCCCGTTTACCAGAATATTTCCGGCATCGGCAGCTTCCTGAATTTTTGTGCGGGAAGCATTCGGCAGACGTGACATCAGAAATTTATCCACCCGGAGCAGATTCTGGCCATTATCCGCTTCGATCCGGTGGTGTTCGTACATTTCGGATGCTTGTCCTTCCTCTTCTTCTTCCAATAATTCTTCCTCTTCTTCAAATTCGGGCATAGGATGCTGTTTTAGTTCACGTTTTTATTCGGTAACCATCAGGGAGTCGAGTGCTGCAATTTTATCTTTTTCCAGGGTGATATGCAGGTTGACATAAGTACCTCCTTCGACTGTCGTCTCGCCCAAAGGATCCTGTTCGTAGATGACAGCCGAGTAGGCATCGTTTTTACTCTTTATACTGGCATCCGGGAGTACTTCGCCGAGATTCAGGTAAGATTTACGAAGGATATCCAGGGCTTCCTGCAGATTTTTCCCGGTCAGTTGCGGGAGAACGACTGTATTCCTTCCATTTCCGCTTCCTAACACGATATCGATAACGGCTCCTTTGGTCAATAAGCTCCCTGGAACGATATTTTCTCCGTCATGTTTAAGATC
>ENA-ORSB01002163-ORSB01002163.1-human-gut-metagenome-genome-assembly--contig:-NODE-2163-length-16241-cov-5.773014_pt1 | contig 16241 bp, 15 predicted proteins | sample MGYA00242180_ERZ509144 | MGnify/ENA primary metagenome ERZ509144 (study PRJEB26280, sample SAMEA2338661) | human gut metagenome | biome: human gut; feature: human-associated habitat; material: faeces...
TTGTATTTAACAACAAAACAAGAACAAAAACAATCAAGTGATGAAATAACGCCAATTGAATATATGGATAAATATAAATTGTATGATGACTATAAATATTATGATAACATAGGGAAAAAGGCAATTAGAGAAGGAAAACTAGCAGCAGTAACAATGGCAGGGGGACAAGGAACAAGATTAGGACATGATGGACCAAAAGGAACATTTGATATAGGACTAGACTCACATAAATCATTATTTGAACTTTTATGTGATTCATTAAAAGAAGAAGGAAAAAAATATGGTGTTATAATACCATGGTTTATAATGACTAGTAGAGAAAATAATAAAGCAACAATAGAATTTTTTGAAAAACATAAATATTTTGGTTACCAAAAAGATAAAAACTTGTTTTTCTTCATTCAAGGCGAATTACCAATGATGGATACAGAGGGAAAAATTTTGATTGGTGAAGATGGACTTGTAAAATTAGCAGCAGATGGACATGGTGGGATTTATGAAGCTTTAGTAAAAAATAAAATGGTTGATAAAATGAAAGAACTTGGTGTTGAATGGGTATTTATAGGTGGAGTTGATAACTGTCTTGTAAAAATGGTTGATCCTGTTCTTATGGGAATAGCTATTGATAAAGGTGTAACTGTAGCTTGTAAATCAGTTGTTAAAGCAAATCCTTATGAAAAAGTAGGAGTATTTTGCAGACGTAATGGAAAACCAAATGTAATTGAATATTCAGAAATTACTGAAGAAATGGCAGAAGCCGTAGATGAAAATGGTGAATTATTATATGGTGAATCACATATTTTATGTAATTTATTTAATGTAAAAGCAATAGAAAGAATGGGAGCAAATCCATTACCATATCATGTTGCATATAAAAAAGCTAAATATATAGATAAAGATGGAAATTTAGTTGTTCCAGATTCTCCAAATGCATACAAATTTGAAGCATTTTTATTTGATGCTTTTGGTAAAGTTGATGACATGGCAATTTTGCGTGTAAAAAGAGAAGAAGAGTTTGCGCCTGTAAAAAATTCAGACAGTGCAGATGTTGACTGCCCAAGAACTGCTAGAAAATTGTATAAACAATTTCATCATTTAGATTAAAACAAAATACGCAGAAATATGCGGCATGAAACAATTCAAAGTTTATCATGTCGCATATTTACTGTTTAGCATAAACAATTTTGTTGTAGAAATAAGAATTGATATAAAAATGGAAAGGAATGATTGAGAATGAAAGATTATATGAAAGAATACAAAAGATGGTGTGAAAGTGCAGAATTTGACGAAGAAACAAAATCAGAATTAATATCAATAATGGGAGACGAAAAAGAAATTGAAGATAGATTTTATAAAGAATTAGAATTTGGAACAGCAGGATTAAGGGGTGTAATAGGAGCAGGAACAAACAGGATGAATAAATATACTGTAGGAAAGGCAACACAAGGTTTAGCAAATTATATAGTAGAACAAGGAACACAAGAAAAAGGAGTAGCAATAAGTTATGATTCAAGAAAAATGTCAAAAGAATTTAGCATGCAAACAGCATTAATATTAAATGCTAATGGAATAAAGACGTATTTATTTGAGAATTTAAGACCAGTTCCTGAATTGTCTTATGCTGTAAGAGAATTAGGATGTACAGCTGGAGTTATGATAACAGCAAGTCATAATCCACCTCAATATAATGGTTATAAAGTATATTGGGATGATGGGGCACAAATTGTAGCACCAAGAGATAAAGATATAATTTCAAAAGTAAGAGAAATAAAAAGCTATAGTCAAATTAAAGAAATAGGAAGAAATGAAGCGGAAAAAGCTGGATTATTTAATATTATTGGGACTGAAATGGATGATAAATATTTAAATGTATTAAAAAGTCAAGTTTTAAATCCTGAAGCTATAAAGGAAGAAGAAAAAAAATTAAAAATTGTTTATACTCCATTACATGGAACAGGAAATACAGTAACAGAAAGACTATTAAAAGAATTAGGATTTGAAAATGTATATGTAGTTCCAGAACAAGAAAAACCAGATGGGAATTTTCCAACAGTAGATTACCCTAACCCTGAAGACAAAAAAGCATTTAAATTAGCATTAGAGTTAGCAAAAAAAGTAGATGCTGATGTTGTTCTTGCAAATGATCCAGATGCTGATAGACTTGGAATATATGCAAAAGATACAAAAACAGGAGAATATATGACATATACAGGAAATATGTCAGCACTATTGATTGCAGAATATAGAATTTCTCAAATGAAAGAAAAAGGATTATTACCAGCAGATGGAATGTTTATAACTACAATTGTATCATCTGAACTAGCTAAAGCAATTGCAAAAAACTACGGATTAGAGTGTATTGAAGTTTTAACAGGATTTAAAAATATAGGAGCAGTTATAAAAAAAGCAGAAAAAAAGAAAGATAAAACATATGTATTTGGATTTGAAGAAAGTTATGGATGCTTAATTGGAGATTATGCAAGAGATAAAGATGGTATTTCTGCAGTAATGTCATTGTGCGAGGCTGCTGCATACTATAAATCAAAAGGAATGACTTTATGGGATCAAATGATGAAAATTTATGAAAAATATGGATTCTATAAAGAAGATCAAGTTTCAATAGTATTAGAAGGTGCTGATGGAGCTGAAAAAATAAAGTCTATGATGACAAATATGAGAAATAATTTACCAGAAAAGATAGGAAAATATAAAGTAATTGAATTTAAAGATGTTGAACTTGATGAAATTAAAAACTTAGTGACAGGAGAACAAAGAAAAACAGGATTACCAAAATCAAATGTTTTATATTATGAATTAGAAAATAATGCTTGGTGTTGTGTAAGACCTTCTGGAACAGAACCAAAAATAAAATTGTATATGGGTGTAAAAGCAGATAGTATGGAATCTGCAGAAAAAGACTTAGAAGAATTAAAAGATGCAATGGTAAGATTAGTAAAATAAATTTTAAGAAAGTATGTAAGCAAATATGCATTACATACTTTTTTTCCATCCATCAATATTTCTAGAAATAGCACCAAATAAATTAGCCTTAATTGTAGGAATTTCTTTTTGCCAAGCAAAAATTTCAGCTTTTATATCTTCTCTTTTTGTATTTTCATCCATTGGACAAACTTTAGGCATAACTTGTTTGTTGTATTTTTTTACAAAGTGATTTGTATCTTTTTCAGTTAATAAAATCAAAGGTCTAATCATTGTAATACCACTTCTGTCCATATAACTTTTTGGTGAAAAAGTTGAAATATTTCCAGCATATTTTAAATTCATTATAAAAGTTTCAATTACATCATCTAGATTGTGACCTAAAGCAATTTTGTTACATCCCTCTCTTTGGGCAACAGAATTGATTATACCCCTACGCAAATTAGCACATAAAGAGCAAGGATTTTTTTCTTTTCTAACATCAAAAACAATTTCTTTAATTTGAGTATCTTCAATAAAAAGAGGAACATCAATTTCATCACAATTTTTTTGAAGAATATCTTTATTAAAGTTTTCAAATCCCGGATTAACTGTGATAGCAATTAAATCAAAATGTTTAGGATAAAATCTTTGTAAAGCCTTTAAACCATTTAGCATTGTAATTGAATCTTTTCCACCTGATAAACAAACAGCAATTTTATCTCCTTCATCTATCATATTATAGTCTTCTATAGCTTTTCTCATCTTACTTAAAATATGTTGCATATAAAACCTCCAAACAATTTATAAATCTTAAATATTATAAATCATTTTTCACAATTAATCAATAAAGAGACAAAAAAAGGTTTACAAAGTAAAAGCAATGAAGTATAATGTAAAAGAAATGTTCTTATAGCTCAGCAGGATAGAGCAGTCGCCTCCTAAGCGACCGATGGTGGTTCGAGTCCGCCTAGGAACACCATATAAGTATGTTTTTTTAACGGACTCGAAAAGGAGGAACAGAAAATGGTCTAGTAGACCATTTTCCCGACACGGCTCGACGAGTCCACCTAGGAACACCAATAAAAATTTAAGGAAAAAATAAATATGAAAAAAGATAAAATAAAATATAATTGTTTAACTGGAATAATTCTTATAATATTTAATATCAGTATGAAATTTTTAATATATGGTAATACCGCAATATGGTTAGATGATATGCCAACATACCCTTCTGAAGAAAGATTATCTCCTGAAATTGAAATATTTAAAAGTTCAATGTATAGAATGATTCCATTTCTAATAATAAATGTATGTATAACAATAATATATATACGAAAGATGTATGACAAAAAAATATATAATAAAAAAACAGATGTACTTTTTCCAATTATAATTTTGGTGGTTAATTTAATATTGGTATATTTTTTAATAATTATAAATTATAAAATTGCTGTCTAAATATTTACATATGAATTTTTATATAAAACATTAAAGAATAATAGTGGATAAAATAAGAGGTAGAAATGGAAGAAAAATTCATGAAAGAAGCTTTAAAAGAAGCAAAAAAAGCATACAACAAATTAGAGGTACCAGTAGGAGCAGTAATAGTAAAAGATGGAAAAATAATAGCAAGAGGATATAATCAAAAAGAAACAAAAACAGATACAACAAAACATGCAGAAATAATAGCAATACAAAAAGCAAGCCAAAAACTAAAAGCCTGGAGATTATTAGACTGTGAAATGTATGTAACATTAGAACCATGTTCTATGTGTGCTGGAGCAATAATTAATTCACGAATAAAAAAAGTATATTATGGAACATCAGATAATAAAACAGGAGCAGTTGGATCAGTACTAAATTTATTTGAAGATTTTACATTTAATCACAAAGTAGAATATGAAAAAAATATAATGCAAACTGAATGTGAAAATATATTGAAACAATTTTTTAAGGAGTTAAGAAAAAATAAAAATGTATAAAAAATCAACTCAAAAGATAATTAATAGAATTATTTTTATAGTAATAATATTTGCAATATTATGTGGTATAGGAATATATATATTAAAATATGAAGTTCAAGGAGAGACTAATATACCATTTGAAATAACAAAAATAGCTATAGCTCAAAGTGTAAATGGAATAGAAAATGAAGGTCATCAAGAAAAATGGAATTTTAATGTTTCGGAAAATAATGATATATATATATATTTGGAAAAAAATTCAAGATACAATAAAACTGAAATAATAAAAGATGTAACTATAAATAATATAAAAATTAATAAAACAGATTCAATTGGAGAAACTAAAATATACAAACCAGTTGAAGATGAAAAAGTAATGTTTAAAAATACAAATGAAAATGAAACAGAAGAAATAGTATACACAGGTGAGATGGAATCAAATATTAAGCAACAAAAAATTTCTAATCAAGGTGGAATAATCGCATTTAGATATGCAATTAATAATTTATCAAATTATATTTCTAATGAAAATGAAGAAGTTGATTATGGAAAATTATTACAATTAACAAATATAAAAGAAGAAAATATAAAAACAACTATTTCATTTGATTTTATAATAACATTAACAACAAACAGAAAATATCAAACTAATATACAAATTGATATTCCAGCCAAAGAGGTTATAGAAAAAGGAGTAGATGGAATAGAATTAACTGAATTTAATAATCTTATTTTTAAAAGAATAGAAAATTAAAAAACTTTAATAAATTACTTGCAAAAACCAAAATTGCATTGTATAATATGGAGGGTATGAGAGCTAACCTCTGTATGGAAAGCAAACTCAATAAAAGCCTATGAACCTTGTCAGGTCCGGGAGGAAGCAGCAATAAGTAGATACTTTTATGTGGGCGTTGTTTTCCATAGAGAGATTAGAATTCATATCATTTTTTATATAAAGGATGTGAAAATATGGGGTACACAGCTCTTTATAGAAAGTTCAGACCACAAACATTTTCAGAAATGGTAGGTCAGGAACATATAACAAGAACTTTAAGAAATCAAATAATTGCGAATAGAGTAGGGCATGCGTATTTATTTAATGGTGTCAGAGGAACAGGAAAAACAACATCAGCAAAAGTATTAGCTAGAGCTGTAAATTGCTTAAATCCACAAGATGGAGAGCCATGTAATGAATGTGAAATATGTAAAGCAGCACTAGATGGATCATTAACAGACATAGTAGAAATGGATGCTGCTTCAAATAATAGTGTTGAAGATATACGTTCAATAAGAGAAGAAGTTAATTTTTTACCAACAAAAGCAAAATACAGAGTTTATATAATTGATGAGGTTCACATGTTATCACAAGGTGCATTTAATGCATTATTAAAAACATTAGAAGAACCACCAGAACATGTAAAATTTATTTTGGCAACAACAGAACCACAAAAATTACCAGCAACAATTTTATCAAGATGCCAAAGATTTGACTTTAAAAGAATTCCAGATGAAGATATAATAAAAAGATTAGAACTTGTATGTAAAGAAAGCAATGTAAATGCAACAACACAAGCATTAAATATTATTGCAGCACTATCCGAAGGAGCAATGAGAGATGCGTTATCAATATTAGAGAGATGTATTCAAGATGGTGAAAACAACATAGATGAAAATAAAATAAAAGAACTTGTAGGAATACCAAAATTACAATATATTCATTGCATTACACAAGCAATAGTCGAATATAATATTGATGAAGCAATGGAAACAATAACCAAAGTTTTAAATGAAGGAAAAGACTTAAATAATTTACTTTGGGAAATTATAAAATATGTAAAAGATATTTTGATGGTAAAAACGAATCAAAAATTAACTATTTATAATGACGAAGATTTTACAAGATTACAAGAATTATCAGAAAAAGTTACCAAAGAAAGAGCAATAAGGTTAATATCAGAATTATCAGAACTTGAAAATAATATGAAACAGTCAACACAAAGGCAAATTGTTTTTGAAGCTGGAATTATTAAATTATGTGATAAAGAAATATCTAATGCTCCAGTTGGTGGAGACAGTGGAGGAAATGGTGATATTTATGCAAGATTAGATAAAATAGAAAATTATTTAAGATCTAGTGGTGGAACTACTAGGGCTAGAGCACCTCAGACAAATAGAACAACCAATCAAACACAAAATCAATCGAAATCCACTACTGATGCTATTGCTGGGATTGGAAAAAATAGTAAGCCAGCACAATATTGGAAAGATATAGTAAATAACCTAAAACAAAATGGAAAAATAGTATTATATACAAATTTAATAAATACTAATGCCGTAGAAGTAAATGATATGACTATAGGAATTCAATTTCCAGGAGGGATAACTCCCTTCGGAAAGGCAGTTTTGGAAAAACCTGAAAATAAACAAGAATTAATAAAACAAGTTTCTGTTGCATGTGGAAAAGAAATGAATATAAAATTTATAGATACTAAACCACAAGTACAAGAAGCAAGTGAAGAACAAGAAATATCTAACTTTGCAAATGGTTTTGATATTCCATTTGATGTAGTAGAATAAATTTTAAATTAGGAGGAAAAGCAAATGTCAAAAAGAGGAGGATTCCCAGGAGGTATGGGAGGATTTGGTGGAATGAACATCAATAGTTTAATGAAAGAAGCAAAAAAAATGCAAGCAGATTTAGAAAAAAATCAACAAGAATTAGCTGAAAAAGAATTTGAAGCATCAGCTGGGGGAAATGCAGTTTCAGTAAAAGTAAATGGTCAAAAGCAAATATTAGATTTAAAATTGCAAAAAGAAGTAGTTGATCCAGAAGATGTAGAAATGCTACAAGATTTAATTGTTACATGTATTAATCAAGCATTTAAACAAGTAGATGATGCACAAGCAGCATCAATGGGAAAATTTAATATACCAGGAATAATGTAATAATATAAGCAGAGCATTGTCTCTGCTATAATTGTCTAGGAGGAAAAGAAAATGTCAATGTATTCACCATCAATAGAAAAATTAATAGAAAGCTTTGAAAAATTACCTAGTATAGGTAATAAAACAGCAGCTAGATTAGCATTTTATATATTAAATGCATCACAGGAAGAAACTGATGAATTTGTGAATGCAATTGTAAATGCAAAGAAGAATTTAAAATATTGTAGTAAATGTTGGAATATTTCAGACACAGATCCATGTCCAATATGTGGAAATCCCAAAAGAGACCAATCACAGATATGTGTAGTAGAAGATGTGAGAGATATTGTGGCAATGGAAAGAACACATGAATTTAGAGGAGTATATCATGTTTTACATGGTTCAATATCTCCAATGAATGGAATAGGACCAGATGATATAAAAATAAAAGAATTATTAGCTAGGCTTATGGATGGTCAAGTAAAAGAAGTTATATTGGCAACAAATCCTAGGGTTGAAGGTGAAGCAACAGCTATGTATTTATCAAAATTAATAAAACCATTAGGGGTAAAAGTAACAAGAATTGCTCATGGAATTCCTGTTGGAGGAGATTTGGAATATACTGATGAAATAACACTTACAAAAGCATTAGAGGGAAGAAGAGAATTATAAAAAAGACACTTCAAAAAATGAAGTGTCTTTTTAATTATTTAATAATATTTTACATATATCATTTGTTGAATTTGGTTTTGAAATTGATCTTGCATTATTACTCATTTCTTCTAATTTTGAAGAATCAGATAATAAATTATTAATAATTTCTTCTACATTATCATCTTTTTTTAACCAAATTGCAGTATTATGATTAACTAAATATTCGGCATTTTCTTCTTCTTGACCTGGAATAGGATTTATAACAACAATTGGTAATCCTGAAGCAAGGCTTTCAGAAGTAGTAAGTCCACCAGGTTTTGTTACAACTAAGCTTGAAATACTCATAAATTCGGGTACTTTATTTGTATATTCAAATATTTGTACATTTGCTTCTTTGTGATTTTCTATAACAATATTTTCAAAAGCTTCTTTCATTTTTCTATTTTTTCCTGAAATTGCAATGATTTGAATATCAGCAGAATCTTTTACAAATGTCTCAAAAACTTTTAAAGTATAATTTTTTCCAAGCCCAAATTCTCCTCCACCAAAAAATAATACTACTTTTTTATTTGGATTTAAATTAAAATCTATAAATAAAGATTTTTTATCATATTTATTTAAAAATCTTTCTGAGATAGGAATTCCAGTAACAAATATTTTATTTGCTGGAATATTTTTACTCATTAATGTTTCTTTCATTTCTATATTAGATACAAATAAATAATTAATATATTCATTATAAACAAGCCATTGATCATGTGATGCAAAATCTGTTAAAATTGTTGCTATTTTTGTATTTAATTTGTGATGTTTTGTTAAATAACCACACATTTGGCTTGCAAAAGGGTGTGTACAGATAATTAAATCTGGTGATTTTTCTTGTAATAATTTATTTATTTTTATAGATAATAATTTATTTGAAGTTGTACTTATGTGAGCAAGAGGACCTTTTTCAGATTTCCAATATATGCTTCCATAAGCCTTCGGAAGTTTTTTTGCCATTTCAGCATAAGCTTTTGTTGTTATTTTATTAAATTCTTTATTTGCATATTCCATAAAATCTATTAATTCAACATTAACATTTTTATAATATGTATTTATACAATTTTCTATTGAACGAGCGGCAGATAAATGACCACCACCATATTTTGCGTAAAAAATAATTACTTTCATTAGTTAGACCTTTCCATATAAATTCAGAAATATTTTAGCACAAAAAAATAAATAATTGTATAATTTTTTGAAAAAAATGAAAAAATAAGAAAAAGTTAATAAGTGAGGAGATATGAAAATGAATAATTCAAAAAAAGTGTGGAATGTTATTGCAATAATTGCTATTGTTATTGCAGTAATCTTAGGGATAAATTTGTATAATAAAAATACATCATATGCGAATGTGGTACAAAATGATAATAATAAAGCTTTTTATGAGGTTGTAGATAGAATTCAAAATTCAAAAATTTATTTAGCAAAATCTATGATATCAAAAGAAGCGAGACATGGTGCAAAAACACTTATGGAAGTATGGAGAGAAACAGATTTAGCAACATGTTATTTAAGTATGGTTCCAATAGAAAGTCAAGAAATTGAAAATACAGAAAAATTTTTAAATCAAGTAAGTGAATACAGTTATACTATGGCAAATAAATGTATAGATGGACAAGATTTATCAGATGAGGATATGGATAAAATACAAGAACTATATAATTATGCAAATGATTTATCAAATACATTAAATGAAATGATTACAGAATTAAATAATGGAATTATAAAATGGGAAGATTTAAAAAAGAATTCTGAAGGTTCAGATATATCAGAAGTAAGTAATTTTAATATGGTAGAGCAAAACTTTCATGAGTATTCTGGATTGATCTATGATGGGGCATTTTCTGAACATATAATAAGTGAAGAAAAGAAAGGTTTAATAGGCAATGATATTTCAGAAGATGAAGCAAAAATAATTGCAGAGGAATTTATTGGAAAAGATAAAATAAAAGAAACAAAAAATAATGGATATGTTGAAAATGGAAATATACCAGTATATAGATTTGAAGTAACGACAAATGAAAATAAAAAAATAGGAATATCAATTTCCAAAAAAGGTGGACATCTTGTTTATATGAATTATGATAGAGAAACAAATGGTGAAAATATAACAGAACAAGATGCAATTCAAAAAGGAAAAGAATATTTACAAGCAAAAAAATATGAAAATATGCAAGAAACTTATTATATGAAAAATGATGGATATATAGTTATAAATTATGCATATAAACAAGGAGATATAGTTGCATATCCTGATTTAATTAAATTAAAAATAGCATTAGATAATGGTGAAATAGTTGGTGTTGATGCAACAGGATATTTAAATTGTCATTTTGAAAGAGAAATTCCAAGTAATTTGATTTCAATAGACGAGGCAAGAAAAAATATTTCAACAAAAGCAGAATTGTCAAGTGAAAAGTTAGCAATAATACCAACAGAATTTAATACAGAAGTATTATGTTACGAATTTAAAGGAAAAATAAATGAAGTAGAATTTATTGAATATATAAATGCTCAGACAGGAAAAGAAGAAGATACATTAATAGTAACAAATACTGAAAATGGAACATTGACAGAATAAAATTCTAAATTTTGAAAAAATTGTTTTAATAAAAAAATATCTTTTGCAGATAATATGATTGAAAATATTTAAAATATATTTTCAAAAACGGTCCGTAAAATAACAGATTAAATTTGAAAGGAGAGCTTAGTATGTCAAGAAGTAACAAATTAATGTCTGAAAACTTACGAACAGAAATTGCAAAAGAACTAGGTGTATATGATCAGGTAAAAAAAGACGGAGGAAGTTGGGAAAATGTTTCCTCAAAAACATGTGGTAATATAGTTTCAAAAGCTATAGAAATTGCAAATAGAGCTGTTGAAAATCAATAGTTTTTAGATTATAAGCATTTGAAATATCTAAATTAGATATTTTAAATGCTTATTTATTTATAGTTGCAATTTATAGATAAATAGAATATAATAAGTCAAAACAATAGTATACCGAAAGGACGAAAGTTGAATGAAAGTAAAAGAAATATTAAAGGTTACAAAAGGAAAAATGTTATTTGGAAATGAAGAATTAGAAGTTGAAAATTTTTCAAAAGATACAAGAACAATACAAAAAGGTGATATATATATTGGAATAAAAGGAGAAAAATTTGATGGGAGTAATTTTTGGAATCAAGCACTAGATGCAGGAGCTACGGCTGTAATAATTTCTAATATACAAATATCAAAAGAAGAAAAAGAAAAATATAAAGATAAAACTATAATACAAGTTGAAGATACATTTGAAGCATTATACGAAATTGCAAAATATAAGAGAAGTTTATATAATATTCCAGTAATTGCTGTTACAGGAAGTGTAGGAAAAACAAGTACAAAAGATATAATAGCAAGTGTAGTGAGTCAGAAATATAAGACATTAAAAACAGAAGGAAATAACAATAATAATATAGGATTACCATTAACAATATTAAAGTTAAAAGATCATGAAGCATTGGTTGTAGAAATGGGAATGAATCATTTTGGAGAAATAAGTTTATTGACAAATATAGCAAAACCAACTTTAGCTGTAATAACTAATATTGGGACATCACATATAGGAAATTTAGGGTCAAGAGAAAATATATTAAAAGCAAAACTTGAAATTCTAGAAGGAATGAAAATTCCAAGAGTAATCATAAATAATGATAATGATTTATTACATAAATGGTATGAAGAAAATAAGGAGAAAATTGAAATACATACATACGGAATAAACAATTCAAGTGATGTGATTGCAGAAAAAATTGAATTAGGAGAAGAAAAAAGCAAATTTGTAGTTAAAACTTCATCAGAAAAAGTTAACATAGATGTTCCTGTTGGAGGCGAACACTTTGTATATAATGCATTATGTGGTTTTATGGTTGGAAAAGTGTTAGGATTAACAGCAAAAGAAATTCAAAATGGAATATCAAAATTTGAATTAACAAAAAAGAGAATGGATATAAGAGTTTTAAAAAATGGTGCTACATTAATAAATGATAGTTATAATGCAAGCTATGAATCAATGAAAGCAAGTTTGAAATATCTTTCAAGCCGTACGGATTTAAGAAAAATAGCTGTTTTAGGAGATATGTTAGAGTTAGGAGATTTTTCTAAAGAACTACATGAAAAAGTTGGAGAAGAAGTGGCTAATGATAATATAGATGTGTTAATATGTAGAGGAGAATTTGCTAAAAATATTATTTCAAAAGCAAATAAAAATAAGAAAACACAATGTATTTTATTACAAAATAATGAGGAAATTTTAAGCAAATTGCAAGAAATTTTAAAAGAAGGAGATGGAGTTTTAATAAAAGCTTCAAATGGCATGAAATTTTATGAAATTTGTCAAAAACTATAGATTTTTTCTAAAAGAATTGGTATAATGTGAATACCAATTTTTTTAGAAAAATTTAATTGGAGGATGTCAAATGAAATTTAAGAATTACTATAAAATATTAGAATTAGAAACAAATAAAGTAACAATAGATCAAATAAAATCAGCCTATAGAAAACAAGCGAAAAAATATCATCCTGATGTAAATGTTGGTGATAAATTAGCAGAAGAAAAGATAAAAGATGTAAATGAAGCTTACAGAATTCTTTCAAATCCATCAACAAAAAGAAAATATGATAGAACTTGGAATTATAATGTTGGACGTAGATTAAATCATACAAAGACTTCAGGACAAATGGCTGGTGAAATATTTGGAATGTTTTTTGGAAGCGGAGATACAGCTGAAAGCATAGACAAGCCAAATGAACCAGCAATAAGAGGTGAAGATATTGAAACAGAAATAAATATATCACTTGAAGAAGGATTTTACGGAGCAAACAAAACAATTGTATTTAAAGATTTAGAAAATAAAGACAAAACAATTACTATAAAATTACCAGAAGGTGTACAGGAAAATGAAAAAATAAGATTAATGGGACAAGGCAAGACAGGCAAAAATGGTGGTAAAAATGGAGACATGTTCATAAAAATAAATATAGAAGATAGTAAAAAGTTTAAATTAGATGGAATAAATTTATCAACTATAATTCCAATAACACCATGGGAAGCAGTATTGGGAACTAAAGCAAAAGTTGAATCAATAGATGGAACCCGAACTCAAATATATATACCAAATGGAGTTCAATCTGGTGAAACAATAGAAATCCCTAATAAAGGATATAAAAATGCAAAAGGTGAAAGAGGGAATTTAATAGGAAAATTAGAAATTGTAATTCCAGAAAAAATTACATCAGAAGAAAAAGAAATGTTTAAAAAATTAAAAGAAATATCAAAATTTAATCCAAGAAGTGTCTAAAATACCGAAAAAAGTTTAAAACTATTGACAAATAAGCATATAAGATGTATAATAAAGTATGGTTGTCGGTAAACATAAGATAAAACTATGGATTAACATAGAAAGAGAGGTAAATAAAAATGGATATGTTACAAGGAAAACATTTTAGTATAACAGATCCAAAAGGAGTAAGTACAGTTATTTATCAAATATATAAAACTAAGAAAGAGTTTTTAAAAGAATATCCTAAATATACAGTAGAAAGATTAGAATGTTCAGAAGAAATAAGAGGAGAATCTAGAAGAAAGACTTTTTATGTTGATGATCCACAACCACAAGGAAATCAATTAGCAATTTTATCATTTGCAGGAGATAAAGTTATTATTAATTCTGGTGTATTGATTGATGATGAAGTTAGAATTGGTAAAAGTCCATCAGCATTTAAGTTCGATACATTATATTCAGAAGAAGAACAGGAATTTAAAGAATTTAATTATACACCAAATTTAAGAAGAGATATTTGTGTAATTGATCCTGAAACTACAGAAGAAATAAAACCTAGACTTTATTTTGATGAAAAAGAAAATAAAGTAAAGGGAAAGTGTAAATTAAAACCAAATAAGTCTTACTTTGCATTTGAAGTAAGAGGTGAGTAATTAAGGAGGATATTTTACTATGGGAAATCACATAGCAGAAACTAGAAGTGCAGCTGGAATGAGTAAAACAACATTATGTTATACAGGAGTAAGTAAAGAAAGAGAAAATGAAAACCTTAAAGCAACTAGAGCAGCGATAAGAGAAACTTTACCAGTTGATTATATAACAATACCAGCATACAATAATAGTAAACAAAAGCAAGCAGAAGAATTATCAAAATAAAACAAAAGAGAAGGTGATTTACATATGAATTACAAGATTTCAGGAGCAATAAGAAGAACAAGAAAATATTATATAATTTTTGCAATACTATGGGTATTTATATCCATAGTATTAGTCATGCCATTAACAATTGGATTTCATGAGGCACAGATACAACATAATATATCTAAAGGGTTTGAGGTAATAATAGATTCAATACAACATTTAGGAAAATCATTTGGAATATTATCAAGTCAAAAAATCTGGGGAGATTATTTAAAAAATGTTGGATTATTTACAATATTTTATGCAATTTTAATGACAATTGGTTTAATAAGATCTGCACCCAAAAATGAATATACAGATATGGAACATGGATCAAGTGATTGGAGCAGAAATGGTGAACAATATACTATACTTAATAATAAAAAGGGAATAGTTTTAGCAGAAGATAATTATTTACCAGTAGATAAAAGAGGAAATGTTAACGTACTAGTAGTCGGAGGTTCTGGATCAGGTAAATCAGCATCATATTCAATACCAAATGCGTATCAATTATTAGGTTCTTATGTATTTACAGATCCAAAAGGAGAACTTTATGATAGAACAGCAGGTTATTTAAAACAACATGGATATGAAATAAAAGTATTAAATTTAGTAAAACCACAATATAGTGATGGATATAATCCTTTAAAACATATTTCATCAGAAATAGATGTAGACGTAATTGCAAATACAATAGTAAAAGGTCAAAAAACAGATGGTGGTGGTTCTGATCCATACTGGGATGATTCAGCAGAGATGTTATTAAAAGCTTTAATATATTATTTAATGGCAGCAAGACCAGAAGAAGAACAAAATTTAGCAAGTTGTGCAGAACTTGTAAGAGCAGCAAACTCAAATGGTGGAAGCAATTTACTTACAGAATTAATAAGCAAATTACCATATGACCATCCTGCAAGAATGAATTATAAATCAATAGAAATTGCACCAGAAAAAACATATGGTTCAATTCTAAGTTCACTACAATCAAAACTTGGTAAATTTGACTCAAAAGAAATAGCTGAATTTTACAATACGATAAATGCTTTTTCTGCACTGTCAGTCTGTACACCATACCCAGATAATTTTGACACGGACTATAATGATGACTATAGATTTTATAGTGAAAGCTCATGCTTGAAAGCCGCTGATAATCGGCGAGACCGTGCATATAATGAAGGCATTCATTTTATTGAAAATCTTCCCGATGCGTTTAATACTGCATATCTTAAAGCAATCCAAAAACAACTAACCGAGTGGAAACGAAACTTACTCGATATTTATGATAATAATGGGCAACCCTATCCTCATAATACAATCCAGCTTAAAGTTGGAAATAGTACTATCCCTATATCTCTGTCTGATCATAGCGATATTCCACTCGCGGACGATTACTCAATTAAACGATATTTCGAGGAACATATTAGTTTTGAGCCTCGGTGGGAAAGCGTTAATGGCGTGAAATATGCTTATAAATATGATTGTAAAGTCGATACACACTATGACTGCG
>ENA-ORSB01002165-ORSB01002165.1-human-gut-metagenome-genome-assembly--contig:-NODE-2165-length-16223-cov-2.503773_pt1 | contig 16223 bp, 10 predicted proteins | sample MGYA00242180_ERZ509144 | MGnify/ENA primary metagenome ERZ509144 (study PRJEB26280, sample SAMEA2338661) | human gut metagenome | biome: human gut; feature: human-associated habitat; material: faeces...
CTTCACAAATATACTGCTGATCCGGAGCCCCATGTTCATGAAACAACATCACATCCAATTCATCCCGCTGCAATTCATCGAATAAATGAAACTTCATATAATCGGCCATCCGGAAATTCAGGAACTTGGCAGTCCGGCTATTTTTCCATGCTAAAGGAAAATTTTCTTCCAATGCCAGCCGCTCATCCATCCATGCCAACAAACATTCGGAATTGTAAGCATTTCCCGTAAAAGAAGTAAAACAGTCCAGTTCGTTCGTTTCCTGTTTTTCACGTACAACCTTATAGAGGTACTCAGCTATCGCTTTATATTTATCTTCCCCCTTCGCCTCCGGATATTTGATCCGCCCGGAATAGAGAGCCGGCTGTAATTGCTGGGGACTGTCTTCCCGTAATTTGTAATAGAAATAATCCGGGTGTACCGAATCCCTGCGAATAAAATCAAAAGTCAGATGCAGGTCGTCATAAAACCGGTCGGAAGGGACCGACGATTCGATAAAAGGGAAGGCTTCTTCATCCATTTTAAAGGCTGTCGTCAGATGTTGTGCATTCCGGATCATCGCCACCGGAATATCCCCGACCAGAACGATCCCTTCCAAAACGGGTTTACGCCGCGACAGGGCGACAATCTCCTTTCTTACCTGATCCGGAGATTCCCAGTTTCCGCTGACAATATAAGCCGACAAACCGTCTTTTTCGATCGCATCCCGATAAGCTTCTATCGCCCCCGGAATTTTCTCATAAGTCACCTCATCTACCAGGATGGCAAAAGCAGTCGGGTGTTTCATTTTCGGTTTCTGCACCTTCACTTTACCATATCCCGGTAGAGTGATCATCGATATCATGAAGATAAAAATCCAATTTTTCATAGGTCGTATTTTTTTATTTCCCGTTTTTCAGATCACCTTTCAGACGATGGTAAGTCCTCAACACTTCTTGCCGGAAATCAGGTGTATTTGTCTGATCTTGCAAGAGTCCTTCGCAAGTGGTGATGATATCTTTCTTATATTCGGACAAGTTGAACCAAGCCAAAGATTCTATCAACGACTTCCGAAGCGCGGGAGAGGCCGATGTATCTTTCACCAGCTCGAGATAAACAGGCACTCCGGGATGATAGTTCAGATTTTTCAGATAACGGATATAAAAGATTTTATCTTTTTCAGGTTTTTCCGGATCGGGCATATCGTCAGTTACTTTCCACATCCGCTCATTACTCAATCTGCTTTGTAATTTTGTCCGAAAGTCGTCTTTATTCCGTAAAGTCGATTGCGCCAGTTCTTTTTCAAGTACAGCATCGACTCCCTGCCACCGATAAGCTTCCAAAGCAGTCAGGACATTGAAATTCACCCGTTCCGACAAATAATCGTTCAGATAAGTATCGATAATAAAAGGCAAGAACTCCGGAGCACCGATCCGTCCCATCCGGTGGATCGCTATCCGGCGGATAAATTCATACGGGTCAGTCACGGCCAGTTTCAACACTTCCCGGAAATTCTGATCATTCAATTCTTCCAACAGCGACATACAGGTATAGCGGACAACTGCATAGGGCGAAGTTTCAAAACGCATACGCAGCGTGTCCGATATCCCGGGATATTCTTGCTGAAATAATTTCAACAAAGCCATATTTTGCAAATCGGCATAAGGAGAATCTCTCAGCATTTCCAACCAGAAGGCAGGCGATTCGGAAGTCGTCAGCCAGGTATTACAATCCATCCCTTCCCGTCCGGAAGAGAAACAAAAAGTCGGATCTCCGATAATATGCGATTCGAGAATATTGGTATAACGGGCCCACAATCCGATCCGGGTTCCGAAACCCAACCAGCCGAACAAATCATTCGCCGACTTATCCTGCAGGACATTGACCGAATTAGAAAATGCCACGACACATTTCCCTTTCGAAAAGATATAACGTCCGGCAATATAATCCTTCTCACGGAAATCCCCGTTATAACAGGCATCGAAAATAACGAAACGGGCATTGGGAGCAATCGACGGTATATCTTCCAATACAATACCCAACTGCGCATCCGCTATAGAATCTTTACGAATCCATTCGGGGTCGAAAGCACCGCTAAACCAGGAAGTATCCAGGTGATATTCTCCGCACCACTTCTTCATCTGACCGGCGACATCTCCCTGCCTATCCGCAACAGTTCGTAATTTCGAACGGAATTCCCGTTTCAGAAATTCGGTATATTCTTCCGGATCATGAGTCCTGGGAGTAGCCGAAATATATTGACGGTAGGGCATTCCATGCTCATGAAAAATCAGCATATCCAAGTCCTCCCGTTGTAAGGCAGCGATGACTTCTTCTTTTGGGTAGTCCCACATGCTATACCGCATAAAACGGGCATTATTTTCCCGGTCGAAGACTCCTGGCAGTTGTTCCCGCAAGATCATCTGTTCCATCCGCCAGGCTGTCAGGGAATTGGAATAAGAACCCTCTCCGGTATAAGAAACAAATTGATCCAGGATATTATTTTCCTGATGAGCAGCCACTGCTTTGTTCAGGTAATCCCTGATCTGCTGGTAGCGGTCAGTCCCATCTTCCAGCGGTTTGATCCTTCCGGTATATATGTCACAGCACAAAGCCTGGGGCGAATCGGCAGCCAGATTATAATAAAAAAACAAAGCAGAAGTCGTATCCTGACCTAAATAATCGAACTTCAAGTCAAAATCATCATAAAACCGGTCGGAAGGTACGGAAGAATCCAGCCTCGGCGACTTCTCCTCATCCATCTTAAAAGCAGAAGTCATATGCTGTGCCTTCCGGATCATCGGAATCGGTATATCACCGATAAATACAGCACCTTCCAAACGGCTCTCCCGGTAGAGACGCATCAACAACTCCTTTATTTGTTCCGGATTTTTCCATTGACCGGCCAGTATATAAGCAGGCAATTGTTCCTGTTCAAGCACCGCCCGGTAATTTTCGATCTCAGGCCTGCACTTTTCCCAGGTCACCTGATCGGTTACGATAGCAAAAGAAGTCTTTTCCGGCCGTTGCTGAGGAGCAACGATCGTTTGCCCCCAGGCAAAAGAAACAGCCAGCAAAGCTATCCCTGCAAACATACACTTCATTAAATTCATACTTCACCTTTTATCGACCTTCCAGCAGGAAGTATAAAACCATACTATCCCGGCTTTTCAGGTCTCGATTAATAATTGCAAAACCTTAACGTAATTCCTGAAGGTCAACGACCTTCACTTCACCCAATCCACTTTTTCGAATCCGGTCTAACTGGGATGCCGCATCTCCCACGACAACAAAAAACATCCGGTCATAATCCAACCAGTTACGGATACACGCTTTCGCCTCCGGGAGCGTCATCCGTTTCAGAAGCTGTTCCTGCCGTTTCAAATCATCCACAGGCAAACCATCGACCGTCATTTCCGACAACAGGTCCAACCGGGCATCGGGCATTTCGAAAGCGGCAGCATTTTCCTTGAACATCGCATCTTTGGTTTTGACCAGACTTTGTTCTGTAAACTGCTCTCCATAGGTCGAAATACAACTTTTAAACAGTTGCATTGCTTCGAGCGTATAAGCCGCCTGTACACTCGAAGTAGCCCGGAACTCATTCGCATATTTCCCGCAATCGAAAAATGAATACGCCCCGTAAGTATAACCGTGTTGCAAACGCAACACATCGAACAATAAAGCATTGGAAGAAGCCCCCAACAGCTGATTCACCATTTTTGCCGGATAATAATCATTCGAGGCTTTAGGCATAGCCGGACATCCGAGAAGAATATACGACTGCTTAGCTCCCGGATAATCTACAAAATATACTTTTGCCTGAGGAGCCATAAAATTCAGGTTCAATCTCTCCTGCGAAGCACCTCCGGTAGTCCAGGTCCGAGCTAAAGGCTGTAAAAATTTCATCACCTCTTTTTTCTCATACCCCCCGACAAAATCAAACGTCGCCTGTCCGGGAACGATATGGGTTTTATAAAAAGTTTTAATATCCTCCATGGTAATGGCGGCAACCTCTTTCTCGGAAGCTAAAGCCGAATTCGACAAAACGTTCTCCGGCCCGTACATCATTTGCCGGAAGACATGCCGGGCCAAAACCTTGGGTTCGGTAGAACTTTGCCGGATATTCCCGATCATGCGCTTACGGGCTAATTCCAAAGCCGTTTCATCCCAACGAGGCTCCAACAACATCTCTTCTACCAAACGGAGGACCTGAGGAAAATTCTTTTTCAAACAACTACCGGACAGTTGCATTCGTTCTGTCGAAACACCGAAGGATACCCTTGCACCCAATAATCCCAAAGCAACCTCGAGCTCTTCCGGTGTTTTGGTCCGGGTCCCACAATTCAATACCGCCGCCGTCAAACGTGCCAGGCCTGATTTCCCTTTCGGCTCGCAAAGCATGCCCGAATTCAGGTAGACAGCAAACTGTACAACAGGTAATTCGGTATAGGCCATTCCTTTTACCTTCATACCATTACTCATTTCACCGGTCCATACGGGTGGCATCGCCGATTCCGGCGTATTTGCCAACAAAGGAGGTTCCACCGAACGGTCGAAAACGGACGGCGTATACTCATAGGGATCGTCATCCGTAACCGCCCCTTCATCTGCCACTAATTTCTGTCCGACCGGACTATCTTCATCGGGTCGGACAACAACAGAACCAGTCAGAGCTAAGCTCGTTTGCCCCTGAGGGACAGTACTCAAAGCCACAAAATGTTTTCCCCTTACATATTTCCGATACACCCTCATCACCTCTTCCTTCGTCACAGCCTGATAATGTGCCAAATCGATCACCATCTGATCGGGACGCCCCGCAAAAACGTTGTTCCGGGCTAAGGCCTGTGTTTTGCTTTCAAGAGACATCATCACATTATACAGCATCGTTTCCTGCATAATCTTCATACGTTCCAGATCGTTATCCCGGATCCCCTCTTGCTCAAATCTTTCGAAAGCCTCCTGAATCCCCCGATATACCGTGTTCAGATCGGTTTCTTTATATGCTTTTACAGAAACCGATACCTGTCCGCTCAATTCCAGGGAACTACTCGCCACATTCACATAAGATGCCAACTTATTATCTTCCACCAACACTTTATAAAAAGGGGCATTCTTACCGTAAGAAAGCAATAAAGCCAGTATGCGCAGAGGATAAGCATCCGGATGGAATTGTTCTGCTCCGGAAAAATTCATTTCCAGTCCGGGTGCATTGGCAAAACGATCTTCCAGGACATACTTCGACGTTTTTTCCAATTGTACAGGTATCGGCCGGACAGGTTCTACTTCCTCCCGGGCGGGAATTTCTCCGAAATATTTCCGGATCATCGCCTCCACCTCCCTCCGGTCAAAATCCCCTGCCACCACTAAGGTCGCATTGTTAGGAGCATAATATTTCCGATAGAACTGTTTTATATCGTCTACCGTAGCTCCGTGCAGATCGGCGATAGAACCGATCACCGGCCAACGGTAAGGATGTCCTTCGGGATAAAATTGCTTTAACATCATCCCGTTACTCTGCCCAAAGGGGCGGTTTTCATTTTGCCGTTTTTCGTTCGAAACGACATCGATCTCCCTCTCTAAACCTTTCCGGGTCACCGTATTAATGAAAAATCCCATCCGGTCGGACTCCATCCACAGCACTTTCTCCAGCGCATCACGAGGTACAGTCTCATAATAAACCGTCCCGTCGGGTCCGGTCGCCCCATTAAAACTTCCCCCCAGTTCGCCGATTTTTTTAAAGAATTCGTTTCGGCCCAAATGTTCGGAGCGCTGAAACAACATGTGCTCAAAAAGATGAGCGAATCCGGTTTTTCCAGGCTTCTCCCGCGCCGATCCCACATGATACTGAATCGCCACGGACACGATAGGATCGGATTTATCCTCATGCAATACGACCTGTAGTCCGTTATCCAAAACAAATTTCTCATAAGGAAGAGAAAAATCTTTCTCTCCCTGACAAGCAACGATCAGTAACATACCTATCCAAACCAGACTGAATGAGCTTAAATAATTCATACCGCTCTATTTAAAAATGACACCCCCCGCCCACACTCATCACCATCCGATGATCGAAGTCATAACTATGAGTCTTCAAATACTGCCAATCTACTTTAGCAAACAAATTAGCTGTCGTCCGGGTATTCACCAGCTGAGAATAAACAGCCGAAAGATGAAGATCCCCATAATCAGCCCCCAAATAGCGGGTATCTCCACCCATCAAATCGGTCACCACCCGATAGTCCGGATAGTTTCCCCCATATACATAGTCTGCTTTGTTATTCTTATTGTATCCCAAATTCACACCGACCAATAATCGTCTTAAATTATTGTCTGAAAGAAAGAAATTCTTTTTCACATTCACTTCGAACCTGGTATTCTCTATATCCCGGGTCGAAACAGGGATCAGATAGCGTTCCTCCTGTTTCCAGTATTTCACACCGGCACCTAATTTCCAGGAATATTCCATTCCACGGTTGATCACATAGCGATAGTCCAAACTCATCGTTTGAGTTTTGTAGGTAGAGCGGATACTTTTGTAATACACTTTATATTCTCCTTCTTCTCCATCCGTTTCCCATTTTTGCAAATATTCGATCCCATCGATTTTCCGCTCCTGCCAGTTCATCTCCACAAAATGGGTGTTCTTCTTCGCATCGGGAATATAAGCCATCAACTTACCGCTCCATAATCCATCTTTCGTCGTCCCGAGATAACGCGGAGAAGTCGGAGTGGTAATCGCATCCTCTACTTTCTTGGAATAACCCAGATCCAGTAAAATATTCATCCGTCCGGCATAATTGTATTGCAAACCTCCGCCTACCTGATTCCCGTTGTAGGTCAAAAAGCGTTGTATACCCGAAGTTTCCGTAGCCATTCCCAAACCGGAAAGCAGGTAATAAGTCTGCTCGACATAACTATTGACGGCTTTCATCTCCAAATCTTCCCGTACACTGGCGTACTCAAAATCCAAACCGAAACGATGATTTTTCCCGGCAGACAAAACGACTCCCGGCCGGACAATAATCGTATAGAAAACCGATTTAGTACGCATATCGCGTTGTTTCGCCCCGACGGAATTCTGATAGTATCCATCCAGACCGAAAGAAAGGAAGTTCCAGAATTGAGGAGTAGCTACCCGCATTTTCAATCTATAATGCTGGTTATTCCAGTTACTGACGTTGGTATCGGCCGTATAATAAGGCATTCCCCGATACGGATCGATGATCGAAGAATTAAAATTCGCCTCTTTCACCTTGTCCCGCGAATAATTGAAACTTCCCCAAGCAAAGAAATCCTTTACCTTTCCTCCTCCTTCGGTGTCGAAAACCACATTATTCCCACTTTCTCCCTGCTGAGGACGACGAAAATTTCCGTCATAAAACCGATATTCCAGGTCTGCGCTGGCATAACGGAATGAATAATCCAATAAAGCTCCGGCCGCATTCTTACTCTGAGACCACAATCCCCGCATTTTCATATTTTCCAATGCAGCGGGTGTATTCAAGCGATCAGCGATTTTTTCCTGAGCGACCCCGACCGTCACCGCCATACTCATCATCAAAGAACAGCAGGTATATTTTATCGTGCAGTATATATTCTTTACCATAATATTCTAATTTTAAACATTAACGATCTATTCTCCGGTCACTAACAGATGATTCCAGGCAGGCATCTTTACCCCATAACGCCTCAGCTGGGGAGTATCCTGAATTTCGAAATCCTGTGTACTGTTATTCGTATCCTGGAATATAGGCGAACCGTCGGGTCGGGTGCCGATCATCTTACGAGCCACGCTCTTCCCGACATAAGAACCTCCGACCCAGGTCATCCCGGCATCCAGAAATCCCGGGACACGTTTCCCGGACAGATCACTTTGTTTTGTACCGCACTCTACCACATCGAGAATATAATCAACAGGTACTCTGGCATATAACGTATTGCTCGAGCTGGATAAATCCACGGTCTGCCATTTATTCCCTATCCAAGGGCGATAATCGACATCTTCCGGCACCTGAAAAAGTACATAAGCGCCCCCAAACACAGAAGTCAGATAAAAAGGAATAGACAACTCATTTGTCCCGTCATTGTAAACAATATTCATATTGACGGCAGACTGATCGGGAGTCAGGGCAAAGCCATTGTAAAACTCGAACTCCGCACTGGAACAATCTACAGGGCTATTGGGATTGAACAACTCCTGCTGATGGTTCAGGGCAGCCTGGGCCAATATACAGGATTCGCCCGGTTTTAAAGGATAATCCGTTCCATTCCCCGGAAATTGCCAAAGGGTTTGGGCATAGACATAGTCATCTCCGTCTTCCTCGGGCCAAACCGGTAATTTGGTGGTCGCTGTCGTCGGATGTAAGTGTCCCATATAACTTATCCAGATAAATCACATTCTCCGTATTGTTGTAAATCTCATAAAACTGATCCCTGAAGTAAACCCCTCCTGTCGCAGGGCGTGAACCGGAATAGTAGATTTCCTTAAAAATCAACTTTCCAGCCACGAGAGCACGCACTGAAATATCCAGCGGTTTATCGCTGCTAACGATCGGATAATTCACGGCATTCCCGTTCAGATAATAGTCCGAACCATCCTCCGAAGAAGTTTTTCCATCGATACTGATGCTATATAACCCGGGGATAACGCCGGAAATTTCAGCTTTTCCACTGGCATCCATTTCAGCATCCAACGTCAGATTTTCCGAATAATTATTCAATTGTACCTTTAAATATTCGGGAGCAGGCAAACCGGACACATTCACGTCGGCCTGCACAATGATCGTCATTTTTTCTATCTTATCGGCCTGATCGGCATTGTCGAATTGATCGGTACACGATCCCGTAACCGCTGCCATCCATAAGAAAAAAGCTATTGTATATGTATTTTTGTATTTCATATGCTTACTGATATAACATGATTCATTCTAACAAACTAATTGATAATGGCCGACAGTTCCAACCCGAAGAATAACGGAATATTTCTTCTTTCATAGGAACCGATAGTCCGTTTTTGTTTGTATAGCGGACGACTGCTGAACATGTTGTTCGCAAAAAACGATACCCTTAGGTAGTCTTTAATTTCCTTCGTCAGATACAAATTCATACAGAGTGTCGGAGGCATGGATTCCCGGATTCGGTCTTTCTGGTTGACTGTCCGCATGATAGCGGTAAACTCAGCATCCTCTTTTTTAGCCGGATCGAAAGGATATACCTGCCCGTCTTCTTTCGAGATATAACTAACTGGGATCGAATCATTTCCGAAACGGCTCCAGTTGGCCTCTTTCCACAACACCTGAGCAGACAATGTCACCACAAACCCGATATCGGGAATATTGTGGGTCACCCGGAAAGTCGTCGCCATTCTTTCTGAATAATTTTTCCGCATAGCGGCTTCATAAATCCCCACATGAGGAGCTTTGGCCGGATCTTCGGAGCCTTTTTCATAATAGGTATAACCGTTATTGAACCGTTCTGTCCGTAACCAGGCGCCATTGACCGAAAAAGCGGTACGAATCGCATCGAACCGTCCGAGATTCAGATCGAATTCCAGTCCCCGCGTATTGATTGTAATGTTATTCTGAGGAGTCATATATTTCATCAATACCCGGTAAGTCCCCTTTTCGGTCAGCGCAGGAGCAGTCACTCCATCGGCAGGTAATTCCCCGCTTTTGTATTGTTTGTTTTCGACGGATTTAAAAGTAGTCGGCAAGTAAGCCATCGAATAACCGTTATTCATGCGTTCCTGAAAAGCGGTGACTGCCAGCCTCACTCCTTTGATATTCAAATCGAACCCGACTTCTGCTTTCCGGTTTTTAGCAATTTCCAGGTCTTTGTTTTCCGTATCGAAAACCCGGGTCGTCGTCATCATCAACCGTTGAGCTTCGGGAATCTTATCATCTGTCAGACTCACAAAGTTGACCATCTCGAAATAAGCCTTCTCCGGATGCAAATAAAGGACTGTGGGCATTTTAGCCGTTTCCCCGTATCCCCCTCTCAACGTAAATGTTTTTGGCAATACATCTAAAGAAGCATTCAAACGGGGCGTCCAGATATCCTGGTGTCCGAACAATTTATCATACCGTATACCGAGCTGTAAATTCAGGTTCCGTCTGGCAAAATTCAGGCTGAAATTTTCCTCCGCATATACTCCCAGTTGGTTTACAAACGGAATATCACTGTATTTCCGCGGGCGGAAAGAAGAATACAGACTGGTATTTACCCGGTATGGAGGCGTCGCCGGATCGAAAGTCTTTCCATCTCCATTGTTTCCATCGCTTTTAAAATCCGCCCCGACTAAAATCCGGTTATTGATCCGGTTGCCTTGCTTGACAAAATTAGCCATCACTTTAGCAAACACATTCAGCTCTTTTCCTTCGATATCATAACGGGTAAGATAATCGTTGGGTAACATATTGGCATAAAGTGTCTCTTCGCCGGCAGGAATATTGGTCAGCTTATTTCCCTGATCGTCATACAAATCGACACCGGGCCGATTACTCAGAATTGCACCGTCGGTCGTCGTCATCGAATATTGATATGTTGCATTTGTCAATAATCTTTGTTCATAACTCTTCTTATTCATATAATTTACTGCCAACGTATAACGGAGATTTTTCAGCCAGCCGTAATCCAGGTCAAAAATTCCGTTCGTATTAAACGCAATACCGAGATCCCGTCCGTTGCTCTTCAGTTGGAGCCGTTCATCATCCGGATTTTGTTTCCGTTTATTATCCCCATATATCACCTCTACCGAAGTATTGGAACGGAGAACATCATGTAAGAATATATTCGAATACATCACTTTTGCAGCAGCCCGTTGATAGTATACATAAGATTGCATAGGATCCGTCACATTATAAGCGTAATCCCCACTGATATTCAGGCTTCCTTTCTTCCCTCCCAGATTAAATCCTTTACCAGCCGATACCTGATAAATGTTTTCGTTGGTTTTAAAACGTAAGCGGAACGGTTCCCGGCCTGCTTTCGAATTGATAATGACAGCCCCTGAAGTCAAATCTCCGTATTCGACAGAAGGTATTCCCCGAATCACTTCGATGGACTCGATATTGTCTGTCGAGATAGCCCGGACATCGACACCTCCGGCCGGTGAAGATGTTCCGCCCAAAGCAGTCCCGGCACCTGTGATAGCAGGACTTACAGTCTGCAGATTGGCATTATTGGAAACGGGAGCCCCATCCCGGATAATCAGAGTCCCTAAACTATTCATATTGGCTTCCTCTTCTCCATCCGTCACCCCCGGTATGCCGGAAGCATTCTCGGAAATCATACGGAGATTCAATTGGGAGGCGTATCCCAGATTCGGATTGGTTGCTAACCCACCCGGCAATAACTGCATCACATCTCCCAGGCTGGTTGCCTGCATATGATCCATGGCCAAACGGGAAATCTTGGAGGAAGTAGCTTGTCCGGCTTTGCTGTTCTCGGCCGTAATATGTACTTCATTCAACCTGAAATTTTCTTCCTGCAAATAAAAACGGAGATTCGTCACATTCGCATTCACCTGAATAACCGTATCCAGACTGATCCGTCCCATAAAACGAACTTCAAGTTTCAATTTTCCGGGACGTACATGATTAAGTGTGAATGCCCCGTCTTCCCGGGCAGAAGTACCAATCAGTAAATCCGGTATAAAAACAGTGGCATAGGGTATCGGTTTCCGGGTTTCAGCCTCGAGTACAAACCCTGAAACGGTAAATTCCCTGGATTGAGGTTGTGTTTGAGATAAAACGACTACTCCGTCCTGCCGCAAAGTATAAGTCAGTGATGTTCCTGCCACCAATTTATCCATCGCTTCCCGGATAGTCGCTTCAGAAACCTCGAAAACCTCTTTCCGGACTCCCTTCAGGTCATCGACCTGAAATAAGAAACGATAATCTGTCGTTTTCCGGATTTGCCCGATAATGTCAGCCACAGAGATATTCTTCATAGAAAGCGTAATCAACCGATTCGCCTGATAATCCTCAGCAATAACAGCCCGGGAATATTCCGGGTAACATACAGCCAACAATGCAAACAACATCCCTCTGAATAACATCCGGGATATTGTTCCTTGTTTGAAATAACACATTACTTTCATGTTTACTGTTTTAATTAATAATTACCTATTTTCAATCACCACCTGTCCATTGTTTTCGCGGAAATCCGCAAAATGAATCGACCATTTTAGCAGGTCCAAAGATAATGGGAGCTCTATTTAAGAGAAATCCCCATTTTTAGGTATATTCTATCATCTATTTCTATGAATTAATGTCTTTCTACGATCAGCCGATTGGCCCGAACTTTTAACTTAACTTTCTGTGTATCTTCGAACATACGAATCACAGATTCAAAAGAATCATATTTACTAAGGTCACCCGTAAAACGCAATTGTTTCGTCTCAGCATCCCGATATTCTACTTCGATATTATACCATCGTCGTATTGTCTCCATGATTTCTTCCAAAGGAGTATTATCAAAAACGAACCAGCCATTTTTCCAGGCGATGACCTCCCTGACATTTACTTTTTTCAAGCTTCCCTGATTGGTTTCCTGATCAAAACTAAATTGTTCATTCGGTCGCAGATAGGTTTGATATTTTCCAAGCCGGACTTCCACCCCTCCTTCTACTAAAGTGGTTTTCCATGTTCTACGATCGGCATATGCCTCTACATTGAAATGCGTACCGGTAACTTTCACTTCCAAACCGGCAGGCGTTTTCACCGTAAAAGGTTTCAGCGTATCCGAAACGACTTCGAAATAGGCTTCACCTTGTAAAATTACTGTTCGCTGTTCAGCAGTAAACTCTACCGGATATTGCAAAGAACTTTCAGCATTGATCCAGACTTTAGTACCATCGGCAAGCACTAACCGATATTCACCACCAACCGGAACTTCCACCTTATGCATTAATGTTTGCTGTTCATTATTTTCCAAACCATTCGGTAGATTAACCGCATAATTCAATATAGCACTATCTCCGGTCAAAAATTGTTTTTCATTTAATTTCAAGGTTACCGGTTTCTTATCCAATACCACTTGCCTTCCATCCGCCAAAGTAAGAATAGCTTGGGGAGTTCCTGGGTGAATCAATGTAAAAGCCAATTCCTGTTGCCGTCTATAATCGCCCTGACGATTTATAATCCATATCGTTCCTATTCCCAGCAACAGGAGAACTATAGCAGCTACCCGCAAACCTATTTTCCTCATCCGAACAGATCTACGTTTTTCAACCCGATGCAAAATCGACCGATTCGCTTGTTCCGGATCGAAATGATTTTGCCACTCAAGCAGTTCGGCCAGGCTTTCTCCGCTCATGATCCGCCGATACAATGCCTCATGTTCCGAAGACCGACTACGCCACTCAGCCAACAGCCCGGCTTCTTCTTCAGAGAGTTGCCCGAAATAAGCTTTTTGCAACAACAAAATCAATTTTTGACGATCTTGTACAAGACACATAATTTGTTTTATATCGAATTACACTTTATATTAAAGACTAATAAGTCTTCCAAAAAGATGAATGATTCTTACAATTTTTTACCTTTGTTTTCGACTTTCAGGTTAAATAAAGATGAAATCAACAGCAAAACAAGGGATTAAAAATTCTTCTCCAAATGAATTTGCCAGTACAATGAATCGGTTGTATGCTCCTTTATGTTTTGCAGCCAACCGGTTTCTGAACGATAAATCGGCATCAGAGGACATTGTCCAGGAAGCTTTTGCACGGCTTTGGGAATTAGTGTCCAAAGAGAAGGAAATCGAAAGCATCGATAATTATATGTATATGTTGGTACATAACCTCTCTCTCGAATGGTTAAGAAAACTGAAATTACAGGAAAAATTCGTGAATAGCCGTTCGCTCAAAGAAGTGAACATTTTCAATGTTATAGTCGAAACAGATGTCGCTTTACAGATCATCAAGGAAATCGAAAAATTACCTCCCCGTAGTAAACAAGTCATGCAGCTCGCTTTTCAAGGCCTCGACAATCAGCAAATAGCACAGGAAATGAACATCTCAGTAAGCAGTGTTAAAACACTGAAATACAAAAGTATCGACAAATTGAAAGCGATTTTCTCATCGGATACTCTTTTAAAAATCCTGATAATCTTCGGCTAGTTTTTTTCATTATTTTCTCTCCCGACAAGAATAATCGTTGTGAAAAAAGAAAAGAGACATACTTTTGGGTATGCCTCTCTCAGTTAAAATTATTCCCGCTTTTATCCAATCATCACAACCAGGTATTTAGTTTGTTTCCAAAAATTATTTTCATCATTGATTTTCAGGGTCATATTACCATCTTCACCGGTCTCCAAAGTATAGGAATCAGCCGGATGGACAGAAAGTAATTTCGCTTTTTTACTATTCAACGGGATCACCTTCATCTCACGGATATCCAAATCGGTAAAGTTGGCTTTTTGTGCTTGTGACGATACGATCGGCGGACAGAAAATCCCTTGTCTGGAAATTACCTCAGCTTCTTTCAGCTCTTTGCGGTTTCCAATCAAATAGTGTCCCTGATGAATCGCCATATCCTGTTCATTGATCGTCATTTGCTGACTTTTATTGGCTTTATCCAAAGCTTCCACATTCTCGGTCAGATTAGCGACTTCCTCGGTCTTCACTGCCAATTGCTGATTCTTCTCAGCCAATTGTTTAGTAATTTCATTCAGTTTCTGTGTACGTTGATCCAATTCCGCATTTAAGCCGGCAATCAATCTTTTAAACTCGGCCGACTGGCTTTTATTCTTACCTTCGAGTTTGGAAATCTGTTCTTTATAAGAAGCGATCGCCTCGGTAATAGCCTGTACGTCTTTTTTCAGCTGATTCAATTGCTGTTTGGATTTACTATTGGCTTTATTTTCATTAATTGTTTCCAAAGTCAATAAACGTTCGGCATCCCGCAACGATTGCATTCCGGCAGAAATATCGTTCAAATCGGCCAGCATACTCTCCATTTCGGAATTCTGCATAATATGTACTGTACTCAAAGAATCCAGACGGGCTTGTAAAGACTTATATTTCTGAGAACTCTCTACGCAACTACCCAAGAAGAACATAGAAGCTCCGATTCCTAAAATGACGATCTTTTTCATACTATTATTTTTTAGAGTTAGATTCTGTCCTTAAACAGGACAAATCCGATGCCACAAGCACAAAATCAACAAAATATACTAATTATCAATATATTACATACAACAGATTAAGAATCGCAGCTTGTAGAAAGTGGGGAAAAAGTAAAAATGCTGGGGAAATATTCCCCAGCATCGTATCCCGGTAAAGAAGACTCTCCTCATTATTTCCGATAGTCATAAAACCCGACTCCGGTCTTCCGTCCCAATAAGTTAGCGCGAACCATTTTCCGCAACAAAGGATGAGGCCGGTATTTAGAGTCACCGAATTCCCGGTACAACACTTCCATAATAGCCAGACAAACATCCAATCCGATCAAATCACCCAGTTCCAATGGTCCCATAGGATGGTTAGCCCCTAATTTCATCGCGGCATCGATTTCCTCTTTTTTCGCCACTCCGTCAGCTAATATACCGATGCCTTCGTTCACCAGAGGGATCAGTATCCGGTTGACTATAAATCCAGGAGCTTCCTCGACACTGACGGGCACTTTCCCGATTTCCTGCGATAAAGCAAATACCTGATCATGCACCTCTGCCGAAGTCAGCCGGCCTTTGATCACTTCCACCAGTTTCATAGCCGGAACAGGATTGAAGAAATGCATACCGATCACCTTTTCCGGACGGTTAGTCACAGCGGCCACTTCCGTTATAGAAAGCGAAGAAGTATTGGTTGCCAATATCGCTTCCGGTTTACAAATTCCGTCCAACAATTTGAATATCTCATGCTTGGTAGCCATATCTTCAGCTATCGCCTCGATCACCAAATCAGCATCGGCACAATCCTCATATTTCATCGTATCTTTAATCCTGGCCAATACCTGATCTTTAACCCCGGCTTCCAATTTACCTTTTTCCACCATTCTGGAAAGATTTTTATCCATAGCTTTGTGGGCTTTTGCCAAAGAAGCTTCAGAACGGCCTTTTAACAATACCTCATGTCCGGCCTGGGCAAATACCTGGGCAATACCATGTCCCATAGTCCCTGTTCCAACAATGCATATTTTCATAATCGATAAATTTAAATTACAAAGATTTTAATTCCCTTCAAATTCGGGTTTACGTTTCCATAAAAAAGCTTCCATGCCTTCCTTCTGGTCGGTCGTTGCGAA
>ENA-ORSB01002179-ORSB01002179.1-human-gut-metagenome-genome-assembly--contig:-NODE-2179-length-16154-cov-5.957140_pt1 | contig 16154 bp, 19 predicted proteins | sample MGYA00242180_ERZ509144 | MGnify/ENA primary metagenome ERZ509144 (study PRJEB26280, sample SAMEA2338661) | human gut metagenome | biome: human gut; feature: human-associated habitat; material: faeces...
TGAAGTCAGCCCTAATTTTATGGCTTTGTAAAATTTTTATCGGACAGTAATAATTGTATTTGCTATTCTGTTTGTTCCATTACGCATTCTCTATTTATTCATTACTGAAGGGAGCATGCCATCCATTGGGTTCCATTGTCTGTCTCGATCCTTTTTTGACGTTCCGTTGTGGTTCTTGTTTGCTCTTTTTGGAGTAACGGTCTTGATGACTGTTGTAGCAAAAATTTGTAGGAAATGGATAGTATATGCAGTATGTCTATTGTCATTAATCGGTTATATCTCCGCACATCATACTCTTTGTTTGCCCTCATTGGTAACACAAGTTTTGCTTACCTTTGTGTTTTTGTATGTGGGGACGCTCATGAACAAGTCTCTTGGCCATAGGGGGAGGGAATGTTTAGCGTTCTTGGTTTCAATAGTAGTTTTTGCCATATCTTCAACATTTTCCCGACCTGGCACAGATATATCAATCTTGAGGGTACCTGAAAACCCATTAAGTTTTTACGCATCTGCACTGTCAGGAGGATTTGCAATCATATCATCGTGCAAGTTTATGTCTTCAATCTCTGTATTGACAAAAATCTTCTCCTATTTTGGAAAGCAGTCCTTATACATATTTGCATGTCACTGGCCATTCATCCAGCCGTTAAGATTAATATTGGGAGATTCCTGGATTTCCAGTTTATGTATTATGATTATCAGTATTACTCTATCAATTCTCATTGGTAATGTGCTAAAGCGTGCAATACCATTTATATTCAAATAGAATTATGTCCAAAAGAACAGTATTTATTTCATTTGCTAATTCAGACTTTGCCATGACTTTGGAAAGGTTGAAAAAGCAAATGTTATCTTGTAAAAACTTGCCATTTACCGAATACCATTTCTTTACAGAAAAGGATTTGGATAGAGACTTCATGCGCAAACTCAAGCCTTGGTTGTATCGTAGGGGCTTTGGCTATTGGCGTTGGAAATCCAATTTAGTAGACAGGGTCTTGTCCACATTAACTGATGGTGACATTCTGGTTTATGCCGATGCTGGATGTGATTTCAATGCTAAAGGATTGCCTCGTTTGATGCAGTATATTGATATGGCTAAAGCATCAACTTCTGGTATTGTTTGCTTTAGTGACAGATACAAAGAATATATGTATACAAAAAGTTCCACTGCGGCTTATTTACAAGCACTGCAATCAACTGAAGTCATGCGGTCCAATCAATATGGGGGGGGTATTTATTCTCGTTAAAGGCGAAATAAGTACTCTCCTCGTGCATCGTTGGAAGGAGACTTGTTTGTTGCGCTCGGATTTGATAACAGACCAAGTTTCGGATATTCCCAACCACCCTTCTTTCATCGAACATCGACATGACCAATCCGTATTGAGTATCCTTGCCAAGCAACTAGGTGTTGAGGCATTGCCTCCTAGTGAGATTTCAAAAGAGAACTTTGAGAATATTCCTTTCTGCCCATCTCGTCATAAGGAGAAAGACAGAAAAACACAACTTGTTCGGCATCTTTTACTCCCCTTACGATATATCATAGGTCTATACCTTAAGTATTTCAAACATTTCTATTTTCACGGTCGCGTAGCCTGGTAATATGATTTATGGTAGATGCGTCGTGATTAAAATCTTAATCATTATGCATCAATTCGACGTAATTATCAGTGTAGGTGTAAAGGACGTTTTTATCGTACGTAAAGTGGTAAAATATGTGGCAAAGAATATAAGTCCCAGCAATATATACTTAATCACCAACCGAAGGTTTTTCAAGTTCTACAGTTCTAGTTTCATCTCATCTTATCATGTGACCTTGTTAGATGAATCACGATTGGTTGAAGGAATGAACATTCAGCATGTTTGTCAATTAGTAAATCAACACTTTGTGAATGGCATGCGCGGAGGCTGGTATTTCCAGCAATTCTTAAAGATGGCATTCGCACTCTCACCTTATGCAGAAAGTCATTATCTGATATGGGATGCAGATACCATCCCCACTTCTCCCATCAGTTTCTTTGATGAGGATGGCAAAATGTTAATTGCACAGAAGGAGGAATACAATCCACCATATTTTGAGACTATGAACCGATTGATTGGGATGGGAAAATCTGCTGAGTTTTCGTTTATTGCTGAACACATGATGATTAAAACGATATATATGCGTGAACTTTTAAATAAAATATCGGAATCTGCTGTAAATGGAACAGTTTGGTATGAGAAAATCATTAATGCAACCAATTCCACTACAGGCTTGGCTTTTTCTGAATTTGAGACCTATGGAACCTATGTGTGGAATACCCACCCTGCTGATTTTTCCTTTCGTCAACTGCATACCATGCGAAAGGCCGGATTTCTATTTGGGCGTGCTATGACTACTCGCGAGATTGATTATTTTGATGGCGTAACGGATACCATATCATTGGAAGCAGGCCATATCCCTGCATTCCCTCGAAATATTTACCAATATTGTCAATTGGCTTTTCTGCGTTTGCTAAAGCCATAATGAAATTAAATATGATTCCTTCTAAAGCATTAATAAGCCGCTATGAGCTCCCTTTCTTTGCGGTATTTATTTATATTGTAGGTGTAATGATGGTATATGCTACTCAACTTCAAACTTTTTCGGCATTATACTACATAGGTCCTTTACTATTTCTATATAGTTTTAAAAGCCTAAATGTATTGAATCGACTGCAGACTAGAAATATTCCTTGGATTTATTGGCTTTTGATGTCGGAAGTTTTTTTTATGTGGTTACGTTTTGATATCAACGGAGCAAATGGAGGAACTTTCCGAGATATTAATGGAGCGGGTGCAACATTTCTATTCATAACGATGATGTATCGTCCTTCCATGTTAAGATTGCGTTATGCCAAAAAATGGATATTGGCAATTATTGGAGTTGGCATCTTATACGCTATTTATTTCTGGAAAGATCTAGTTATGGGATCTTATTACATCTCAACTGGTGGTTTTTATGGTGATAACGGTGAACGATATGTTAATATGGCGATGTCAGTAGGCTATGCTTTGATGAGTTGTGGCTTTCTGTTAAGCATTCAGCATGTTTTTTCACCCAAAGTGAAATTTTCTGTTCTGGGTGCTGCTGTTCTTGGACTGATTGTACTGATGGTAGCTGGTCGACGAGGTCATTCTGTGCTAATGCTTTGTTTTATTATGCTATTTCTATACAGTACTATTATTTATTCTAAGGGTCGACAAAGATTTTATGCAATGATTTTTGGGACTTTCTTTATTATAGGTTCTGTATATTATTTTTTAGCTAATATGGATACTCAATTTGGTGTGTTAATGAATCGCATTGACACAGACTCTAGAACAGGGGTGTTTTATTATTGGAACAAAGAAATGGGTACCGACATGTTCAAATGGATTTTTGGAAAAGGGGTATCTGGAGGGTATTATGATGGCGATTTTTGTGCTCTACGTCCAGGCATAGAAAACGGCATCCGACATATGCTCTTAAAGGGAGGTGTACTCTACCTCATTCCATATATTATTATTGGTTTGAAAGCTGTATATTTAGCTCTTAGGAAGGGGAGAAGTCTTTTTATTAGGATGCTTGGGTTATACGTTCTGATTTGTATTTGTTTCCTTTATGTTTGGGGGACTCCTTCATTTTCCTTCCTGCATTTTTGTATGTGGGTTTCAATTGTATGGATTTATAATCCTCAAATACGTCGAATGACCGATGAACAAATTATTCGTCATCTCTATTAGTTTTTCTTTCAGTCAGTTATTTATTTTGGTGATATCCCCTTTTATACAGAACTTAATTTTAGAATTATTAGACAACCACGTTTAACAATATGACGCATATAAATATAATTACGGCATCCGTTGGTAACATTTTTTTTGCTCAATGGGATCGAAAAACATATCCCGAGAGTGAATATGATATTCGATTCAACTCAGACGAAGATATGGAATGGGATGTCGTTGTAGTTTATGAGAATACAGGATTGCATGATACTTTCAAATGCAGGAAGGGCGGTCTTATATTCATTGCAGGTGAACCACCTTTGATGAGGCCCTATCCTACAGCTTACCTAAAGCAATTCGATATAGTAGTTCTTCCCAAGACTAATGTACACCATCCTCATCACATTCTTTCGCATGGGTTCTTAAATTGGTCACTTGGTTTCGGATTTAAGACACATGTGAATCGGTATAGTTATGAAGATTTGGTAAATCTGAAATCTGAAAAAGTTAAGGATATATCTATTGTAACATCCTCCAAAGCAATGATGCCGGGGCATGTCCAAAGGCTTCGTATCATAGAGCAGCTCAAAAAAGACTTTCCAGGTCAAATTGATTATTTTGGAGCGGGCCATAATCCTGTGGAATTCAAAGCTGATGCGTTGCTCCCTTATAGATTTCATATATGTATGGAAAACTGCACAATACCTTATTATTGGACTGAGAAGTTTTCAGATCCCGTGTTGGCAGAAAGTGTGCCTATCTATGCTGGTTGTACCAATATTGATGACTATTTCCATGGAAAAGGTTATTTGACTTTTAGTTTCAGTGATTATCAATCATTGAAATTAATAATAAAAAGAATTCTCGATTCTCCCAAAGAAGTGTATCATACTTATCTCCCGGCTTTGAAGGAAACAAAGAAGAACATTATGGAGCTGGAGAACGTGGTACCATTTGCTATAAATTATGCAAAGGGAATAAAACCAACTGATAAAATAGAAGACCATTCCATACGTCAACAAGCTACATATCGTAGCTATAAAGTTCTGCTTTACTTTATCAAATTAAAACGATTCGCTTTAAGGGGCTACTATGCTCTTAAAACCATGTTTGCTAATCAATAAGTCACACGTTAATGAAAATATTGTATATTCTCAAACATAATCCATGGGGAATTGGAGGAGGCTGTTATGTATCTCGTTCATACTTCAATGCTATACTTAACATATTCGGAGGAAGTCGTTTTGATGTGCTTGTCTGTGAAGAGTATGTAAAAGATATCCCGTCGAATTTAGTGTCTGCATGCAATTTCATCCCTGTACCAGCGCGTGCGAAAATTACGCGAGCAGCATCATGTGTTACAGGCATTCTGCACCGGTATCATAAGGCTGCATCGGAGCTAATCAGAAAGAATAACTACACTTATATATTCTTCGACCATAATGCCTTGGCTGGATCATTAATCAGTAAAGTGCCTTTAACGTGCACAAGCGTCGTACTGCACCATAATTACGAATATAATTATTATCGTGACAATACTACGTCATTTTTGAGAAGACTGCTGATACTGCCGCAAGTGAGGCGTAACGAGCGAAGAGCTTTTGAAATGGCAACATATAACTTATTTTTGACATCGCAAGATATGAAAGAGTTTGAATTAACATACAAAGTATGGCGAGGAAAAAACAAGGTAACGGGAATTTTCGAACCGTCTAATTTACCCCCCCCCATACATAAAATAAATAGACAGAGTGATAAGACTAGAAGCCTAGTTATAACAGGTTCATTGTCGGAAGGAAACATCCAAAATAAAGATGCTATAACCTATTTTATCAATGAATTATACCCGATTGCCAAGGAGAATAAGATTACTATAGCTGGCAAATCGCCTTCAAGTTACATACAGGGCCTTATATCTCCCTATTCAGGCATACATCTGATTCCAAGTCCACAGAATATGGAGGATGTGGTATCTAGTGCCGATATATATGTATGCCCATGTCGATTAGGGAGTGGTATTAAAGTTCGCATATCCGATGGCCTTCGTTCTGGCCTTCCTGTCATTGCTCACGAAATCTCAGCTCGTGGTTATGATGAATACGAAGAGCGTGGGTATTTATATCGATTCGATAGTGCCTTAGGGTTTAGGAATTGTGTAACAGAGGTTGTCAATCAGTTGGAAACTGGGTTACTTACAAAAGAAGAAATCTCGAATTATTACAATAAGCACAACAGTTTATCAGGAGGAATAGCCAAAATTAGGCGGGCTTTGGATTTGTAATGCAGATTCCTTTCTTCTTTTCGATAGACTGATAGAAGAAAGGAATTATTATGAATAAAATTCTATTATCAATTATTATACCTGTTTACAATGTTGAGAAGTATATTCACAGATGCTTAACAAGCTGTTGTAAGCAAAGTGACGCCTCACTTGATGAGTATGAGATTATTGTTATTAATGATGGTACACCTGATAATAGCATGGATATAGTGAAAGCATACGTCAATAAGTATTCTAATATCAAAATTGTTAATCAAGAGAACTGCGGATTGAGTGCCGCTCGCAATGTCGGATTAAAAGTAGCTACAGGTAAATATATTTGGTTTGTAGATTCTGATGATTGGTTGTATGATAATGCCGTCTCTTCAATTATTGAAAAAGCAAGGTTAAATCCCGAAGTTATAGCTTTAAATTATACTTTAGCATATGATGATTCATCAAAAAACAGAAATGTATTCATTCCTAGTATCGGTGATGGCAAAGAGCGGTTATATAAAGAATTTAATTGCCAAGTCCAGTTCTATGCTTATAATGTCAATTTTCTTAAAAAGAATAGTTTGTCTTGTTATGAAGGTATATACCATGAAGACTTGGAATTCACCCCTCGAATGCTGTATTTTGCGAAAGATGTAGTTAGTGTTGATAATCCTGTGTATTATTTCTATAAGCGTCCCAATTCTATAACAACTACAGTGAATCCTAAACGTTCGTATGATTATATGGTTGTTGCTTCACATTTGTTAGCATTTAGGCAAGCACACCAAGATTGTCCAAATAGGGTTATAGACATCGCATGCAGAGCTGTTTTAAATGCATTCAACCTCATGGCTCAATGCCCTGTCGGTGAGAGAAAGAAGTTTATAGCTCATTGTTCTGTTTTTTACTCTACTATTACGCTGTTAAAAGAATCTTCTAGTAGATTGAATAGATTTCGTGGGCAATTATTAAGATATTGCCCATCTGTATATATGAATTGCTATAGATGGCTGAAATCTTTCTAAATAGAAATCAATACTTATCAATGAATATATTAGTTATTTCACATGTATATCCGGGTGGAGGCACGCCTCAATCATTCACTCCAGTGGTGCATTATTTCGCCCGCGAATGGGTAAAGCAAGGACATAAGGTGATTGTGGTGAACCTCAGTACCTATTTTCCCTGTATCGCTTATCATTTACCTTCGTTTGTGAAGAAGTACTTGGTCAATAAGTTTCAGTTCGCACTTCCGGAGAAGCGGTTGAACAAGGCTATTGATTTCAATTATGAGGGAGTGGACGTGATACGTGTGCCCATATTCAAGTATAAGCCATCCATGGTGGTGCCCTATAAGCGGCAAGCCAAGCAAGCAGACTATATCATCGCCAAGTTGCAGGAACGTGGATTTGTGCCTGATGTAGCTGTAGGGCATTGGCAAAATCCGCTATATATCCTCTCATGCATTAAAGCGCATTACGGTTGCGGTACTGCTATGGTACTACATGGGGCGGTTTCGTTCGATAGGTATCCCAATTGGAAGAATTTGACTAGTCAGATTGATTTATGGGGGCTTCGCTCAGCTTGTATGACGGAAGCTTTCGATAAGTTGATGGGCACTGGGACGCCTCGATTTATCTGTGCATCGGGTACCCCACAGTCCATTGTAAACTTGGAGGCTGATCTTATGCGATGGAACAATCGGTATATTTATGTAGGCTTCCTGCTCGAACGTAAATATCCCAACGTAGTGATAAAGACATTACCTAAGGTGTATGATCAGGATGATTACCATCTGGACGTTGTGGGAAGTGGTTTTATTGAGAACGAACTTCATGCTTTAATCAGGCAACTTGATGAAGAACACCGTATCAACATGACTGGGCGTAAACCTCGTGAGGAAGTAATTCCGATGCTCGACAAAGCCGACTGCTTCATCATGATTTCGCGTGATGAGGTGTTCGGTCTCGTCTACTTAGAGGCTATGGCAAGAGGATGCATTGTGGTGGCAAGTCGTGGTGAAGGTATGACAGGTATTATCGAGGATGGTGTGAATGGATTCCTTTGTGCTGCTGGCGATGAGGACGAACTGGCACAAATCGTGCAGAAGATTCGTTCGCTGACCTCTGAAGATCGACTGGAAATACGGAAAGCAGCAATGAAAACAGCAAGCGAGTACACTGATTGGAAAGTGGCGGAAAGATATGCCGAGCAGTTATCTACCATAAAGAATAATTATGAAGAGACTTATTAACTTATAGTGTCCGTTAAAAAGACGCTACTATATTGGGCAATATAGACTGATGTAGATAGGAAGGGAATTTTCATCATTTGGTTAGGACGAGAACCTCATAAGGGAACTATTATTAACATCTTGAGTTTTAATAACTTCAACCATAAGTATCAAGGCAATGCCGTAGTAAACTACACAGAGCAACGCAACCCTATACTCGCATTATAGAGCATAAACACTTCGAGATGTTCGGATAAGCGGTGTTTTGATTGTCCAAAGACTGTAATCAGTAAGGAATATTCCGCAGAGTGGAAACCAGGTATGAAGCCATACTATCCCATCAATGATGTAGCTAATTCTGCAATTTATGCAAAGTATCGCGAGAAGGATGAGACTATTCCAAACTTGATTGTTGGTGGTAGATTGGCGGAGTATAAGTGTTATGCCATGGCTCCTACGGTGGAGAAAGTAATGGCATTGTTCTTAAAGAGATAGTGAATCTAGATAAAAAATATGTAAATGAAACTTGTTTATAAAATAGGGGGGGTAGTATTGCACTTCTCTTCCTTGGTGAAGCTTTTTTGCGTTTCTACGGCTTTGCCAATGCACCTCTTTTTGAGGAAAGTATTGCTTACGAATATATAGCTAAACCCAATCAAGACATGATGCGCTTTGGCAATCATATTCATTATAATTCTTATTCACAGCGAAGTGATGAGCCTGATACAACTAAAGTTATAATTCTAGGTCTGGGTGACTCGGTAATTTATGGAGGCGTACAAGTGGATCAGGATGACATTGCAACTTCCCTCTTTACGAAAGAAACCGGTATGCAAATGCTGAACATATCGGCAGGAAGTTGGGGGCCGGATAATTGTGCTGCTTATTTAAGAGAAAATGGGCTGTTTGGTGCAAAGGCCATGTTCCTAGTTGTGAGCAGCCATGATGCACACGATAATATCAATCATCAACCGGTAGTGGGTGTACATCCCTCATATCCTGACAAGCAATATCCATTGGCATGGGCTGAACTGTTGGAACGGTATGTGCTACCGCGAGTGTTGCCACGGAAGAAAACAACAGAGCCTGACCCTGACCAAAAAGTGCTTCGTGCAATTTCGAAAGATGGTACTGGTATAAAGAAAGATGGAAAAGTATTTAATCCAGGCTTTGATGAATTAAAGGTCATGGCTGATAAAGCTTCCATTCCCTTGGTTGTATATCTGCATGCTGACCAAGAAGAACTGAAGCAGGGGCGATATAATGAGCAAGGGGAAGAGATTATAGAGTGGGCTGAAAGAAATAAGGTTACTCTTGTGCGGGAATTGGACTCTGGATTTACATCTCAGGATTATAGAGATGGGATTCACCTCAGCAAGAGCGGACAACGTAAGTTGGCGGATATAATGAAAAAACTTATTTATAAAAATGTATAAGTCAATTATATGGGTAATGATTTAATGGAGTTTCAAACTCCTTATTCAAAAGCGAATAAATTGCGACGGTTAGTATGGACTTTCACATGGACTTGTTTCGCTCGCCCTTTTCCTCGTTCTATGGCAATGAGATGGAAACGTATGTTGCTGTGTGCGTTTGGGGCCAAAATAGCACCGACCGCGGCTGTTTATGCAACTGTTCGCGTGTTTCAGCCTTGGTTACTTACGATGGATGATTATGCGTGTTTGGCTGAAGGGGTGGACTGTTACAATGCAGCTCCTGTTCATATTGGGCGTAACGCTACAGTGAGCCAACGTGCTTTTCTCTGCACGGCAAGTCATGACATAACCGACCCACATCATCATCAGACGGAAGCGCCTATTGTGATTGAAGACCGTGCTTGGGTTTGTGCAGAAGCGTTTATTGGGCAAGGGGTTACTGTTGGTGAAGGAGCTGTATGTGCTGCACGTGCAGTGGTGGTAAAGGATGTAGAACCGTGGACAGTGGTGGGTGGTAATCCTGCGAAGTTTATGAAAAAAAGGATCATAGAAAATGTAATGGGGGGGGTAAATACCGTTATTTGATTTCTGCTTCTCCTCTATTAATTAGAGAAGCAGTATGAAAATTTCAATTGTAACTATTGTCTTTAATGACAAGAATAATATTTGTAAAACTATTGATAGTGTAGCCTTACAGACCGCTCAAAAGGAAATGGAGTATATTGTAGTTGACGGAGCTTCCACTGACGGTACTTCTGAGCTTATTAAACAAAACATGAATCATATAGATACTTATGTTTGTGAAAAGGACAAGGGAATTTATGATGCCATGAATAAGGGGTTAAATAGAGCAATGGGCGATTATGTATTATTTATGAATAGCGGTGATAAATTCACTTCAAATCGTGTGGTGGAAGAGGTTATTCAAGCTATAAGCATGGCAAAAGAGACTCCTTATTTAGTGTATGGTGATTATCGAGAGGTGAATAACGGTTTCTGCTCAAACACTATCCCGGCACGTCATCCGCAGAAAATATGGTATGGTCCAGTATGTTCGCATCAGTCTTGTTTCTATAATATAGAATTTTTGAAGCGCCATCGTATATCTTATGATACGACTTATAAGATAGCTGCCGACTATAAACTCACATTGGAGGTTATTCGTTGTTCCAAAGGGAATGTCCTTAAACTTCCTTTATGTATTTCCGATTTTGATATTTCGGGGGTATCAAACGCTAATCAGAATTTAGGACTGAATGAGGCTAACAGGGCTAGAAAAGAAGTCTTGGGTTGGGGAATGATGAAATGTGGGTTGCTTAAATTGGTATTGCTCATGGCTCGTTATGTCAAGAGATATTTCCGTCCGTTTTATAATATTTTGCGTAGCTTATGAATTTAAGTAACTATACAGAATTTAAACCACATTATAAAAAGCGCATACTGTGGTTTGTGGTAAATGCCACTCTGTTCAGAGTGATGGGAGGATGTGTATTTAAGGGATTCAGAAATAAACTGTTGAGATTGTTTGGTGCTAGGGTAGATTGTGATGCATTAGTCTATTCTTCATGCACCATCTTTGCTCCTTGGAATTTAAAAATTGGTAGGGCATGTATAGGTCCCAATACCAACATCTACAATAAAGCATTGATAGAGATAGGGAATGATAGCGTAGTGTCACAAGGAAGTTATCTCTGTACAGCATCGCACGATATTTCTAGTGTGATGTTACCATTAAAAACAGCCTCCATACGGATAGAAGATCATGTTTGGATTGCTTCGGATGCATTTGTCGGTATGGGGGTAACCATTGGTGAAGGAGCCGTTGTTGGTGCTCGTGCTTGTGTATTTAAAAATGTAGATCCTTGGACAGTGGTGGGTGGCAATCCTTCTAAATTTATTAAAAAAAGAGAAATCAAAAGTAACTAAAAGATTTTATGAACAATCAATTAACCTCACCTCTTCTTTCCTCAACAAAACTCCGTTCTAGTGAATTGGATTTCGTCAAGGGAGTATTAATCACCTTGATGGTGTTGTTTCATCTTTCATATTTTGTGGAGCGTCACGTTGCACTCACCGAGTGGGTGTACACCTTTCACATGTCTGGATTTTTGGTAATTTCCGGGCTTTTGTTTAATGTCGAAAAGGATTGGCATGGATTCGGGAGGCATTGCGGAGCATTATCGTTCCTTATGTGGTGTTTGAGGTGATGTATCTGGTGGCGCTCACGCTTTCCATGATGAGTTTACTGTGCGGAGTTTATCGTTTTACCCCCCCCCCAGCTGCTGAAAGGTATTACGTTCTTGGGTAAAATTCGCTGTGCATCGTGCTGTTTTCTCTGGTTTTCACGGTATGTACCAAGCTGTATGTGCGTCTTTTTGCTTTTGATGTTTCGGGCATGCTGTGGGCGTTGGTCAGCACGATACTAGTTGTCGGTCTTTGTCTCCTAATGGGGTGTCTTTGCGACCGAATGGGGCTTTCTGAAATTCTGATGGGGAAGGGCTCTCGCCTTATTAAATAATAGCACTATGTATGAGTGCATAACTTTTTAACAAATGAATAACAATACGATAGCCGCTCTTATTCTTACTAAGAACGAGGCTAAGCATATTGAGCGTTGTATAAATTCCTTAAAAGGAGTATGTGATGAAGTAATCGTTGTGGATTCGTTCAGTACTGACAATACTTGCGGATTAGCGGAAAAATTAGGTGCGAAAGTCTATAAAAATCCATGGAAAAACTATGCTACGCAGTTCAATTATGGTGTATATCACTGTAACATCCAGTCTGAATGGATTTGGCGTATTGATGCTGACGAGTTTTTGGAGGGCAATTTGGGGAAGGCTATGAAGAAAGCTTTGAAAGATTGCGAAGATGATGTGAATGGTGTGTATGTGCGTAAGCGTATTGACTTTATGAATCGTTCGCTATTGCATGGAGGGTGGTATCCTAGTTATCACTTGAAGGTGTTTCGTCGTGGACACGGTGATTGCGAAAATCGATGGATGGATGAGCATATTCGCATCTTCGATGGGTGTACTATTACGGTTGATGATGGAAATCAGGTAGACGCTAACTTGAATGACTTAACCTGGTGGACGGATAAGCATAATGGATATGCTACTCGTGAAATGGTGGATATGCTGATGATGCAATATGGTTTGGATGCTAAAGCGCAAGAAGTGATTCCTAAGTTTTTCGGAACTGAGGAACAACGCAAGCGTTGGCTTAAAATCAAGTACATCAAGTCACCGCTGTTCGTACGGCCTTTCATCAATTTTGTATGGCGATATATTTTGAAAGGCGGATTCCTAGATGGCAAAGAAGGCTTTATTTGGCACATATTACAAGGCTTTTGGTATAGAATGTTGGTTGATGCCAAAATTTATGAAATCAAGAAGCGTTTCAATTATAATGAAGAGGAGATAAAAAACTATCTCAAAGATAATTATTTAACAAAATACTGATTCTTTTGAAACTGGCCAGGGGGCTTCAGTTAATTATTTTTCCACATATACATATTTATGAAAGTATCTATCATTACTTCGTGCTACAATCGCGCGGGGACTATTCGTTGTGCCATAGAATCTGTATTGGCACAAGATTATCCCGACATTGAGTATATCATTGTGGACGGAGCATCAACAGACGGTTCGACTGAGATTATTCGCCAATACGAAGGCAGGGTGGCACGAATCATTTCCGAACCCGACCGGGGGATGTATGAGGCTATCAATAAAGGTATCCGTGCAGCTACCGGTGATATTGTCGGTCTGATGCACTCGGATGATTTTTTCTTTGACAATCATGTGGTATCGGACATTGTAAAGCGGTTTGAGGGAACAGATGCCGACTTTGTATATGGTGACGGACTTTTTGTGGATTGTAACGATACCAATCGGGTGGTGCGTAATTGGATTGGCGGAAGTTATCAACGCTGGAAAGTGAAATGCGGATGGCTTCCTTTGCATCCTACTTGTTATATCCGCAGGGATGTGATGTGGCGTGAGGGGTTGTATGATGAGAGTTATAAGATTGCTGCGGATACCGACTTGTTGGTACGTTATTTATACAAGAGCCGGTTGAAAGTGGAGTATCTGCGTAGATATATTGTGCGTATGCGTATGGGGGGATTAAGTACGGATAGTGAAAAGCGAAAAGCGATGTGGCATGAGGATATCCGGCTGTATCGTGCACATGGATTTTGCCCTGTCCCTACCAAGGTGATGAAGATGATGTGGAAAATCCCTCAGTTTATTACTGCAAAGTTTCAATGTGTTGGCATCCAATTTTGATATTCTGTTATTATTCTCCACCCTCATTTGAGATAATAAAATAAATTATCCGGTTAGGATTTTCTCGTTGGATTTCGTCTGCAAACCTTTGTCCGGTCGGAATTGTTTATGTAACTTTGTAACAAGCAATGTTGCTGTATAAATGTGAGATGAAGCTATGGAAGAGATAAAGCAAGTGCCCTATGGAGTGTCCGACTTCGTGACGGTGAGAGAACAAAATTTGTATTATGTGGACAAGACGATGTATTTGTCTTTACTGGAGCAACAGCCTCGAAATCTTTTTTATATCCGTCCTCGTCGATTCGGTAAAAGCTTGTTCATCAGTATGATGCAAGCTTATTATGACAAGGCGATGGCAGACCGTTTTGACTCCCTGTTCGGTGGGCTTTTGATTCATGACCATCCTACACCGCTCCGTGGGCGGTATCAGATGCTTTATCTGGATTTCTCTCAAGTGGGTGGAGACATAGATCGGCTTTCGGAGCGTTTTGACGAATATTGCAAAGTGATGTTGGATGGGTTCATGCGCAAATATCAGAACGAATATCCGGAAGCTGTGGTAAAGGCTTTTTTTGAGATACAGACATTCTCGGGTAAGTTGGCATTAATCCGCGACAATGCCGGGGCACTGCGTATCCCCCTTTATCTCATCATCGACGAATACGATAATTTTACCAATATCGTGCTCAATGAGAAGGGGGAGGAGGTGTATCATGCCATCACCCATGCCAGCGGTTTCTATCGCGATGTGTTCAAGAAGTTCAAGGGTATGTTTGAGCGTATCTTCATGACAGGTGTAAGCCCTGTGACTCTAGACGACCTGACCAGCGGTTTCAACATCGGCTGGCACTTGTCCATGAATCCCAAGTTCGACAAAATGTTGGGTTTCAGTACCGAGGATGTGCGTGGCATGCTTCTTTATTATAAAGAATCGGGTATGCTTCCTGCCGAAAGTGACGTGGAGGCGATGATAACGGAAATGAAACCGTGGTATGACAATTATTGTTTCGCTAAGGAGTGCCTGAAGCAGGATGGCCGCGTGTTCAACTGTGACATGGTGCTTTATTATCTCCGCCAGTACATGGACAGTGGTCATTCGCCTGAGAGGATGGTGGACCCAAATACGAAAACTGACTACAATAAGTTGAAGAAGCTGCTGCAGCTGGATCGCTTGGACGGTGACCGCAGAGGTATCATCCGGCGTATCGCTGAAGAGGGGCAGATTATAACGGAAGTGGAAGAGTCCTTCCCTGCCAAAGATTTGACTAATCCCGACATTTTCCCCAGTCTGCTGTTTTATTATGGCATGCTGACTATAAAGGGTACGTATGGCAAGAGGTTGATACTATGCATTCCGAACAACAATGTGCGTAAACAGTATTATGAGTACCTGCTGGAGGAATATGAAGCTCATTGCCATGTAAGTATAGACACCTTGAACGATTATTTCGATGCCATGTCCTTCGACGGTCAGTGGCGGGAAGCCTTGCAATATATAGCTGATGCCTATGAAAAGCTGTCATCTGTACGCGACTCCATTGAAGGTGAGCGTAGCATACAGGGTTTCTTTATGGCTTATCTGAGTCTGAACGATTATTACATCACCGCTCCTGAAGTGGAGTTGAGCCACGGTTATTGTGATTTCTTTCTTCTGCCCAACCTGACGCACTATCAGTCCAAGCATTGCTACATAGTGGAGCTGAAATATCTGCCGAAGAAGGATTTTGAGGCAAAGGCTGAGGAGCAGTGGCAGCAAGCTGTGGAGCAGATAGACGGCTATGCTCGTGCACCAAGAGTGGAAGTGTTGCGCCAAGGTACGCAACTGCACAAGATTGTGATGCAATTCTCAGGGTGGAATTTGGTAAGGATGGAAGAGGTATAAAGGGGGGAAAGTTTCAAATTATATAAGGATACAACAGATGAGAATTTGGAAGTTATCTTTTTTGTTGCCTGTCTTGATATTTTAGCCATAACCTCATAACCTGTTTTTTTGTATGAAGCTGTTTTTATAGTTTCAAGGGAGGACTTTGGGCTTTTCATAAGTTATTAATCATATTAAATAGTAATTTATACAGCGAATGTATTGTAAATCAATTGGTTTTTCTGTATTAGCTTTCTGTATTCCCCTCTGCCTGTCGGCACAGGAACAGGAAGCGTTCACTCCGTTTTCTTACCGTGTAGAGACTTCCGTCTCGGTTGCCGATGGAACGTAT
>ENA-ORSB01002184-ORSB01002184.1-human-gut-metagenome-genome-assembly--contig:-NODE-2184-length-16109-cov-2.611312_pt1 | contig 16109 bp, 15 predicted proteins | sample MGYA00242180_ERZ509144 | MGnify/ENA primary metagenome ERZ509144 (study PRJEB26280, sample SAMEA2338661) | human gut metagenome | biome: human gut; feature: human-associated habitat; material: faeces...
TCAATATCTAACTGATAATCGCCGTAACCTGTCTCTGTTGACAGTTCTGCGCTTAAGCCTTCCAGTGTTGTCACATTGCCGACTGTCTTACCGAATGTCAGATTGCCATCTTTATCAACAGAGACTTCCTTGTAGTAAGATGGAACTTCTGTAAGTTTATAATATGCATAATCTGCATTCTGGAACAGAGCATCCTTGCCTTTGTAAGTTGTTGTACTTGTCTGTCCTCTGTTTGTAACTGTAATGTCAACAGAATCGTCATCTGTTACCTGTGTATATTTGGACATATCCATATCATCCGTTACTTTAACAGGGAATGTGATACCGTCAATCTGACTGCCGTCAGCATTTGTATGGTAAGAACCGCCTGCCAGAGATGCTGTTCTTGTCTTATTCAGTGTTGCTGATGTAAATACATCTACATCCACATCATTCTGAACTTCTGCCTTGTAGAACGCAGAATATGGAATGTTCATCAGCACATACTGAGATTTCAGGCTGGCAATCGCATTATTCAAATGTTCTGCTGCTTCATTCACCATTTCCTGAGTATGCTTTCTCTCAAGCTCTGTTTCTGCCTCTTCTAATTCGCTTTCTACATTACTCCAGCTCTTTGCGGTGTAAAGTTCCTTATTCAGACCTTTTGCTTTTTCAATTGCAGCTTCCAATTCACTTGTATCTGTCACAGGATTCGCTTTGGCAATATTCTCTTCTGTTGCCTGGAACTGGTAAGTCACATCTTCATATCCAAGGGCAGTCACTGTAATTGTCCAGTAGCCTGTACCATCTGTACCTGCAGGCAATGTGCATCTGAGAGAATCTGTCAGGCCAAGCTGAATACCCATTGATTTATGCATCCAGTTATCTGATGCAAACTTGGTTCCATAAGATTGAAGTGGATCGGTATAAGTACTGTCGGATCCATAATAAGTCCACTCTGCTGCCTGCATATCAGCACCAAGTGCACCGTAGCCCTCCCCAGTCAGATCGACACGAAGAAATTCTCCGTAAGAACCGTTTGCCTCTTTTACCGTTGTTGTAATATTCTCTGCTGTTTTTAATGCAGCGTCCTTGATTCCGGAATCCGTTCCATTGTTTACTCTCGCAGCAAACGAAAAACTTCCGTCCTCATTTTGGGTAACTGTTTTTAGACCATTGGTGTTTTCTGTTACTTCTGCAACCAGATCCGTATAGTTTTTCAGATTTTCCTCCGAAAATCCACCGGATAAAGTACTGCCATTTTCCACTACGGTATATGCTGCTTTAAAAGCTTCATAATCTTCAGTTTTTACTTTGACTGGAACATATTTAAGTCCTGTTACCACATAACTTTCAATCTCATTTTTATCATAGGAAAAAGTCTCTCCGTTCGTCAGCACACCGGTGGCTGCTCCTGTATAATATGCCACTTTGAGCTTTGTACCATCTTTTTTTGTAATTTCTGACGTACACTGATAACTTCCCCTGTGCAGTCCGTGATTGGTGGTTGCTCTCGATACGGTATCAAATGCACCCATGTCAAGCTCAGCGCTGCATAAGCATACTGATACTCCTGCGTTTCTCCCGTTTCACTCTTCACCTCGGTTCCAGTGATCTGCTCTGCTTCCACTGCACTTTCTTCTGCGGCAAAAACCGTCATGGACGATGTCCCTGTTGCTGCCACCATGGAAAAAGCCAATACTCCGGGCAGTATCCGGGCAGATACATTTTTTCTTTTCATTTTTTAAATCCTCCTTCATTTTGCTTTATCTATCAAAAGTTAGTTTTTGCTAACTCTTAATCAAAAAATTCACACTATCAGATTCCGATCCACAGGTATAAGAAAAGCAGAAATACCGCCCTTATGGCAGTAAACCACAATTCATTCCCTTTCAATTTTCCAGAGACACCACAGTGGATATTTCCTTTCGGACAGATGCCGGTACATTTCTGACACATAAAACAGTCGCCTCTCGTCTCAATCGCCCCCAGTTCCGGCAGTCCGATATCCGAGGGACATTTTTTCGTGCATGCTGCACAGCCAGAGATACAGTTCTCCCTTTCTCTTCTGAGCTCAAAATATGTCAGTACTGGAAGAGGTGAAAATATCGCTCCCATCGGGCACAAAATACGGCAGAAAAAACGCTCCTGCACGCACATGCCACACAGGATGAGAATGAGCAGGACGACTCCTGCAAAATATCCTTCCAATGCAAAATTTCCTGCATGAAGCATGGAAAAGACATCCCACGGACTGCTGCCTTTCAGTTTCACATAGGTACCTCCAAAACACAGAAAAAGAATCAGCAGTAGTACGGCATACTTGATCAGTGATAATGCTGCCATAAGTTCCATGCCAAGCGTGACCGGTTTCTTTTTTAATTTTTTACAGACCCAGACATAAGCTGCACGCACCCAGTCCGACAGACTTCCAAATGCACAGGCAAATCCACAGAAAAAACGGCCGAACACTACGGTAGATGCACAGAGTATGATAAGTGACAGCACAAATGAAGTGATTTCAATCTGTGCACCCGTTCCCATCTGTCCGGCAATATATTTCACACCGGAAAATGCAGCCGTGAACGCTGACGGGAAAAATACAAAAAACAATAACTGTATTCCCGCACGGATCCATGCCGGAATCTGCTTTTTATGCTTCTTCCAGAAAACAGCTCCATTTGTCTTTCGTTCCTTTGATATACAATTTTTTTGAATTATTTCAGCTATATTTTTTAACTTTGTACCTTCCAATTTTTTCCTCACTCTTACTGTTCTGCCTGTTTCAGTGCCTCGCTGACAGCATCCCTGATCCCGGTAGAACTGAACGTTGCACCGCTTACGGTATCCACATCTGCGGACTGCGCCTCTATGATCTTTGGAATGATATCTTCCGCCATGGATAAATAGGCTTTATCCTCGTCGTCTGCGGAAGTTATCTCAATTTCGCTGATTGTTCCATTTTCCACGGTCACAAGCACGGTGATCATTCCGCCAAAACCTTTTGCCCTGCCTTCCCATCTGCCGTCCGGATAAGTTCCTTTTATATCGACAGTTTTTTCTTTTTCCTGCTGCAGTTTTGTCACCTGCGCCTCTAACTTTGTGATCTCTTCATCCTTGCTTCTGTCCTTTAATACCTGATTGTAACCTGCCAGTATCAATATGACTGCAGCCAGACAAAATGACCGGATCAAAAAATCTTTCATCTGCTATTCTCCCTTAATTTTTTGCCTGCTCCAATGCCTTTTGACAGGCTTCAATGATTGCTTTTGAGGAACAGGTTGCAGACGATACCGTATCGATCCCTTCTGTACTGTTCTTTTGTAATATCTGACTGACAACACCTTTTGACGCGGCTTTTATATAGAATGAATTGCTCTTTCCTCCGTCTCCGGAAATATCTTTGATCTCCTTGATCTGATCGTTTTCGATCACAAGCGTGAGCGTCAGTTTATATTCATCAAAATCTTCATCCTCATCCGGAATGCACACAACACTGACCTTATAATCACCATTTTTATAGATCAGCGTTGTCTCGCCACTATTCTCGGTATTTTCCGTATCATTTTTTTCAGTATCTCCGCCACTCTCAGTATTTTCACTGCTATTTCCGTATCCTCGCTGTTATTTTCTGTATTTTCGCTGTTGTTTTCCGTATCCTCACTGTCTTTTTCCGTGTCTTCGCTGTCTTTTTCCGTGTCTTCGCTGTTCTTTGTATCGTCATCACCGCTCTGGCTGCCAGAGAACGTGTAGTTTCCATCTTTTGCCGCAGCTTTTACCACCACATCCACAGCATGCAGTACTGCTTTTGATGTACAGGTTGCACCGGAGACCGTATCCACCCCGTCAATTCCGTTTTTATTTACGATCTGTGTTACAACCCCCGGATGCTTACTGCTGCCGGAAACCGCCTTTGTAATATAAGTATCATTCTGGGAATCTCCATCCCCGTACACATCGGAAACTGCAATGATTTTTCCATTCTGAAACATCACTTTTACATGCAAGTTGTACGCCGTAAAAGCACCGCTCTCATCCGGGTTACAGACAACGACTCCATAATAGGAGCTCGCTTTTGATGTGTCCGGCTTTTCGGTATCATCTTCTGTTTCGGTATCCGTCTCCCCCTTTTTCGCTTTTTTTGCAGCCTCCATCGCATTTGATACTGCCTCAATGATTCCCCTCGAACTATATGTTGCACCAGAAACTGTATCTACATCCGTGCTCTGCTTTTCTAAAATACTTGCCGTCACGCCCTCCTTTGCACGGTTAAAAACTCCCGCATCATCTGATATTTTTACAATATAAATCCCAATGATCGACTTGTCTTTGATCTCGATAAACAATTTGACCGGTCCGGCAAATCCATTTCCAGTTCCTTCATAATAGCCATCATTCAACGCAAAATCTCCCTTTGCCACAACCGTTTGTTCTTCCCCGTCACTGGAAGATAACGCATCTTTTACTGCATTTATGATTCCTCTTGAACTGTATGTTGCACCGGAAACCGTATCCACATCCGTACTCTGTTTTGCAATAATGCCTGCTATCACACCTTCTTTTGCACGATTGAAAAAGGCTTCATCATCTGAATTACTCAAAATGTTGATCGACCGGATCGTCTGATTTTTTATCACAACTGAAACTTTGATCTTACCGGAAAATCCGTTCGCACTGCCTTCATAAGTTCCGTCTGCAAGATCAAACGCACCGTCTAAAACAGCAGCCGCTTCCGTATTTTCAATTTCCGTCTCTTCTACCGACTCCATACCGGCACTTTCGATAATAGTTTCCGTCTCTGTCAGTTCATCTTCTGACTCTGAACCATAAACCGGTGCTGTATAATCACTCAGGGAAACCACTGCACCAATTCCCACCACCGCTGCCAGAATGACGGGTACAATTCCTGAAATATTTTTCATACTTGTCTCCATACCAAATCATTCGTTTATACTTTTTTTTCAATGATCTTCGTATCCATTTCCGACTCAAAACTGTCTGCGATTCCCTCTGTGACATAGATTTCCCTGTCATCCGTCATCAGAATCATGTCAAATTCATCACTGTGATTTCTCCAATATTCCGTTGCTGCTTCTTTCCCCATAATAAAAACGGATGTAGAAAGTCCGTCCGCAAGCGTTCCATCTGCTGTGACAATGGAAACGGAAATTACCCCGTTCTCCACCGGATAACCGGTTTTGGGATCTATGATATGATGATATGTCCTGCCGTCCTGCTCAAAATAACGTTCATAACCGCCGGAAGTGATCACCGCCTTATCCTGTATGGAAAGCACCCCAAGATACTGATCTGTATCCTGTGGGTCCTTCACTGCCACGCGCCAGCTGCTTCCATCCTTCTTTGTTCCAAGTGCCTGCACATTTCCACCAAGATTGACCAGTCCGCTCTTGATCCCGCAGGCACGAAAAATATCCATGATACGTGCAGAAGTATAACCTTTTGCGATTCCTCCAAAGTCGATCTGCATTCCGTCCTTTTTAAAAGCGATCTGCGATGTATCTTTATCATAAGAAATATCCGATGCATCTGTCAGCGTGAGCAGATCCTTAAGTTCGTCTGCGTCCGGCACCCTGAAATTGTCATCTGTAAATCCCCATGCTTTCATAACCGGATAAATCGCAATATCAAATGCACCATCTGTAGCTTCATACAGATCCAGTGAGCGTTCCACCAGATATGCTGTCTCCTCCGAGAGTATTCCATCTCCGCTCTGATTGATTTTATATATCTCACTGTCCTCATTTCCCGTAGACAACAATTGATCCAGCCGGCTGATCTCATCTGCCGCCTGATCCACGGCCTCTGTGGCTCCTTTGCCATAAGCAGTTACCGTCATATATGTGTCCATTGCAAAGAGATCTCTGCTCGCCTCGGTATCTCCCCCATCGGTACCACAGCCACCTGCCACAACCATGACTGCTGCAAAAATCAGAAATATAATTTTTCTTTTTACTTTACCTTCGCTCATTTTCCCTCTAACTTTGGTTAGTATTCTCTAACTATTTTAGCTTACAATGCACCAAACGCAAATGTCAATCTGCACTTTTGAGACTTTTTCTCATTTTGATCTCCATTTCCCATGTTACCGCAAAAAAATCCCCTCACATACAGACAACAACCTGCATATAAGAGGATTCCTCAATTATATTATATTTCATTCAATTTAATTATATTTCAATGCCTTTTTGAGAGCTGCTGAAATCGCCGTTCCCACAACAAAGCAGACAATTGCCTCAACCAGTCCGTTGACACCTACAAATGCTAAAATGAACAGCAATGCATTTTTTGCACCAAGAGCTGATACAAATGACTGGATGTATTCCGTATTGTAAAATCCAATCACTAACATTCCCATAAAAAATGTGGTGTTCAGCAGCGGACAACAAAGGTTGCTGATCGTAACAGATACACCTGACGGCAGCTTTGTTTTACGAAGTCCTTTATAGATCAGACCTGTCAGCCATCCCATTAAAATACGGGTAGGTACGCATACTAAAAATGTTAAAAATCCGTTGATTCCAAGCAGTGCAGCACCAAATGGGCTCATGCCGAAGCACTGGATGAAACTTGTAACACCGAACACGCCGCCTAAGATTGCGCCTGCCGCCGGTCCTAACGTAACAGCTCCTACCGCTACCGGAACGACGATCAGCGTGATCTCAAGACCAGCTGTTCTGATATATCCGATCGGGGTAAAAGCCATGATGAGAATGATAGCAACTAAAAGTGCCATCTCCACAAGATACTTTGTGGAAAACTTTTTCTGAGTCATAGTCTCTTCCTCTTTTCTTGTAATATGTAATTTTACAACGTTATTAAGTATAACACTTGCATGCTCATTCCGCAATCCCGCATCCATATTTACTTCGTAATGTCATGTTTTTATTTTCATCCAATTTTTACCATATTCCATCCAATTAACTATATTTCAATGCTTTCTTCAAAGCCGCGGAAATTGCGGTTCCGACGATAAAACATACCACCGCCTCAACCAGTCCGTTGATTCCGACAAATGCTATCACAAACAAAAACGGATTGCTGACACCAAGCGTCTGAACAAACGACTGGATGTACTCGGTCTGGTAAAACCCAAATACCAGCATGCTCATAAAAAACGTGGTATTTAAAAGCGGACAGCACAGATTCGCGATTGTGATTGATACATTCGATGGTATTTTTGTTTTGCGGATTCCCTGATAAATCAGTCCTGTCAGCCAGCCCGTCAGGATACGGGTCGGTACATACAGCAAAAATGCCAGAAACGGATTGATGCTAAGAAGCATCGCACCAAATGCATTCAGTCCGAAGCAGCGCAAAAAACTGGCAAGTCCAAATACACCTCCTAAAATTGCACCAGCCGCAGGCCCTAAAGTAACAGCTCCTACCGCCACCGGAACAACGATCAGTGTAATCTCAATACCTGCCGTCTTAATGTATCCGAGTGGGGTAAAAGCCATGATAAGAATGATGGCAACTAAAAGTGCCATTTCCACAAGAAACTTTGTGGAGAACTTTTTCTTGTTCATAGTCCCTTCCTCTTTTCTCGTTTTTATGTAATTTTATACGAAACACAGGACGAGCCATTTGTAGATCAGTATGAATTTCCGGCATCCTGTATCTCTGCAACGTTACTAAGTATAACATCTGGCAGTATTTTCCGCAATCTTAGATTGCGTTAATCCTAAAATTGTGCCATTCTCAGAATTGCACTACCACTTTTTTATATTTTTAATGTTTCCTTAATTATCAATAAATGCCATTGACTTTCTGCTTTTTGCGTGCAAAGCTAACCATATATTTATAAGAAAAGAGTTTTTACCATGATACAGAAAAAAATGTACTTAACACCGTTCCGGTTATCTGCCTTGGTGCCCTGCTTTTGGGGTCGGCATACGGGCAGCTTCACACGCCAATGACGCCGCCACCGATTACAGCTCTCGCCTCAGATATTCTGCCGACGACAGGCAATGTCCGAGCACTTGTTGTTGTGGTCGATTTTGCGGATGCGAAATATGATACAGACAGACGCCTGTCCGATGAAGAAATTTCCTCCTATCTGTTTGGCACAGACAATACTGAATTTTATCCCTGTGAGAACCTGACTAGTTATTTTGACCGTGCTTCATACGGATCACTGCATATGACCGGAAATGTATTTCATTACACAGCGAAAGGTACGATCGCATCCTACGAAAAAACGAACGATGGATACGAAACGCTGGTGCGTGAGGTTCTTTCCGGTTTAAATGATACGATCGACTATACCGATTATGATTCTGACGGCGATGGCTATATCGACGCTCTCTGCCTTTCTGTTCCAAGCAGAGGCAATGCTGATTTCTGGTATGGCTGTACGGCATCCTGGTGGGCTTCCACCCTGCCGGATTTAGATGGCGAAAAATTAAGGAAGCTGTCTGATCATACCGCGCACTGATGCCTCCAGTTATTTTTCAGAATACATGATCCTTGACTATATCACCCCGAATGGTAATTATGACGGTCTGTTTTCTTCCGGCGGACTTCGTATTTATCACGTCGATGCCACCCTTGCAAACGACGAATACGGTACCCCCTATCTGACTGCTGATAACTACAGTCCTGTCTACGATTCCACCAATAACGGCGGGCGGATCTTAGACTGGTCAATAACGGAAATGGCTCTTACCGGGACGGTGACGTGATCGGAGGCACTGCCACAGGCTTTGGCTGGTATGACAACAACGGACAGTTGACCATTGATACCGGATATACGATCACGGTCGACTCCGTATCTGAGGATCAGAAAAACTGTACCATAACGATTTTGACAAACAACTAAGTATATTTTCCCTCAACTCCTGACCAAGAGCCTCAAATTTCCTCCAACTCCAAACAAGAAGCCTCAAATTTTCTCCAGCTCCCAGCAAAAAGCCCGTCCTTCCTGTCAGCTTCCTCACAGAAGCCGCACACGAAAGACGGGCTTTCTATCTTACAGGTTATTCACCTATGTATTATTTGCCTAACTCAGCTTTTAATGCTGTTGTTAAAGCAGGAACGATCTTATTCAGATCACCAACCAGACCGTAATCAGCTACGTCGAAGATTGGAGCATCTTCATCTTTGTTGATTGCGATGATAAGATCTGATTCTTCCATACCAGCTACATGCTGGATTGCTCCTGAAATTCCACATGCAATGTACAGTTTTGGACCAACTGTCTTTCCGGTCTGTCCAACCTGATGAACATGTCCGATCCAGCCTGCGTCAACAGCTGCACGGGATGCACCTACAACGCCGCCTAACAGATCTGCCAGTTCCTTTAACGGTTCAAAACCTTCAGGTCCGCCAACGCCTCGTCCGCCGGACACGATCACTTCTGCACTCTCCAGATTTACATCACCGGCATCTAAGTCTTTTAATACCTCAGGGTCTGCTTTCTTTACGAAAATGCCTGCAAATGGAGTCTCTTCTGTCAACTCACCTTTTTCATTTACAAACTGCACAAAAGGAAGGTCATAGTTTCTTCCCACATTGGCATCATCTTCACCAAATGCCGGTGCGATATGAACGATACCGGTACCATCGGTCATCGTAACGTAAGTATCACAAGTTACGAAAAATCCTTTTTTGTTCTGCTTATCAGCACACTCTTTCGCGCAGGCAAACAATGGCTCATATTCTTTATGCTCTAATGCGGTTCCCGGGAAACTCTCTAACACTTCATAAGCCGGCTCATCATCTTTTGCCAGTTTACCAAGTACCGTATCCAAAAGATCCTGCGCCATATAATAAGTATAGCCATCTGCTGCTTTTACTTTACAGTAAGTATCATTCGGGTTTACACAAAGAGCCACGTTACTTGGCAGGGTCCAAGGTGTTGTCGTCCATGCAAGGAAATAGGCATCCTCACCTGTCACCTTAAAGCGAACAATAGCAGAACGCTCTTTTACGGTTTTGTATCCCTGTGCAACTTCCTGTGCGGACAAAGGTGTACCGCAGCGAGGGCAGTAAGGCACGATTTTAAATCCTTTATACAAAAGGTCTTTATTCCAGATTTCCTTCAATGCCCACCACTCAGACTCAATATAATTGTCATCATATGTGACATATGGGTCATCCATGTCAGCCCAGAAACCTACGGTATCGGAAAAGTCTTCCCACATACCTTTGTATTTCCAGACAGATTCTTTACACTGATTGATAAATGGTTCCATACCATATTCCTCAATCTGCTCTTTTCCATCCAGACCTAACAGTTTTTCTACTTCCAGCTCAACCGGCAGTCCATGCGTATCCCATCCGGCTTTACGTGGCACACGATAACCTTTCATTGTGCGGTAACGCGGAATCATATCTTTGATAACACGGGTCAGCACATGACCGATATGTGGTTTTCCGTTCGCAGTTGGCGGTCCATCGTAAAACATATACGTTGGTGCCCCCTCACGCAGTTTAATACTTTTGCGGAAAATATCTTTGTCTTTCCAAAACTTTTCTACTTCTTTTTCTCTCTCGACAAAATTCATGCCTGTTGATACTTTGTTATACATAATTACCTCCATAAAAATTGAATAAAAAAAGCTCCCATCCAACTAGGATGAGAGCCTAAGCTTTCATTATACCACCTGTCTTCTACGTCAGGACTGTGAGCGTTTCACAAACCGAACATATATCCTTTTAACGGGGAATACCGGCGCAGTCTACTGGATAAAAACCGTTCGACTTTGCAGCTAAGGAGTGATATTCGCCTATGCTTACTGGTGCCGGATTCTCACTATCGCCGGCTCACTGGAACACTTCCACACAGGGTACTGTCTCCGTCAACGCTTTTCTCTATGAGCATTTTCATGATAGTACGATTATTTGCAATTGTCAAGAGTTTGTTATTTCTTGCCATCCAAATCAAATTCACTGACAATCTGATTTAAATTGTTAGCACTTTCTTCACTATCCTGCATAAATGTTCCGGTTGCCTCAATCTTCCGAACCATCTCAGAAGTTTTCTCTGCAATGTCTGAAACACCGGTTGCCGACTCATTTACCGTCAGATTAATCTCTTCGATTGAATGAGAAATATCGGTAATCGCATCAACCAACGTAACAATTGAATGATTAATTTTAGTCATGCCATCTTCAAAAGCAGCAGCATCTTCGGAATACTTCTCGCCAACTTCCATAAATCCTTTGTAATCGCCAAGAACCGTATTTTCCAAAAAGTCCATTGCATTCTGTAAACAATCTACCATACCGCTTACTGCGTTATGTACCTCACCAATAATGCTGTCGATATCACCAACTGCATTCTGGGTCTGTGTAGCCAAAGCACCGATTTCGGTTGCTACAACGGCAAATCCTTTACCGGCCTCTCCCGCTCTTGCTGCCTCAATGGAAGCATTTAAAGCAAGGAGATTTGTCTGAGAAGAAATTTCCATAATATCATGTGTAAGTTCATTAATCTTCTCTACCGCTTCTGCCTGTTTCATAGCAACTTCCGTACGCTGTTTCACTTCTGCATACATTTCATCTGTACGTTTTCCGGCATTTTCCGTCGTTGTCTTTAACTGGTTTGCACGTTCCATTACTTCCGTTGACAGTGTAGCACCACTCTGTGAAAGTGCCTTGATACTTTCGGCATTTTCTTTTACGGTTGCAATCGTCTGATTTACTGTATCCGTTGCACTGGCTGCTTCTTCCATCGCTGCTGCGAGTTCTTCTGTCGTAGCCGAGTTATTATTACAGATGTCATTGACCTCTGACATATTCACAGTCAAGTCGGTAACATTATCACCCATTTTAATTCCTGCCTGGTCAATTAACGCTACCATCTCACGAAGTTTACTTCGCATCTGCTGTACGGCACGCGCCATCGCACCGGTCTCGTCCTTCATACGGACTAATTTCTCACCCTTTGCACTTTTTACAAAACTAAGTTTCGCCGTATCCTCAATAATTCCTGTCAAATCCTTAATTGGACGAATCATCGAACCACTGAAGAAAAATCCTGTAATTGCTGCATATAAAATTGCCGCAACAATCGCAATAATCATCATATACATCAAGCGGGTGGAATTGCTCTGCACTTCTTTATCTAAAACAGCCATTACCAATTTCATGCCATTCTTCAATGAAACAGCACTTACCATTTTCCTGCTTCCATCATAAGTGTACTCTTTTATTTCGCCCATCCTTCCGGCTTTCACAAATGAGGCCAGTTCGCCATCTACTTTCTGCAAATCCGTTCCCTGTTTTATATCCTTATGTGACAAAACTTTATTCGTTGAATCAACCAGGAAAGCATATCCGGAATCAAAACATTTGGCTTTGTCGGCAAGTTGTTTTAACTGATTAAAGTTGATATCCATGCCAACAACTCCGATTGCTTCATTGTCAATCATAATCGGAACAACATAGGAAATCATATATACATTCACGTTGGAATTTAAATACGGATCCATCCAAGTTGCCTTTCCATTTTTAACCGGAATATAATACCAGCCCACATGTTCTGTATCGTCTTTGTCAAAACTGCTGAAATCTGTCGGTGTCAATGACTTAAAATCTGCATTCTCACTCTCTTTCGAAGCAAAAATACCGGATGTTGCTTCTGTAAATTCCGGATTATAGCGGATATAATAAGTCATCGCGCCCTTCGTGTTATTCGCACACTGAAGAGCTGTAGTCTCTAACGCCTCCGTACAGGAATCCACGTAGCTGCTGCTGCTTTTAAACTTGTCTACATCCTGAATCTGATTTTTTGTTACATCTGCAAGAGTATCCACCGCAACTTCTACCTGTGAAAGCAGGTTATCGATATCTTTCCCATACCCTTCACTCACTGTCGTCAATTTTTCTTTTGCATCACTGTTGGCAACTGCTCTCGAATTATAATATCCTATAATTCCGCAAATTAAAGCAGTTATAGCTGTTGTTCCTACCAATAGTAATAATATGCGAAATCGCAATGATTTTGATTTCATACACACGCTCCTCCTATCTCATAAGTAAAATCAATGTTATATCTATTTTACTGCTGATAAGGAAAAAATGCAATTATAACTTTAGATATTTTTATTTTTATTTTTTCTTGTGCTCTCCGGTAATTGAGAAAATGACCCATTCCGCAATGTTGCAGGCATGGTCTCCGATTCGCTCAAAGTACTTTGCAATCATAAGTAAATCCGTCGCACAAGCCCCCTCTTCCGGATTACTGCGAATAAGAGAAATTACATCCTCTCTTGACTTAATAAATAAATCATCAATGATGTCATCATGCGCAATGACTTCTTTTGCTTTTTCCTCGTCTTTTTCTACATATGCTTCCACGCTCTGCACAACCATACAAGTCGTTTCTGCTGCCATCTTCCGAATATGCTCCATATCTCTTTTATACTTAGTATCAATTAAATGCAGCGTTACTTCCGAAATATCTGCTGCCTGATCACCAATTCTTTCCATGTCTGTAATCATTTTCAGTGCCGATGAAATTACGCGCAGATCCCTTGCCACAGGCTGCTGCTGCAGCAAAAGTTTCAAGCAGAGATTTTCTATAATCCGCTCTTCCTCATTAATTTCATCATCATAATCAATTACTTTTTCCGCCTGTTCTTTGTCACGGTTATTCAGTGCGCTGATTGCCATGCCGATTGCCTGGCCAATCATATGCCCCATCTGAATCATATCCTGATTTAATTCTGTAAGCTGTCTGTCAAATCGATTTCTCATCATCCAAACCTCCCCGTAATATAATCTTCTGTACGTTTATCCGTTGGCATGGAAAATAATTTTTCCGTTTTGTCCATTTCAACTACTTCTCCAAGAAGGAAAAATACCGTGCGGTCAGATACACGCGTTGCCTGCTGCATATTATGCGTTACCATTACAATTGTGTATTTATCTTTTAATTCCAGTACCAAATCCTCAATTCTTGAAGTGGAAATCGGGTCTAAGGCACTTGTTGGTTCATCCATCAAAATCACTTCCGGCTCTATTGCAAGTGCTCTGGCAATACACAAACGCTGCTGCTGTCCGCCGGATAAACCAAGAGCACTTTTTTTCAAACGGTCTTTGAGTTCGTCCCAAATTGCTGCCTGTTTCAGCGACCGTTCAACTATTTCATCTAATTTTGCCTTGGAGTGAATTCCATGAGTTCGTGGACCATAAGCAATATTATCGTACACACTCATTGGAAATGGGTTCGGGTTCTGGAACACCATTCCAACCCGCTTGCGAAGATGATTGACATCAATGTCACCGTAAATATCTTCGCCATCTAACTGAAGGGAACCGGAAATCCGACACCCTTCTACCAAATCATTCATCCGGTTTAGCGATTTTAAAAATGTAGATTTACCGCAGCCGGAAGGTCCGATAAAAGCGGTAATCTCATTCGCCGGAATGTTCATACTGACATCTTTCAGTGCATGAAAATCTCCATAATAGAGATTCATGTTTTGTATGCAAAATTTATCTTCCATATTCATTCTCCATTCTAATTGCCATATTTGTTTTTCCCAACTTTTCGAGCGACAAAATTCGACAACATATTGATTGCAATTACAAGGACCAAAAGAACCACTGCCGTTGCATACGATTCATCCGTATGCAGTCCTTCTTTTGACAAATTATACATATGAACCGATAACGTTCTTGCCGAATCAAAAATGCTGCTTGGCACTTTTGCAATCGTTCCTGCCGTATAAATCAATGCTGCGGTCTCACCAACAATCCTCCCGGTAGCCAAAATAACACCGGATAAAATCCCCGGAACGGCGCTCGGCAAAACTACGTGAAATACAGTTCGCAGTTTTCCGGCACCAAGCCCAAAGCTTCCTTCTCGGTAAGAATCCGGCACTGCCATAAGTGCTTCTTCGGTCGTTCGCATAATAACCGGAAGCACCATAATTGCTAAGGTGAGAGCTCCTGACAAAAGGGAAAATCCCCATTTGCAGTAACCGACGAAGAACAACATACCAAACAATCCATAAACAATCGATGGTATTCCGGTCAGTGTCTCTGCCGTCACACGAATTACACTTACTAATTTGTTTCCTTTCTTCGCATATTCCACCAGATAAATGGCGGCGAAAATGCCAAGCGGAACCGCAACAATCAAGGTTGCCAGTGTCATAAGCACCGTATTAATCAGTGCCGGCATCATCGAAACATTGTCCGATGTATAAGTAAAAGCAAACAGTGACGGTTTCAAATGTGGAATACCATTTGCCAGAATATAAATAATCAGGTATCCTAACACAAATACCGTAATCGCTGCTGCCAAAATTGTAATCAGGTAAAGAACCAGAGAGGACTTATGTTTTGCAAGTGCTTTCCATTTCTGCTTTTGTTTTTTCAAACCATTTGCCATCTAGTCCACCTTCTTTCTCTTTAAGAGTGAGAACAATAAATTGATAATCAGGATAAAGACAAACAGGACAACGCCCGTCGCAATTAACGCTTCACGGTGTAAATCTGCCGCATATCCCATTTCAATTACTATGTTTGCTGTAAGTGTACGAACACCCTTTAACAAACCGGCAGGCATTCTTGCCTGATTTCCGGCAATCATAATGACTGCCATCGTCTCACCAATCGCACGTCCGACACCAAGAATGATTCCTGCTAAAATTCCGGATTTTGCTGCCGGAAGTACCGCACAGAAAACACTTCTCTCATGGGTATCTCCTAATGCCAGAGCACCTTCGTAATAACTTTCCGGCACTGCCCGGATCGCACTTTCAGATACTCCGATGATCGTTGGCAGGATCATGATCCCAAGCAAGATAGATGCTGTAAATACACAGTTACCATTTCCAAATATATTACGGAAAGCTGGTACTAACACTACCATTCCAAAGAATCCATAAACAACAGATGGAATTCCTGCCAGAAGATCAACTGCTGGTTTTACTATTTTATACACTTTTTCATTTTTTTTCCATAGTAGATGTGATAAACTATAGAAAAAAATTGCAGGATACGGGAGGTTTGGATGGAAGAGAGAAAAAACAAAAAGAAAAAGAAGAAAATGTCCTACAAAAAGCGGATCGCGATCATTGTGATCGCCCTCTTAGCAGCGATTACTCTTTTGATCGCCTATCTCTTTCTTGGCAACAGCGGAAAGGATGAAAAAA
>ENA-ORSB01002188-ORSB01002188.1-human-gut-metagenome-genome-assembly--contig:-NODE-2188-length-16097-cov-4.003990_pt1 | contig 16097 bp, 15 predicted proteins | sample MGYA00242180_ERZ509144 | MGnify/ENA primary metagenome ERZ509144 (study PRJEB26280, sample SAMEA2338661) | human gut metagenome | biome: human gut; feature: human-associated habitat; material: faeces...
CCGGCCGCCGTTTTTGACGGCGGAGATATTGTCGCACGGGAAAATATGGCGCTGGCGAATACACTGTCTGGTATGGTCGAAAGCACATCCGGCTGTATCTCGGAACATGCGCTGGAACATATCTTAAGCGGCGTTTATAAAAACCTGCCGCATGGTGCCGGCTTGATTATGCTGAGTGTTGCTTACTTTTCTAAAATTGCCGAAAAACACACTTCTGACGACCGTCTTGTCGAATTGGCCAAAGCTCTCGGCAATAAAAACGCCAAAACGCCGGAAGATTTCATTGCTGCTTTGCAGAAATTGCAGCAAGCCTGCGGTGCGGACAAGCTGAAGATGAGCGACTACGGAATTGAAAAAGAACGCCTGCGTGAATTTGCCGCCGCCGCGAAAACTCAGAATGCCTTGTCTTTCCGGCTTGACCCGTGTGACTTGAGCATTGCCGACTGTGCCGAGATTTACGAACGGTCGTACCGATAATACGGCACCGTGTCGGCAGCTCCCGGTCGGTACGGAGGTATCGGTCAGTCTGGGAACTTTCGGCCGGTACGAAAGTCCCCGTCAGTGCAGAAACACCCGGCTGCCGCAAAATTTTAACGTTTAAAACAAAAACAGACCAGAAAGGAGAACCGCCGATGCGTTATCTTGAAATTGAAGCCAAAATCGCCGGTATGGCAAAAAATTTAGACCGCCGCTATATCCGGGCGTTCTGGATAGCCTTTGCGCTTGTCAATCTCGCCTTTTTGTTTTATACGGTCAATTTTATGTTTGGCGACCACGATTGGAATTATGTCCGCGGCGCTTCGGCGTGGAACGAGGGGGCTTTTGAGGGGCGTCCGCTGCATTTTGTTCTGCAGGCGGTTTTGTTTGACGGGCAGGTGCTGCCGTTTTTAAACAGCCTTTTTTCCTTTGCTGCGCTGGTGCTGGGGTACATTTTGCTTGCCAGATACTGGCAGGTGCCGCTGACGACGTTCAATTACGCGCTGTTTGCAGTGTTTGCGGCAGTCTTGCCGTATACGCTGGTCTGGCTTTACTATGCCAAAGATATGCTGATAAACCTCAGCCTGCCGCTGGTCTGCGTTGCTTCGCTGCTGGCGGCGTCGGCGGCCGTCTCTTCAAAAAGGCCATGGCTGCACGTTCCTGCCATGGCACTGATGCTTTTTGCCTTTGCCTCTTATGCCGCGGTAATCAATTTTTATGCCGTCTGCCTGCTCGGTTCCGCCTTTTTCGCTTATGCCGCCGGCAAACCGTTTTGGACGGCTGTGCACGAAAAAACGCTTCCGGCGCTGGATATCCTGGCGGCATTAGTTTTGTATAAGGGAATGCTGGCGTTTTCCGTTTTGACTTCGTCATACAATACGCGTATCATCAGCTGGGATTACCTGCCGCAAAAGCTGCTGGAAACCTGTTCGGCAATGTTTATGCAGTTTGTAACGCCGCTGCCTTTTATGGAGTATAAGTATAAACTTTTGCTGTTGGCGTTCTGCCTGTTGGGGCTGGCGGCAGCAGTATGCCGCGGCGGCATAAAGAAAATTCCGGGTTTGCTGTTGCTGGCGCTGGGATTGCTGTTTGCGTCCAAGCTGGCATTTTTTGTCGCCGACGAACGCGGGCAGATTCTGGCAGAGCTCGAAAATTTTGCCTTTGTCCCGCGGTTGGATTTTTATGGTCTGGCCGGCATTTATGCATTTGCTCTTGCCTGCCTGCTGCGTTTTTCATCGGGAAAATTCCGCAAAGCGGCGGTTGCATTTGCTGTTATTATTGCATTTATGTCCGGCGTTCGTGATATGTATGCGCAAAAAGTCTGGAAACTGGGATTTGACGCGGAGATGAAAGCCCATGAGCGCATCGTTGCCCGGCTGGAGCGTTTTCCCGGTTTTGATGCCCGCCGCAAATACCGCCTGTTGCAGATAGGAAGTTTTTCTTTGCGCCGAAACTATTACCGCCGTACCGCCGGCGAGGAAATCAGTCTTGATTTGCTGGAAACGTCCTTTACGCCCGAATTTATGTCGCGTATCGTTTATAATTTCTACTATCCTGAAGATGTCTTTTACGACAACGCCGTTCCGGGAGAACTTTCCAAAGCCGGTCAGGATTTCGTCCGCAATCGGGCCAAACCGTGGCCGTCAGCTGACGCTGTTTATATTGACGGCGATATTGTCGTTATTGTTCTGACCGAAGAAGGATTGGAAAAAGCCCGTTCCTTGTTGTATTTCTAGGTTATACATCTAAAGGACGGGCCGTATTCAGCCGATATGAGGTTTTTACTTCAACAGAGCCTTGACGTCGTCATAGCTCGGATAGGTGCCGCCTTCGCAGCCGAGCAGGGCGTAGGTCGGCGTTGATGTAAAAATTTTCTGTGCCAAAAGCTGCAAATCGTCTGCCGTAATCGCTTCGATTCTCTCGACAATCTCCGCCGTCGGGATGACGCGTTTGAACAACAGCATCTGTCTTGCCATAATTTCCGCCGTTGTAGAAGAGCTTTCCAGCGACATCAGCAGGCTGGCCTTAATCTGTGTTTTGGCACGCTTTAACTCCGTCTCGCTGACTTTGTCGTTCATCATTTTTTTTATTTCATCGGCAACGACCGGCAGCAGTTCTTCCAGCTCTTTTGGGGTTGTACCGGCATATATGCCGAAAACGCCGGCATGCTTCAACGCCTGGTTAAAGCTGTTAATGGTATAGACCAGCCCGCGTTTTTCGCGGATTTCCTGAAACAGGCGCGACGACATACCGCCGCCGAAAATCGTCGACAGCACTGAATAGTTGTAGTAGTCTTCGTCCATATAGGACGCGCCTTTAAAACCCAAGACCAGATGCGTCTGCTCAATGTCTTTGCATTCCACGCGCCCGCCGCCGACATAATATTGCGGGTCTTCGGCAAAATCCGCATGCGCGGGCAGGGTATTCATTCGCTCTTCAACCATCTTGACGAATTTGTCGTGGTCTACGCGCCCGACTGCGGCTGCTACCATATTGTCTGCGGTATAGTGCGTGCGCATGTAATTGAGCATGCGTCCTTTGTTAAAACCGCGCACATGTTCGGGCGTTCCCAGAATAGTGCGTCCCGATGCCTGATTCGGAAATGCCGCTTCCTGAAAGTAATCGAATACCAAATCGTCCGGTGCGTCTGCGGATTGTTTGATTTCCTGTACCACGACTTCTTTTTCTTTGCTCATCTCCGCCGCGTCAAACGTCGGATCGGTGATAAAGTCGCAGATAACGTCGGTTGCAAGTTCCAAGTCGTCCTTGAGCATTTTGGCATAAAAACAGGTGAAATGCCGTGATGTATAAGCATTTGTGGCACCGCCGACGTTTTCGATGTCTTCGGATATCTGCAGCGAATTTCTTTTCTTTGTGCCCTTGAACACCATATGTTCGATAAAGTGCGAAATGCCGTTGTCAGCCTCGGATTCGGCAGCTGCTCCTGTGTTGACCCAGACCCCGAGCGAAACCGTTTCAATCTGCGGCCGTTCGGCGGTAATGATTCTCAGTCCGTTTTTTAATGTCGATTGTTTAATTTCCATGTTACCCAGATTTTGCTAAAGGTTGTTGTTAAGTTCGGCTATTTAAAATAGTATATGTCAGACTAAAAATAAATCAATATAATTTATCGTATGCATACATATTTATAACCCCTTAAAATTTTTTTAATTTTGTATATTTATATACCAAGAAAGATAAAAAAATTTTTCAAGGGAGAAAACAGATGAAAAAGATGCCTCGTTTTGCCGTTGTCTTATCAGGCTGCGGCCGTGCCGACGGTTCGGAAATTCATGAAGCCGTAACCGCACTGCTGGCGATTGACTGCGCCGGCTGCGCTTACCGATGTTTCGCTCCGGATATCGAACAGGCGGCAGTTATAAATAATCTGACGTCAGAAAAGATGGAAGAACGCCGCAATGTCCTTGTCGAGTCTGCCCGTATCGCACGCGGCGATATAAAGCCTCTGAATGAACTGAACGTCGGGGATTTCGACTGCATCGTATTTCCCGGCGGCCTTGGCGCCGTTACCAACTGGTGCGATTTTGCCGACAAGGGGATTAACTGCACCGTGGAAAGCTCCGTCAGCAGAGTCCTGGAAGACGCGTATAAAAACAAACTGGTCATCGGTGCAATGTGCATTGCTCCCGTAACGGTATCCAAAGTTCTCGGTAAATATGGCATAACCATAACCATAGGCAATGACAAAACCGTCGCCAAAACCATAGAACTGACCGGAGCCAGACATCAGGATACGCCGGTAACCGAAGCCTGTATTGATGCAAAGCACCGCGTCGTAACGACGCCCGCTTATATGCTGGCTAAATCTGTCAGGGAAGTTTGCGAAGGGGCTGACGCGATGGTTAAGGCGATGGTCGCACTGGCGGAATAGCCATCGCCGCAACAGGTGCCCCGCCACACGCCACGCAGCAATCCAGCCATCTTTTTCTGCGGCAGTGCCGTCCGCCTCACGCCGCCTTGCAATCTCGCCGCCTTTTCCCGCGGCAGTTTCGCCCGGTACTCTGTCCGTTACGATTCCGCAGCTATGTCCATTACAGCCCCGCCGCCTTTTCCCGCGGCGGAAAAGCTTGACAATTTCCGCTGCCGGTCGTATACCGTAAACGATAAATAATAACTTAAATATAGATATGTATGGAAAAGTATGATTTAATGTCGGATAAGGCTCAGAGCTTTATCAACCCTGCGGAAATCAACCGCACACTGGCTTATGCGAAAAAATACGGCAACGATGCCTCTATGGTTCGCTTTATTCTGGACAAGGCACGCGAAAAAAAAGGGCTGACCCATACCGAAGCCACAGTTTTGCTTTTGAACGAAGACCCGAAAGTCGCCGCGGAAATCGGTACGCTTGCCGAAGAAGTCAAAGAAGCTTACTACGGCAACCGGATTGTCCTGTTTGCGCCGCTGTACCTGAGCAACTACTGCGTCAACGGCTGCACCTATTGCCCTTATCACTCCCAAAATAAACACATCTTCCGCAAGAAGATGACGCAGGAAGAGATAAAGGCGGAAGTTATCGCTTTGCAGGATATGGGGCATAAGCGCCTGGCTCTGGAAGCGGGAGAACATCCCGTGCTGAATCCTCTGGAGTACATTCTTGAAAGTATAGATACGATTTACGGCATAAAACACAAAGCCGGCGCCATTCGCCGCGTTAATGTAAACATCGCGGCAACGACGGTAGAAAATTACCGCCGCCTGCACGACGCCAAAATCGGAACCTATATCCTGTTTCAGGAAACGTATAACCGGGAAGATTACGAAAAGTTGCATCCCCGCGGGCCGAAGGCAAATTATGCCTGGCATACCGAAGCGATGGATCGTGCCATGCAGGCCGGGATTGAAGATGTCGGCTTGGGCGTTTTGTTCGGGTTGCATAACTATGCGTCCGAATTCGTCGGTCTGTTGATGCATGCCGAGCATCTGGAAGCCGTTTACGGTGCCGGGCCGCATACAATCAGCGTTCCGCGCCTGTGTCCAGCAGACGACATCAATACCGGAGATTTTGCCAATGCGCTGCCTGACGATATTTTTCTTAAAATCATCGCTTTGCTGCGCCTGTCGGTGCCGTATACGGGAATGATTATCTCGACCCGCGAAGGAGAGCGTATCCGCCGGGAAGCACTAAGACTTGGTATTTCGCAAATCAGCGGCGGTTCCAAAACCAGCGTCGGCGGTTATGCTGCGCCTGCGGAGCCGGAACCGGACAGCGCCCAGTTTGAAACTGCTGATCGCCGCAGCTTGGACGAAGTCGTGCGCTGGCTGATGCAGCTGGGGTATGTGCCGAGTTTTTGTACGTCCTGTTATGGCAACGGCCGGGTAGGGGAAGATTTTATGGCGCTGTGCAAAAAGCAGCTGATTCATAATTTCTGTACGCCGAATGCCCTGCTGACGTTAAAGGAGTATCTCGACAACTATGCGTCGCCGGAAACGCGCCGTATCGGTATCTCCCTGCTGGCGGAAGAAATGAACCGCCTGCCGGAAGCCAAAAGGCTGTTTTTGCAAAAACGCATGGAATTCTTGAAAGAGGGAAAGGTTGTCTTTTTCTGAAAGCTCTTTTTCCTGCCGGATTAAGCCGGCTTTTGTTTGAAAACCCCGCCATATCGTAAAAGGTATGGCGGGATTTTTGTTGTCCGTTCCGTTTTTTCAGTTCTCTCTGCCGTCAAAATCGCCTTTCGCCGTTTCCGAAAATAAAAAATACTTGACAAATAAGTAAAAACTTGCTAAATATGACGAAATTTAATAATTTTATGTCAAACTATTAAAAATATATTATGGTATGAAAACAAAAATTTTTCTTCAAGAAATCCTGATAAAAATGTTCGGGAACACTTGGTTGTTTGCATGGTGGATTAAAAAACATCGTTTGGACGACCGTATTGTAGATTTTTTAATTCGTGAAAAATTTAATCTTCTGGAAAAGTATGCGCGCCGGCATCAGCTTTCCTCCTACCAGATAACGGATATTTTATCCGATTTGGCGGACGTTGATGATGAATATACGCAGGCTTTTATCCGCGAATTGTTAAAAAACAACACGCTGAACAGAGAACAGGAACAGCTTTTGGTTTCCAAAAACGACGTATTGTTTTTGGAAAGTTATCTGACACCGAACGGATATTTTGATGCGTCGAGACGTTTTCATGAAGTCGCCGAACATAATTATATCCTGGGTATGGCAGAGGCAAAGAATATGACGGGAATAGAGGTGTTTAAGGCTTATGTCGACAATACCTGCCGCGATATGATGACCGATGAGCTGTTGGCCGAATTGATTCTTCTGCCGGAAAGTTTTGCTGTGCGGTACGTTTTGCAAAAGGCGCGCCTGAGCAAAGAACAGGAAGATTTTCTGGTAGACAAGGCGCCGGAGAAATTGATTAAAATTTATATCGGCGAAAAGGAATTGGCCTCCGATGCGGCGCAGTTGCAGCTGGTTGAAAAACATTTTGAACTGGCCCGCCTGTATTTTGAAAAATACGGGTTGCGTTCCAAAGCCCAGCAGACATATCATCTGTTGCGCAAACAGGCTTTGGAAAAGACGCCGTCGGAAGAAGATTGTCCGTAATGTTTGTTGGATTTAGTCCCCTGTGCCGCGTTTTGCGGGGCAGGGGATTTTTTTGAACGCGGGCGCTGCCGTCCGTTTAGGTGTACCGTTGGTTGCTTCGGCGCCGCTGCAGGCTGTTCTGATATCGCTGCTGGTGTTTTAGTACCGCTGCCGGTTTTAGTATTGCCGCGGGTTGCTCTGTTGCTGCCGTGGTACGCACAGACCAGCCGCAAAACGGGCGGATTTTCAAAAAAGATGTTTTTAATTGCGAAAATAAATAACCGGATATAAACTGTTTAAAAACGGAGGATTTATGGAAAAATTTAAATTAAGTGAGAGTATTTTGGCAGACCGCCTGATACTGCTGAAACGCAGCCACGAGCACGATGAGGAAATGTGGCGGGCGATAGAAGAAAGCCGGGCTTTCATCCGCGAATATTTGTTTTGGGTTGACGGCACGCAGTCGCTGTCCGATGTCGAAAAGGCAACGGATATGTTTTTCAAAGCCTGGGATGAAGACGGTGAATGGTGTTACAGCCTGTACAGTGTGCCTGAAAATGATTTTCTCGGTTGTATCGGTGTGCACAACATCAGTTTTCTGAACCGGTCCGCGGAATTGGGTTATTGGCTGCGCTTGTCGGAAACCGGCAAGGGGTATATGACCGAAGCAGTCAAAGCCGTGGAAGCGGAATTGTTTGCCGCCGGGATTCACCGGGTTGTTATTTGCTGCGACGTAAATAATTATAACTCGGCAAATGTGGCGCTCCGAGCCGGATATGAATTGGAAAGCATTCAAAAAGAAGCTGTCTACCATTATACCGGCCTGCATGACCATGCAACGTATGTTAAGTTCAGCCCTTACCCGATACGCGGGTTTGAACGCAAAGCCTGATGCGAAAAGCCTGATGCGAAAAGCCTGATGCGAAAAGCCTGATGTGGGAAAGCCGGACGCGAAAAAAATGAATCATTCGGCACCGGATTTTGCCGCCGCATTAAACAAAAAAAACAGTTCTCATGCGGAGAACTGTTTTTTTGTTTAGGGATTATAGGGCTTCAATTGTATCGCGTCAGCTGCATACCACCGACGGCTTCTGTTGAAAACCTTTCCATAAATTCTTTAAGCGATACGGAAATTTCTATTTTCATATCGTCGAATGCCGTAAAGACAAAAGCACTCTTAAGCAGTGAAAAATGGCATCTGACCCAGACGAAAGTCTGTTCTTTGCAGAGGCGCAAAGCCTGAATTTTATCCCGTCCGCCGGTCAGAATAACATACAGGCCATCTTCGAGCACGCAGATGACGGGAACCGGCTGTCCGGTTTTGCCGTCTTTTTTCCTGCCATTTTCTTCCTTAGGTATAAGGAAAGCGCAGACGAGATAAATAGCCTCTGTTCGCAGCAGCTTTGCAAAATGATAGCAGTTGATAAACGGCCGCGGCGCCGGGTAAAGGGGGCACTCGCCGCCGCATTTGATGTGTGCCATATTTTTATGTGCTAAAATGAAACAATCGCCGTCCCGTAGTGTCTGACCAAAGTGCTTTTGTTTACTTTGGCTTCGGTCCGCGGAGCGGAAAAAACAAAATCACCATTGTCGTATTTGACTACCGCGGCAAAAAAGTTGTGTCGTCCGGCTCTTGCCGCCGAATGGCTCATGGAAACTTTGATGCCGTGCACCAAATCGATATACTCGCCTGAATTGGCAATCAGAACAACCGGCAGCAGGTCAAAGCCGTCTTCGCCGTCGGGTATTTCCGCAACCGCAAAAGACAGGGTGTTTTTGTCTACGCCGTAAATATCTGCCAGACAACGCAGAACGATAAACGGGGATACCGGTTTCGGCAAGGCGTTGGTCTTTGCCGCATTTGCTGTTTTAGCAGAGGATTTTTTTCTGCGGGCTGCAACAGGCATGCTGTTCAAACCCTTGTTTTTCTTTCTGTTCATATACAAAAAAATTTTTAAAAAGTAAGACATAAAAGTATTTAATTGCAATCCTTGTAGCATAAAAAAATATTTTTTGCAATAGAAAAAATATTGGTTTTGTCTAAAATGTATGGCATTCCCCAATTACGTTTATCTCAAACAACCATTAAGGCGTATATCAGATTACCCGTCCTCAAATCCACACCATAAAAACAGTTCCGGTGCAAAGCCGTTTGTTTCTAAATTCGTACCATATTCAATATTCGCGCCAAATCCGCGCCATATTCGATATTTGCGCTATATTCGCGCAAATATGCATCTTTGCGCCACATCTGCGTTATCTTCGCGTCATAAAAAAACAGCCCCGCAAAGAGGCTGTTTTTTTGCTTGTTTCATACCTGTAACCGGAGAGATGATTTATCCGGCATCAGATTATCTTAGTACGAGCGTGCGTAAATCACGTCCAGCGTTGCCTTTTTGCCGGAAAGCAGGCATTCGCCTTCGCTGCCGCTCTGGTCAAACGGAATGCAGCGGATGGTCAGGCGCATTTCTTTAAGCTTGTCCAACGTTGCCTCGTCTCCGCTCCATTTGCCGCATACGAACGCGACTTTCGGCGCTTTGCCGCCGTTTTCCAGATAAACGTTGGCGTTGGCAAAATAGGCTTCAAATTCCGCTGCGGTCTTAATATCCGTAACCACGTTTTGCGTCAGGCGTTCGTTGGCGCGTGCCAGCATTTCGTCCTGAATTGTCTGCAGCTTTTCGCTGATTGTCGCAATGAAAACGTCCACGTCTTCAAAGTTCTTCCAGCCGTCCCGGTTGATTTTAATGCGGTTGCGGAACATAACGGCGTTCTTTTCCAAATCCTTGGCACCGACTTCCACAATCAGCGGCGCGCCTTTGCGCGTCCATTCCCACATCTTGTCGACCGCTTCTTTCGGGCGGTTGTCCAGCCGGACGCGAACTTTTTCGCCGGCAAACGTCTGGGCCTTGAGCGCGTCGCGCAGCTTTTCCGCATAAGCGTTGATGGCTTCGGCTTTGCTCTTGTTCTTGACAATCGGCACGATAATCACCTGCTGCGGTGCGAGTTTCGGCGGAACGCACATTCCCTCGTCGTCGGCGTGCGTCATAATCAATCCGCCGATAAGCCGGGTAGAAACGCCCCACGACGTCGTATAGGCATATTCCTGCGCATTGTCGGAGTTAATGAACTTGATATCCGCCGACTTGGCGAAGTTCTGTCCGAGGAAGTGCGACGTGCCTGCCTGCAGCGACCGTCCGTCCTGCATCATTGCTTCAATGCAGTAGGTTGTAACCGCGCCCGGGAATTTGTCGTATTCCGGCTTTTTGCCTTTAATCACCGGCATAGCCATATCGTTGACGCACAAATCTTCATAAACGCCGAGCATCGTTTCGGCTTCTTTTTCCGCTTCCTCAAACGTTGCATGAGCGGTATGCCCTTCCTGCCACAGAAATTCGCGGGTGCGCAAAAACAGGCGCGGGCGCATTTCCCAGCGCACAACGTTCGCCCACTGGTTAATCATGACCGGCAGGTCGCGGTACGAATGTACCCACTTGGAAAACGAGTCGGCAATAATGGTTTCTGAAGTCGGACGCACAATCAGCGGTTCCTCCAGCGGGCTTGCCGGCACGAGTTTGCCGTCTTCCATACTGAGGCGCGAGTGCGTAACAATAGCCATTTCTTTGGCAAAACCTTCAACGTGTTCTGCCTCTTTTTGGAAATAGCTTAACGGGATGAAAAGCGGGAAATAGCAGTTTTCGTGATTCGTTTCCTTAATCTTTTCGTCCAACAGGCGCTGGATACGTTCCCAAATTCCGTATCCCCAGGGTTTGATAACCATACACCCCGGCGAGGACGAAACTTCGGCCATATCGGCAGCGGCTATCACGTTCTGGTACCAGTCCGGATAGCTGTTCTCTCTTATGTTCTTCAGAGCCATAACCAAATATCCTTTTATGTAATTGTTTTTAAACCGCCCAAAGTAAACACCAAAAAATGCCTGCTGTCAAGAATATAAGTGTATAAAATATCGTTCCGGTTTAAGCCATGGCATCGGTTTTGTCAGCGGCATCGGAAAATTTCAGCGGCGTTTGGGAGAAATTTATGCGTTGTCCTTCCTCTTTAACTTTTTTTAACTCTTTATTATATAAACTGATACCGTTTGATAAAGATTGAAAAGGAAACCCAAATGAAGCGTATATTTACTGTTTTGGCCTTGGCTGCGACCATGGCGCTCGGCGCCTGCAAAGAAGAAACCGCCGCCAACCGGATTTATGTCTTTTCGCAGCCCGGCTGCCCGCATTGCGAACACGCTGAGGAATATATCAGCCGCTATTACCGGAATTATGACATTGAACGGCTGAATATCCGCGAGGGCAATAATATGGGGTATTTGCTGCGTTATGCCAAAAAGTTCAAGGTGTCCGAACAGTCGCTCGGCACACCGTTTATCGTTATGGGTGATAAATATATAATGGGCTGGGGCAATCAGCAGGTAAAAGACTTTAACCGCTATGCCAAGAACTTTAAACCGAAATCGTCGCCGCTGCGTTCTGTTGCCGCGCCGCAAAATGCGCAGCCTCATAAGGAACAGCCGCAAAATAAGCAGCCGGCTGACGCAAATACTCCGGCGGCACGCCCGTAGGTTATGGCCTTCTGCCGGTTCGGACGGTTCCTCCCCCGCAGGCTTCGGCTTGCGGGGATTTTTTTATACTTTCGGCTGCTGATATTAAACGAACGTTTTATTTCTACATCTCAGGTTGTATGTGGGCAATCAAAAGCTTTTGTTTTTGCACAATAATATTTTTGTGCAGGCTGTTGAATTTTATGGTTCGTATTTTTTCAACAGTTTTTAGGATACCTGATGAATAGCCAAACTATAAACAAAGAAACGCCGGCGCCGAAAGTTTCGGTTCTGGTGCCGGTTTACCGTCCGCGGGAAGAATATCTGCGTGCTTGTATCGACAGTATTTTGTCGCAGACTTTTTGCGATTTTGAACTGCTGCTGCTGGACGACTGTCCCGAGGACAGAACCGCCGAAGCCGTCATAAAAAGCTATGCCGACGGCCGGATAAGATATTCCCGCAATCCGGCCAATCTCGGCATATCGGCCAGCCGCAACCTCCTGATTGATATGGCGCGCGGGGAATATCTTGCGGTTATGGACCATGACGACATTTCGCTCCCCGAAAGGCTTGAAAAGGAGACCGCATATCTGGACGCCCACCCTGAAGTCGGCGTTGTCAGCGGCCGGGTTTTGAAAATCCCCCAAAATAAAGCATCGCATAATCCCGAAACCAGCCATGCGATTAAATTGTCGCTGATGACGGTCTGCGCCCTGACGCACCCTGCGGCAATGATAAGAAAAAGCGTTTTACAGCAGCATCATATCCGGTATGAAGAAGAATTCAGCCCGGCGGAAGACTATGCGCTGTGGTGCCGGCTGCTGCCGCATACGGAGTTTTATAACCTGCCCGATATCCTGTTGCATTACCGTTGGCACGAGAGCAATACCTCTATTGTGCAAAATCAGAAGATGCACGATGCGTCGTACGCTGTCCGCGCTATGGTGCAGGCAGAAAACCCGGCATTGTACCGCGAATTTGAAAAACGGGCGCGCTATACCGGAACCTGGCGGCTGTTTGGTTTTATCCCTCTGCTGCGCATTGTCCGCGATGCCCGTCGCACAAAAATTCTCCTCTTTGCCTGCCTGCCGCTGGTCAGTTATCGCTCAGCCGTCAAGCTGAAAGGGGAATGACGATGATTCCCAAAATTATTCATTATTGCTGGTTCGGCGGCTCCCCGAAAAACGAAAAGATACGTTTTTGCATGGAAAGCTGGAAAAAAGTTCTCCCCGATTATGAAATTCGCGAATGGTCGGAAAAAGATTTATTCCGTTTTTCCGATAACCGGTATGTCCGGCAGGCTTATGAGGCGAAAAAATGGGCTTTTGTATCGGATGTCTTCCGTCTTTTTGCTTTGTATAAAGAAGGGGGAATTTATTTGGATACCGATGTCGAAGTCAGAAAAACGTTTTCCCCGCTGTTGGAGGGGGAGTTCTTTATCGGTTCGGAAAAGCACGGGCGTTTTGAGAGTATCGGTACGGCGGTGATAGGCGCTGCGGCAGGCAATGGGATTATAAAAGATATGCTGTCTGTTTATGAAAATCTTGATTTTATACCCAAAAACAGAATTCCGGATTTGACGCCGAATACGGTTCGGTTGAAGCCTGTGTTCCAAAAATATGGTATAGTGAACGTCTACAGCAATGAACGGATAATTGAGATTGATAACAAGTCCCGCATTTATCCCGATTGGTATTTTTGCGTGGATACGCCGGATAGTTTTTGCGTTCATCATTTTCAGGCTTCTTGGATTAATGACTTTGACTGTAAGCTGAATGTGCATATACCCTTGGGGCATGGCAAGTGGCTTGGATTATACCGCTATAAAAGGATAAAGCCAGAGGCGAAGCTTGCATATCCGGAAACAATGAAGAAAAAAATTTGGGAGTGGGACTATGCCAAACGCAAAAAAATCCTGCTGACGTATGAAGAAAAGGGAAAGGGGGAGTAAATGCAGCTTTCAATTGTTACCGTGTGCTATAATGAAAAGGATATAGGGCGCACCTGCGAAAGCATTGTCAGCCAGTCTTGTCAGGATTTTGAATGGATTGTGGTTGACGGCGGGTCGACGGACGGTTCTTTGGAGGTGATAAAACACTACAAAGAACGTATTGATATTCTGATATCGGAACCGGACAACGGCATATATGATGCGATGAACAAAGGGATACGCCTGGCAAAAGGGAAATGGATAAATTTTATGAACGGCGGCGATACGTTTGCCGATAACTGTATTGTCGGAGATTTTTTGCGTTTTGCCGGAGATAACCCGGCCGCAGACGTCATCTATGGCGATTTCAACCGGATGCTTCCAGACGGGGTATCAGAAAATCAGAATTTCCCGATGTCGTAGATAAGGTATTTTTTTACAATAAATCGGTCAATCATCAGGCATCTTTTATCCGGAGCCGTCTGTTTCGGCGTTTTGGCATGTATGATGAAACTTTCAGGATTGCCGCCGACATGGATAAGTGGCTTATGTTTGTAAACAATGGCTGCCTGTTCCGGCATTGGGAACGGTATGTTGCAAATTTTTATCTCGACGGAATAAGTTCGACGCACAAACAGCTTTTGGCGGAAGAATTGGGGCGCATTCACGAAAAGCGTTATGGGCGAAGGGAAGAAAAAGCCGTCTTGCAAAAGATTTCAAGCCGCCGGGATTTTCTTTTATTTGATATTTTTCCATCAACTCACTTGAATTTTTTATCAACAGCTTTAATTTTTGCCGCGGGAAGCGGGGTGTTTTTTTGTGCACAGCCACGGAGTGCCGGAGGGGTTGGCAGCGGAAAGCCACGGGTTGTCAAGGGCTTTGGCGACGGGTTTCCGAAGCAGCGGGAAGCTGTGGAGAGCCATGTGCGGACGGGCCGGGGCTGCGGGAAGCTGTGTGCGGGCGGGCAGCCGGGGCGTCTGTGCGGATGGGCCGGGGCGTCTGTGCGGACGGGCCGAGGCGCTAACAGGTTTTCAGCGTGGCGTTGACAATAATCAGCAGCTTGCGGGCACAGGCGATGATAGCGGTCATTTTTGATTTTCCTTTTTTTAGCAGGCGTTCGTAGAACTCCTTTATTTGAGCATTGTGCCTGATGGCGACCAGGGTAACGATGAACAGGGCGCTTTTGGCGGTGGTCCTGCCATGGCGGATGCGGCGGTAACCGGAGAGCGTGCCGCTGTCTTTGGCATAAGGGGCGACACCGGCGATGGCGGCAATCTGGCGGCGGTTGGCGCAGCCGAGCTCGGGGAGCGTTGTCAGCAGGAGAACGGCAGATTTTTCGGCAATACCTTTGATGGCGATGATTTTGTAGAAAGCTTCGGCGAGCGGCGGGTCGTTTTTGATGATGTCGAGGCATTTCTGGTACAGGCGTTCGATTTCCTTTTCCAAATAGGCGATGTGTCTGACGATTTCTTTCTTCATATCGGCTGGAAGGCTGGGCGCGGTGCTGCGGTTTTTTTCCTGAAGGAGCATGGTTTTGAGGTCGGATATCCTTTCGGTTACGGGTTTCAGGTTCAGCGGCAGAGGCGTGTACATACGCAGGGTTTCGTGCAGTTTCCGTCCGAAGAGGGCAAGGGCGTAAGCGTCTATCCGGTCGGTTTTGGCGTGTTCGCCGTAGGAACGCATAAAGGCTTTGACCCGGCGCCCTTCCGCCCGGTGGACGGTAAAGCCGCGGTTATAAAAAGTGTTGACGCAGAGGGCTTCGTATCCGCCGGTAAGGTCGACGACAATCAGGAGTTCCGGGTCCGGGGACAGGGCGGAAACGTATTTTTCTATGGCTTTTGCGGTGTTTTCGACGGTTAGGAATTCTCCGGTGGCGTCGTCGTAGATGTCAAGTTTGGCTTTGGACACGTCGATGCCGATGAAGCGTGAGAATTTTTGGTTTGCAGTCATTAAAGTTACTCCTCATAGTTCCGTTATTTATTCTTCAAATTGTTAACGTACGCGGCAGGCCGGTACCAGCAACTCATCAAGCAATAAATAAGTTTGTCTTAAAGATCACAATGAGCACGAACTTCAGATTCGATTGCTTGTCCGATCGTTTAAGACCATTTAGAAAGACGGATGCACCCGTCCTCTAAATATTATCCATGATTTGACTGTCGTATGCAAGCGGCCTTTTGTGCCTTACGGTTTTATGGAAGTTTTGTTGCATATTTTTAAGTAACAATTGCTGTCCCCCGGCGGAACAAAGGGGAAGGAGCCGGGCGGAGCAAAGAGGAGGGGAGCCGGGAGGGCAGGCGCGGCGGGAATAAATGGAAAAGCGGGAAGCCGGGTGTTGAAAACGGGGCGGAAAGGGGCAGGCATGAAAGCAAATGCTGAAAGCGGGGTGAAGAAACTGGGCAGCCGCGAGGACGGGGCTGAGAACGGGACAGAAAGAGGGAGTTAGCCGTTCAGGTACCAGTATTTCTTTTTGCGTTCGGTCTGGAAGGCATAAGCGGCGGCGCGGAGCATCCGCATATACCCTTCGCGGTCGCGGACAGCGAAATCTTTGGGATACGGCTCC
>ENA-ORSB01002207-ORSB01002207.1-human-gut-metagenome-genome-assembly--contig:-NODE-2207-length-16019-cov-4.022238_pt1 | contig 16019 bp, 11 predicted proteins | sample MGYA00242180_ERZ509144 | MGnify/ENA primary metagenome ERZ509144 (study PRJEB26280, sample SAMEA2338661) | human gut metagenome | biome: human gut; feature: human-associated habitat; material: faeces...
GCGGTCGCACCCCACGTGGGTGCGTGGATTGAAATCGTGTACTCTACGGAGGTTGGCAAGACCTTATTAGTCGCACCCCACGTGGGTGCGTGGATTGAAATTCAACAGCGGCCGCCAAATCGGTCGAGAGACCGGGTCGCACCCCACGTGGGTGCGTGGATTGAAATCTCGAGAAAAAAGCGCCAATTGCGCCAAAAAAGAGTCGCACCCCACGTGGGTGCGTGGATTGAAATAGCCGTCCAATCAAACATACCCGCATAGTCACGAGTCGCACCCCACGTGGGTGCGTGGATTGAAATACAGAGTATTTCAGAATACTCTTAATGACCCCGTTGCGTCGCACCCCACGTGGGTGCGTGGATTGAAATATTAAAGCCTGTAACGAGTTGCACAAGGACGAGGGTCGCACCCCACGTGGGTGCGTGGATTGAAATATCTTCGGTAAGCAGGAGATAAAAACTAAGTTTTGCGTCGCACCCCACGTGGGTGCGTGGATTGAAATACCAACTCCCTGAGGACTGCCATACTTGCTTCCTGTCGCACCCCACGTGGGTGCGTGGATTGAAATCTTGATGAAAGAACGCTTCAGGGCAAAGGCGGAAGTCGCACCCCACGTGGGTGCGTGGATTGAAATGTTACCCTTACGTATAATAATGATAGCGTGCCTAGTCGCACCCCACGTGGGTGCGTGGATTGAAATTCGCCAAACTCTGCCGTCACTCAGGAGGACAGGGACGTCGCACCCCACGTGGGTGCGTGGATTGAAATCGCTGGTTGTGGGTGACACGGATCTTGATATTCCAGGTCGCACCCCACGTGGGTGCGTGGATTGAAATTCCATAGCTACCTCCTTTTGTTGTAGCGGAATTTCGTCGCACCCCACGTGGGTGCGTGGATTGAAATATAGAGGAGGATGGTTACGCAAATGAGGAGCTGTGTCGCACCCCACGTGGGTGCGTGGATTGAAATACAACCTCTTTGAGCTTTCGACTGTCCGTCCAGGTCGCACCCCACGTGGGTGCGTGGATTGAAATCAAGCCCTATAAAGGACTTTTGCGCAAAGTCTTGAGTCGCACCCCACGTGGGTGCGTGGATTGAAATTGACCTTGCCGAATTTACAAAAATTTTGCGCAAAGGTCGCACCCCACGTGGGTGCGTGGATTGAAATTTGCCGCTGTCATTGAACGCAATCGCCGTTCGGGGGTCGCACCCCACGTGGGTGCGTGGATTGAAATAGCAGTGGTTGGAGCGTAACAATATCGCAGGTTACGTCGCACCCCACGTGGGTGCGTGGATTGAAATAGCGCAAAGGGGCTCAAGGAGTTCCGCGCTCTCGTGTCGCACCCCACGTGGGTGCGTGGATTGAAATCAGAAGTCGAAAGTGTTGGTGTAGTCGTTAGGTGTCGCACCCCACGTGGGTGCGTGGATTGAAATACAAGTGCCTACACCCTCCGTCACACGGCCTGCGCAAGCAGCCTTGCCGAGAACGGCTTTATGGATTGCATCAAGAGCTGTGACTTCCTGCTGAGCAACGAAGGTAAGGCGGCCATCGTCAAGCTTCACGTTGACGGAATAGCAAGGTACGTAAGAAGCCGCTATTCTTGACTATCCGGGACAGGAACCCCTTCCGCTCGCAGATGGCCTTCAATGGTGTTGAGCGGCAGGTTTTCCATCCGACTCTGGTCAATGTAGTTCAGCATAGAGACGCGGAGACCTTTCAGATTCGGATGCTCGTTGATATATGTTTTGAGAGACTTCACCTTGACGTTTTCCTCGGCCTTGGTCTACCCGTTATTGCATTCGGCAAAACTGATAGGCCGCCGCTTTCCCCAAAGCGACGGCCTGTTGTATATAAAACGAACTTAACAAATAGACAACAAAAAGAACTTTTGTCTGTCCAAGGACAAAGGTATCAAGATTTATCGAATATCCAAAACTTTTTCGTAATTTTTTAAAACGATTTTTGCGTCAATTGTTCATGAAAGCACCGTTGTTTGCTTACAGATTGATGCAAAATGCCGCTTCGAGACACTTCTGAGGGGGATTTTGTGCAAGATGATCCGGCGATGTTCCGTCTCGACCGCACCATTGGTGGCGGCAAGATTTAAAAGGTTTTCACCCGTTCCTGTACTCACTTGGTGTCATTCCTGTGTGTGCCTTGAAGAACTTGTAGAACACGGACGGATTCGGGAAATGCAGTTTGAAAACGATCTCCTTAATGCTGTCGTCGGTGTACTTGAGCATATTCTTGGCCTCCAGAATCACGAACGAGTCGATCCAGTCCGGCGCCGACCGTCCGCTTACCTGCTTGATAAGCTTGGAAAGGTATTTGGGTGTCAGGCCAAGATGGCTCGCATAGAAGGCCATGTTCCTTTCTGAGGTGTGATGCTCGGTGACGAGCGCCATGAAATGCTCGAAAATCAGTTTTACTCTCGTGTTGACCGCCGCTCCAGGCAACTCGGGGGTTCTGGCCGCACTCTTCTCCATTAGTCCTCCGAGAACATAGAACAGCGAAGCTATCAAAGAACCGACCGCCTCCCTTTTGTTCGGCACATCCGAGGACAGGATTACCCCTATAAGATCCAAATATTTGGAACAGAATGCGATGTTCCTGTCGTCAAGCTGAATGCATGGTTCCGTCAGCAATTTCAGCCGATCGTCGAAAATTTTCTTAAAGTCGAAACTTATGCTGGAAAGATACTCCTTGGAGATCGCCACGACAATGAACTCGAATCCGTTGTCGCCTTCATTGCCCAGCCTGTTTATCTTTATGATGTTCCCCGGGGTGCCGATGAACAGCGTACCCTTGACCACTTTGTAAGACCGAAGGTTGATCTCCACGTTCAACTCTCCTGATTTGCAGAAAATCGCGATGTACGCATCGCTGCGGCAAGGATATTTCAGAAATTGAAGGTTGTCGCTATACTTCACGTCCATGATGAAGAAATCGTCTTCAAGCTGGATCTCGTTCTGGACAGGAACGAGTTTCCTGATCTGTTTAAGACCTATGTTCAATAACGAATCTGGCATTCCATAAAATGTTTTTAGCGTCTGGCGGCAAAATTAGGAAATATTCTTGTCATTGCAAAATTTCGCAATATTCTACCTTTTGACAATTATAGAGTCCAATCGTTCATTCTAATGGTATAATTTGGCAGTCAATTTGTAGTGAAGCCTATCGCTTGTAAGAAGAACAAAAAATTTATGAATATGAACAAGTACATTGTCAAAATCTCAACATTGGTCGCTATGGCTCTTGTGCCAGTTGCGATGAATGCCCAGCAGACGTTGACGCTGGAGCAGTGCCGCGAAATGGCAATCGAGAACAACAAGACCTTGAAACAGGCCGAGACCAAGATTGAAATGGCAGGCTATGACCGTAAGATAGCGTTCGCGAATTATCTTCCGAATATCTCGGCGACAGGCGCGTACATCTATAACGCCAATGACATCGCCCTTGTCAGCGACGCCACCTCGCAGAAGCTCCAGAATATGGGAACGCTCATACATTCCCAGACTCAAGGTTTCGCCCAGGAACTGATGACCGCTATAAAATCCAATCCGGCGGCCGCTCTTGAATATGCCAACAGCCCTATGTGGCAGACGGTTCTCGGCGCGCTTTCGCAGACGGATATGTCTCAGACAATCAACGCCCTTGGCAAGGAGATCGATGACGCTTTCCATCCGGATATGCAAAACATTTTCGCAGGTGCCGTGACAGTTCAGCAACCGGTGTTTGTGGGAGGCAAGATCATAGCTGCCAACAAGATTGCCAAATTGGCGGAAGAGCTGTCAAAGACCCAGTACGACCAGCAGTACCAGCAGGTTATAGTTGATGTTGACCAGGCATATTGGCAGATTGTTTCCATCGCGAACAAGAAGAAGCTTGCCGACGCCTACGCCGACCTTCTTCACAAGATGGAGCATGACGTGGATCTTTCAGTCAAGGAAGGCGTGGCCACGGAGTCTGACGCTCTCCAGATAAAGGTGAAAGCCAACGAGGCGGACATGCTCAAAACCAAGTCAGACAATGGCTTGACTCTTGCCAAAATGCTTCTCTGCAAGCAGATAGGTCTTGATCTCAGCACTGAGATCGTACTTGCTGACGAAACCCTCTCCGACATTCCTGTCCCTCAGATGGGTGCCGCCAAGGATCTCGAACAGATCTATGCCGACAGGCCGGAGACAAAGAGCCTTGAACTCGCGTCTCAGATCTATGACGGGAAGGTCAGGGTGGCAAGGGCTGACATGATGCCGAAAGTCGCTCTGATGGCTTCGTATTCGGTGACCAATCCTAATATTAAGAATGGATTCCAGAAGGACTGGGGTGGATTCTTCAATGCCGGCGTGATGGTGAATATTCCTATATTCCACGGCTTTGAGGCTTTGAGCAAGACCCGCAAGGCAAAGGCCGAGGCCACTCTCTACAGAACCCAGCTTGAGGATGCCAAGAACCTCATCAACCTGCAGGTGACCCAGTTGCGCAAGCAGGAAGGCGAGGCGTTCGAGAAGCTCACGATGGCTCAGAACAACCTGTCCAGCGCTGAGGAGAATCTCCGCACCGCGACTGTCGGCTTCGAGGAAGGCGTGATCGAGACCAACACCGCTCTCGCCGCCCAGACCGCTTGGCTGAAGGCTCATTCTGAATATATCGACGCTGGAATCGAGCTCCAGATGCTTGCCGCCAACCTGAACAAGGCGGAAGGCAACAACCATGCTCAGACAAAATAAGTTAAGGGATAATAATAAAAAACAAAGAATATTATGGAAAAGGAAAAGAAAAGCTACAATCTTGTGATTGGCATTGTGGCGCTGATCGTAATCATCCTTCTGATCGCCGTCATCGGCTATTTCGTCTCTAAACCTAAGCCTCTGATGATTCAGGGCGAGGCAGAGGCCAGTGAGTATCGTGTGTCCGGCAAGGTTCCGGGCAGGATCGAGGAACTTTACGTCAAGGAAGGCCAGATGGTCCACAAGGGAGACACCGTCGCCCTCATCGACTCTCCTGAGGTACGTGCCAAGCTGGCGCAGGCCAACGCCATCAAGGCGGCTGCCAGCTCACAGAGCAGAAAGGCTCAGAACGGAGCCCGCAAGGAGCAGATCGCCGGAGCCTATGAGCTTTATCAGCAGGCTCTTGTGCAGGAAGACGTGATGAAGAAGTCTTTCGACAGGATCCAGAAGCTCTATGACCAGAAAGTCATCGCGGCTCAGAAATACGATGAGGTGAAGGCCAAGTACGATGCCTCCGTCGCTCAGACAAAGGCAGCAAAGAGTCAGTATGACATGGCTGTCAACGGAGCGCGCGAGGAGGACAAGGCTGCGGCCAAGGCTCTCGTCGATCAGGCTGACGGCGCGTTGATGGAGGTGGAGTCTTATCTGAGCGAACTGTACCTTACGGCTCCTGCTGACGGAATCATCTCGGCTCTTTTCCCTAAGGTCGGCGAGCTTGTCGGCCAGGGAGCGCCTGTCGCCAGCGTTACTGACCTGAATGATGTATGGTTCACTTTCAATGTGCGTGAGGATTACCTCCACGGCATGAAGCAGGGCGACAAGATCACGGTGATCATCCCGGCCCTTGACGGCAAGGAGGTTCCGGCCACCATCAACTATGTGGCTGTCCGTGAGTCCTACGCCACGTGGAAGGCCACCAAGGAAACTGGTATGTACGATGCCAAGACCTTTGAGGTCAGGGCCGTTCCGGATGTGACGGTGGACGGCATTCGTCCTGGTATGTCCGCAATCGTTAAGTAAGGACTATCATCATGACTAATTGGCAGAGAATAATTGCGGTGGCCCGCCGCGAGCTCAGGATCATCAGGCAGCGTCCGATCTATCTTCTGGGTTCGGTAGGCGTGATAGCCTTCTGCGCCATATTCTTCCTGACATTTCTGAAGGACGGTCTGCCGAGTGATGTTCCGATCGGTCTTGTGGACTACGACTACTCGTCAACCTCAAGGAATTTCTGCCAGCAGCTGGATGCCACCCAGTTGGGAAAGGTTGTCCACTACGATTCGTTCGCGGCTGCCAGAGAAGACATGAACAGAGGCAAGATCGCGGCTGTCTGTGTCGTTCCTGTGGGGATGAACGATGACATCCAGGCGAACCGTCAGCCGAAGATCACGTTCTACGTCAACGGCTTGTACTTCGTCAGCGGGGCGCTTGCGTGGAAGGATCTTCTTCAGATGGTCAATCTGACCAACGGAGCCGTGCAGAGGCAGGCCTTCAGGGCAAGAGGCTACAACGACAGCCAGATCATGGGCATGATCCGTCCTGTGGACGTGGATGTCCATCAGATCGGCAACGTCGGCACCAACTACAACTACTACCTCAGCAGCGTCCTGCTGCCGGGTGTGCTGGAGATGATCGTGATAATCGTCCTGATATATTCATTGGGAGCGGAGCTTAAGTATGGTACCTCCAGGCATCTGCTGCAGACCTCCGGCAACTCGATCGTGACCGCCCTCGCCGGCAAGCTTCTGGTGTGGACGCTGACATTCTCGGCGATCGGGCTGATACTGATCCTGCTGCTCTTCCATAGGCTGCATTTTCCGTTGGCGGGATCCATCTGGAACATGTTTTTGGGCATATTCCTTATGATCTTCGCCAGTGAGGCGATCGCCATATTCATCCTTGAGATGCTTCCTGTGCCGAGGTTGGCGTTGAGTATCGGCGCTCTTTACAGCGTGCTTGGATTCTCCCTCTCGGGCTTCACGCTTCCGATAGAGGCCATGCCGCCTTACATCCAGGGACTTGCGGCGGCGTTCCCGTTGCGTCATTATTATCTGTTCTATGTCCAGGAGGCCATATTCGGAGCCGGATTCGCCGGATGGTGGAAGCAGGTGATCTACTTGCTGATCTTCATTCTGTTGCCGCTCATAGGTCTTGTGCGACTCAAGAAGGCCTACATTCATCAGAACTTCCCTAAAGACTAAGTGACATGAAAAATACATACGCAAAAACATGGATCAAGGACTTCTGGGGCATATTCTGTCATGAGTTTCGACAGATTTTCTCAGACAGCGGCGTGCTGCTGATCTTCCTTGTCGCCGGACTTGTCTATCCGCTGCTTTACAATGTCGTTTACCTGAACGGTATTCTTTCTGAGACTCCCGTTGCCATTGTTGACAATTGCGACAGTCCGGACAGCCACCGCTTCATCAGGGAGATCGACGCCACCCGAGAGGTCGAGGTCGCGGCGAAATGTATGAATATGGCCGAGGCGGAAAAGATGATGCAGGAACGCAAGGTCAACGGTATCATCTATTTCCCTTCCGACTTCACGGAGAAACTGGCTCGAAACGAAACCTCCACATTCTCCGTCTATGCGGACATGAGCAGCTTCCTCTACTATAAGAACGCTCTCATGGCCACCAACTTCGTGATGCTTCATGAGATCGGTCAGATCCAGATGCAGAGGTTCTCGTCCCTCGGGATGACGGAACAGGCCGCGTCCCAGACTGTCAAGCCGCTCGGCTACGAGGACAATAATCCCTACAACAGGGCCTTCAACTACAGTTTCTTCCTGATCTCGGCCATACTGATGATCATCATCCAGCAGACGCTTTTCTACGGAATGTCACTGCTGGTAGGAACCGCAAGGGAGAGGAACCGCAGTTTCGCATCGCTTCCTGACAGACTTGAAGGTCACGGTGTCGGGCGTGTGGTCATGGGACGTGGAGGCGCCTACTGGCTGCTGTACCTTGCTGTGGGCATGTACATCGCCTTCATCGTCCCGGCAATATTCGGAATCCCTCAAAGAGGTGAGTTCAAGGATGTCCTTGCGATGCTGGTCTTCTTCATCACTGACTGTGTGTTCTTCAGCATGGTCTGGAGCACGCTGATCACGAGAAGGGAATCCGTGTTCATCCTCTTCCTGGCGATGTCGCCTGTGGCTTTGTTCCTGACCGGTTGCTCATGGCCGACATTCGCGTTCCCGGGCTTCTGGAAGGTGTTCTCCTACATATTCCCGTCCACTTTCGGCGCGCAGGGTTTCATCAACCTCAGCACTGCCGGTGGCGAGATGGGAGCGGCTGACGTGCAGATGAAGGCCATGATCATCCAGACGGTCATCTATTTCTTCCTTGCATGCGTGGCTGTCTATGCCGAGAACTGGGTACTGCGTCACAAGGAGCAGATCCGTCAGAGGAGTGAGCGGCTCGCCAAGCGTGTGGGCATCGACAGCGCCGAGGACGCTAAGATCATCGCCGGAGAATAGGACGTGATCCGGTAAAAAGAAAACTCCCTCCCGAATTTTGCACGTTACCAAAATTCGGGAGGGAGTTTTCTCTTTACCGGTTGCTGAACCTACCGAAGTGGCAGTCGTTCTGCAGTTATACTTCGGTTAGAGCAGACATGTACTGCCGTAGGTGGCTTTGGCTCCCGAAGAGGGAGGTCGTGAGCGATTAATGAAGGTCCAGTGGACCTTCATAGCGAGCAGCACGAAGTGGGGAGGACCGCCGGAGGCAGTATATGTCCGCTTTAACTACTCCCCTACGTGGAACGCCACGCGGAGTTCCTCGATCTCCTCGTCGGTGATCGGGTTCAGCTTGCCCAAAGGAGCGGCGAGGATCAGCGAGCGGGCGCTGAAATCTGCCACCTCAAGACGGTCGAACGTGTTGATGAGCTGGTCACCGGTCACGACGACGGAATCGTTTTCCAGCATCACGAACGGTCTCTGTTTGAACTCATCGGCGAGTTCTGTCAGATGCTCGTTGTACTGGCTCCCGAACGGGAATGTCGGGATGTCCTTAAGGAATATCCAGCTCTCCGGGATTGTTCGCACGTCGAATTTCACTCCGGTCGTGCAGAATCCCATCAGGGCAGGGGACTGGGTCAGGATGATTGAGTTGACCTTCGGGTTGCGGCGGTAGATCTCGTAATGAAGTGCCACAGAGCGGCTTGCGTTCTTCCCGGCCTCTACCATTCCGTCTTTGATCTGCACGATGTCTTCCGGCTCAAGATCCCAACGCTGCATGCTGGACGGAGTGATGAGGAAATCATTGCCTCTCCAGCGCACGGATGCCGTACCGTAGGAACTGCACATAAGCCCTTGTGAGCAGGCTCTGCGGACAATTTTGCAGATTTCCGCGCGGATCGCCCTCTCATCTGAAGGGTGCGTTACGTTCATAAAGTGTTGGAACGGAACGTTCACGGCTTTCTCGTGCTGGAGGATCTGATCCTCGCTGAGGTATTTAGGCTCTCCCAAAGTCTTGGCGTTCAGGATTGTGCGAGCGCAGAGCTCCAGGGTCTCAAACCTCTGGTAAGCATCAGCGATGTCCTCACCGGCAACCACGACACCGTGGTTCTCCATGATGACGGCCTTGTAGTCCGGGTTCTTCTTGAATTCGGCCACAATTTTCTTTCCCAGAAGCTCGCTTCCCGGAAGGGCATATTCAGCGAATCCGACAGGGCCGCAGGTCGCGCGCGCCTGAGGGATGATGCTCGTGTCCGGAACCTGGTGAACCATACTGAAGGTGACCAGTCCAGGAGGGTGGGCGTGGATCACTGAATGAATATGCGGGTTCATCTTGTAGATGGCCTTGTGGAAAGGGTACTCGGATGAAGGTCTGTGAGGTCCGATGATGGTTCCGTCAGCCTTCACGCACATGATGTCCGCCGGAGTCAGCGAACCTTTGTCAATCGCCGCCGGGGTGATCCACATATCTCCGTTCTCGTCCATGATGGACAGGTTTCCGCCGGAGGTGGTGGTCATCTCGCTGCGATAAATCCTGCCGATGATGATAGCGATCTGCTCGGCCGGATGCATCAGATTTACGTCAAGTTGTTTCATGATATTAATGAATTACATAGGAAGCCGCTTTACTTTGCCTGAAGTCAAGGTCGCTTCCCGGATTTACAATTATGCCAGCATGACCTGCCCTCCCGTCACAGGGATGGCCTGTCCGGTCTCTCCGGTCTGGTCGATGGCGTAGAGGATGGCCTTGCAGACATCCACTGGGTTGCAGCCCTTGCGCATAGGCACCTGGGCGAGATAGTAGTCCTTGACATCCTGCACGGTCTTCGCTCCCGGAACCTTGCCGGCGTTGAGGTACTGGATGAACAGTCCGTTCTCCGGGTTGCTCCACAGAGGACCATCGTAGTAGTTGCCAGGGCAGATGCTGTTGACTTTCACCCTGTAAGGGGCGAGCTCAAGCGCGAAGGACTGGGTCAGGCCTATTCCACCGAACTTGCCGCCGGCGTAGGCGAAGTTCGCCTTGCTGCCGCGCAGGCCGCTCTTGCTGTTGACCTGGATGATGTCGGCGAAATATTCAGGATCATATTTCGTCTCGATCTTCATTATGTGTGAGGCGACCTTCGCGCAGAAGAAGTAGGCCTCATAGTTGATCTTGGTGACGAACTCGAAGTTCTCCGGAGTCATCACGTCCAATCCGCCGGCGCGGACAACCCCGGCGTTGCTGACAAAAGCGTCAAGCGCGCCGAAGTTCAGAATTGTCTCCTTCATCAGGTTCCGGAGGCTCGCCATGTCCGCGACATTTGTCTTTACGAATATGGCCTTGTTGGCTCCAGCCTTCTCGTTGAAGCTGGCGGCGGTCTTCTCGCCGGTCGCCTCGTTGAGGTCGGCCACCACGATGTTGGCTCCCTGGGCCATCAGCTCACGGGCGATGCCTTCTCCGAATCCCTGGGCGGCTCCGGTCACGATGATCGTGCGGCCTTCCACACGGCCTTTGGACGCGCTGGAGGCCACCTTGCGGCGGTAATTCTCCACCTCCCAGTTGTCGATGAAGTCGATCCAAGCTCGCTCCATCGGATGCTCTCCGCCGAAGCTCTGCGCATAGAACGCTATCTTCATCGCGTCCGTGAACACATCGGTGATGATCTGTGCGTTCCTGGAGCTGTCTCCCACGGCGATGAGTCCGATTCCTTTGATGAGCAATACCTTAGGTGTATAACCATTCTCGCTTACGAAAGCCTCGATTTCCTCCTCGGCCTGCTTTAAAATCTCTTCATCTGACTCGGCTTCAATGAATATGTACGAGCTTTTGCAGTACACGATGATGTCTGGGGTGAACGGCTTCGCGATCTTGTCGAAACCGGATTTTCCGGGACAATCAGTCACTGAGCCTGTCGAAGTGACTGAACAACCATCAATGAAGAAGTCCACGAGGGCGTTTTTGGTGACTTTCAAGGTCTTGAAGCCCCGGCCGGAGCGCGAGAGCATCTGCCTGATCGCCGGAACGACATCCGTAACAGTCTCCGAGACAGCCGTGTCACCCTCCGGAAGAGCGGCGACCTTGGCCTCAAGTTTTCCAAGGACTTCTGAATATATTCCCTCAATCTCAGCGGTGGTGTCTCCACCCACGAATATTCCGTGATTCTGAAGGAATATCACCTGGGGTCCCTTGCCTTTCTCAGCCTTGTAGGCCTTTATCCGGTCATAGACCTTCTTGAAAAGCGTGTAGCCCGGGTCGGTATATTCAATGTAAAGGGCATCTGGGAATATCTCCTTGCACGCGGCCTCGGCGTTCACCGAGCACATCAGGCCGTTGACAAGGGTAGGGTGGAGGTGAACCACGAAGGCGAATCCCATGCAGTTGTGCAGGGATGTCTCCACTGAAGGCCTTCTGTCCTTTGTTATACAGGCCACGGAGAGGTCGTTCTTGACCTGTTCCTCACGTATCGCCGTGTCCTCATTGTAAGCCTTTTCGCCCATCTCGTTCAGAAGGGCTCTGTCAAGGACGGCAAACCCGTCCTCTGTTATCGTTGCGAGGGCGTGGCCGCTGGCCTTCACCCAAAGTCTGTTCTCATCCTTGTAGGAAGTGTTTCCACCTCCGGCGATCACGAACCTGGAGTCCTGTCCGAACTTCCGGGAAATCGCGATAAGGTCTTCAATCTGTTTCATATTCGTGTGTCAATTATGTGTTCTGTTTGCCGCATTGGCATATTCCTAAATGGCTAAAGTCTTGCGGATCAGTTCGTCTCCCGCTTCGATGGAGTCCAGTCCTGCCTGGTGTGCGGCCACCGCGCAGGCTCCTCGGTAGTTGGTCTCGCGCAGTCTTTCGCTGAGCCCTTCGGCGTTGTCGCGTGTGCGCAGACGGATCGGCTCCAGCGCCGGAGTGTTGTGCTCCGAGCCGAAAGTGACGATGAAGCCCTCGTCCTGAAGGTAACCGGAATATTCCTCAAGCACGGCGGTCGTGTTGCGGGTCGTGATGAATTCCACGGACTTGATCCCGCGCTTTTTCAGCGTGTCGGCGGCCTTCTGGAGATCGCCCTCGAAGTCGGTGAAGTTGCCTTTCGCGTCGTCCGCGAGGAACGGGTAGGTAGGGATTCCGCCGGCGGCCTTGATGATTTGGCAGACAGTCTCCATCGGCAGGAACGCCTTAGGATCCTCAGGCACGAAAGCCGCGCCGCCAGCCTTGAGGAGCTTGCTTCGGATCTCGTTCTCCACCGCCGCCTCGTTGTCCGGAGCGGATTTCAGTGGCTGTCCTCCGAAGATTCTCTCGTAGAGGGCGAGCCTGTCCTGGATTTTGTCGGCATTGGCGTCAACCGCCATCCTGAGAGCCTTCGCAAGGTGACGCTCACGCACCGATCCTCTGGTCAGTTCCTTGACAATATATTTGAAATCAACGTTGAATCCGGCCTTGACCTCATCCAGATGGGCGTTCAGTTTGGCGCACATCCTTTCAACCTGGGCGTTGGACTCAGCCCGTACATCGGCGAGCATCTGAGCCTCTTTGCCGCTGAGTATCACCGGATAGGCCAGTCCCTTTCCGCTCAGGTAGGTGCGTCCCGGGTTGTTCGGGTCGTTCACTCTTAATCCGGCGGCCTGGTCCTCGCTGTTCAGAGAGATGAACTCGATGTTGAACATCGGGTAGAGATGCCTTGCGGCGCATTCGTCATTCCACACCCTGTAGCCGTCCATGCTGTAGAAGTCATTGATTCCCACAACTTCGACACCTTCGGCGGCGGCCATATCAAGGGCTTGTCTCACGTCTTTGAAGGCGCTGAAGGAGTACGGTGTGTGCAGATGGGAGTTAACGTCGATTATCGTTTTCATATTCATGAATATTCTTTGCTCAAAGTTAGTAATAATCTTATAAAGGTCATTCTGCAATGCGGATTTTTGAAGCCGTTCGGTCAAATTTGAAATTAATTTGCTAAATTTGTGGAATATGCCACGAAATATTTTCGATAACATAAAACATCTTACAAATGGAAAAGAAACAACAAGGTAACATTTTCGCTATTGTGATCATGTTCTTCCTGTTCGCGATGATCTCATTCGTGACGGGATTCCAGAATCCGTTCGGAGTCATCGTGAAGCAGCAGTTCGCCGCTTCGAACTTTATGTCCCAGCTGGGCAACGCCGCCAACTTCATCGCCTATGCGTTCATGGGCCTGCCTGCCGGTATGATCCTGTCCAAGAAGGGCTACAAGTTCACCGCACTCGCGGCTGTGACCGTCGGATTCATCGGAGTCGGCATCACATTCCTCTCCGGAATCGCCGGCAGCTTCGCCGTCTATCTCCTCGGCGCGTTCATCTCCGGTTTCTCGATGTGTATGCTCAACACGGTTGTGAACCCTATGCTCAACACCCTCGGCGGCGGCGGCAACAAGGGTAACCAGCTCATCCAGTGGGGCGGATCCTGCAACTCTCTGAGCGCCACCATCGTGCCTGTGCTCGTGGGTTATCTCATCGGTGACGTTACGAAGGACACTCAGATCGCCGACGCCAATCCGGCGCTCTTCATCGCGATGGGCATTTTCGCTCTGGCGTTCATCATCATCGCGGCCTCGCATATTCCTGAACCTGAGCTTGAGGCGGCGGCTGCTTCCGGAAAGACGCAGCAACTCACCATCGGCGAGAGCGTCAAGGGAGCCCTCTCCTTCAAGCATTTCGTGCTTGGTATCATCGCCATATTCGTCTATGTGGGTGTCGAGGTAGGTATTCCTAACTTCGTGAACCTATACATGACATCCGCCGAGATCGGCATCAGCGCCGCTGTGGCTGGAACAATTGTCGGGATGTACTGGTTCCTCATGCTTTGTGGTCGCCTCGTGGGAGCTTCCGTCGGAGGGAAGGTCTCCAGCCGCGCCATGGTCAGCTTCGTGGGCACTGTCGCCATCATATTCCTTCTTCTTGGAATGTTCCTTGGTGACACGACAACCGTCAAGTTCCCGGCCATCACCTCCCAGCTGTCATTCTCCCTCGCCGAGATTCCGATCGGAGTGATGTTCTTCATCCTCTGCGGACTCTGCACATCCGTGATGTGGGGCGCCATCTTCAACCTTGCCGTCGAGGGTCTCGGCAAGTACACATCTGTCGCTTCCGGCCTGTTCATGGTGATGGTTTGCGGTGGTGGTATCCTTCCTCTCATCCAGGGTGCCGTCGCTGACGCCACCAACTATCTGATGAGCTACATCGTTATCATCATTGGTGTGGCCTACATCCTTTGGTACGCACTCTTCGGCTCCAAAGTAAAGAAAACCGCTTAATTTGAAATCCCGTCCCGGTGGGGTTCTCCACCGGGACTTATCATAGCCAAATATTATGGAACAGAATCTAGTAATAGGAATAGATGTCGGTGGACAGACCACCAAATGCGGGGTTGTTGACGCGCGCGGAACCGTGCTCGCCCAGACAGTCATCCGTTCAGACTCCTACACTACTGTCGAGCCTTACATCGAGGAACTTGCCGCGGCGCTGAAGAAGATCATCACCGATGCCGGTGCCGAAGGGCAGATCCGTGGAATCGGTGTGGGCGCTCCTAACGCCAACTACTACACCGGTGAAGTCGAGAATGCCGTTAACCTTTCTTGGGGAAGAGCTGGTTCGATTCCTTTCGCCAAGATGCTTACCGAAGCGATGGGCGGCATCCCTGTGACCCTAACCAACGACGCCAACGCCGCCGCGATGGGTGAGATGACCTACGGTGCCGCGAGAGGTATGAAGAATTTCATCATGATCACCCTCGGAACCGGTGTCGGCAGCGGAATAGTCATCAACGGTGAGATGGTCTATGGCCACGACGGATTCGCCGGCGAGCTCGGCCACACCACGATCGTCCGCCACAACGGCCGTCGCTGCAACTGCGGAAAGAGTGGTTGCCTTGAGACCTACTGCTCCGCGATCGGGGTGGCCAAAACCGCCCGCGAGTGGCTGGACATGAGCAGTGAGCCGTCATCCCTCAGAAGCCTTGACAACATCACTTCAAAGGATGTCTACGAGGCCGCGAAGGAAGGCGATGCCCTTGCCATCAAGATCTTTGAATATACCGGCACCCTCCTCGGGGAGGCTTTCGCCGATTTCATCGCGTTCTCCGCTCCGGAGGCCATCATTCTCTTCGGAGGTCTCGCCAGAAGCAAGGAGTTCCTCACCGAGCCGATCCTCCGTTCGATGAACGACAACGTTCTCCCTCTCTGGAAGAACAAGGTCCAGCTCGTATATTCCCAGCTCAAGGAGTCCGACGCCGCCATCCTCGGCGCCTCCGCCCTCGCCTGGGAACGATAGCCTTTCCCGATGCGGCATCCGGCCTAGCCTTGAAGCCTTGCTTGGTGCCGTTGAAAGAGCGAGCCTCCCTCCAGCCGTGGAGCGCAAGCTCTTGTAAATGAATATACTGACGCACCCTCCTTGTGCCTGACATAGGGCTGAGGAGGGTGCGTCATTTTTTTGATCTTCAGTTGCTTGGTCTCCACGGAAATACCGTGCGGCCTTTCGGCGGAAGAATGCGGTATTCTACACTTTTCTGTCAAGAATCTCCTTGTGGAACGGGCCGACACACTTGCTAAATTCGCAACATGAGTTGCGCGAAGATTCTTTTGCTCTTATTAATGGCTTGCGAGAACTGGCTCAAGTGCCACTCTGCAAACTTATTTGCTCTTTTATAAATTACTCTTGCTTTTCCGTGTAATGTATTATAAATTTGTGATATAGTATTGTATATGATCCTATGACCTAGTACTTTGTAACACTTAAAAGTTCAATATAGGATAGAGGTGCTTCAGTTTGGTGCGAGCATCGGCAGTCTTGAACTGCCAGTTCACACTCTTCTGACCGTCGT
>ENA-ORSB01002210-ORSB01002210.1-human-gut-metagenome-genome-assembly--contig:-NODE-2210-length-16006-cov-2.737822_pt1 | contig 16006 bp, 21 predicted proteins | sample MGYA00242180_ERZ509144 | MGnify/ENA primary metagenome ERZ509144 (study PRJEB26280, sample SAMEA2338661) | human gut metagenome | biome: human gut; feature: human-associated habitat; material: faeces...
TCGGATGTTATTTATTTGTAAAATACTCTCGAAACGATCTGGATGATCCAGATGGAATCTCTTGTAAAGATTATTTGTATGTTAGATCAGTCAAAGGTTCTTCGGCAGAATATAATGTACAATATTTAGGAAATGAGCTTAGCTGGACTGCAGGTGTGGTTGATGATTTGTATCATACTGGATATGTTTCGTTAAGTATGTCGAATAGGCAGGATTGTCTTTATTTCACTACGGAACAGAGGAATAATGAGTCAGGAAAAAATGAATATCGAATTTATTTGGTACGTGTTAAACGGTAAAAAAATATGAAGTTAGCTTATTTATTGTATGCTTTATTGATGCTATCGGGGCTTTTCTCTTGTGTTGCAAATGAAAAAACAGAGATGCCGGTCATCCCTGTCGATCTGGAGAACAGCCGTAAGAAGGTCTCCTTGTCTGATATTACGGAAGAAGTGAAAAATATCCATTTGGAGCTGACGGAACATAGTTTGATAAGCGACTTGGTTACACGTGTGATTTATACAGATGACTATATTTTTTTGATAGATCGTAAGAATCCGACTCCCATTATGTTTGACGGCAATGGAAAATTTCTTCGTACGATAGGTTCGATGGGACAAGGACCGGGTGAATTTACCGGTCTGATAGACATTGCAGCTGATTTTCAAAATGAATATTTATATATAACAACCTTGTCTAAATTGTTACTGTATGATTTTGACGGGAATTTCATAAGGGAAAGAAAGTATGTGGAAGAGCATGTAAGATATGCGAATTTTACTAATGGCAGTTTGATATTGATAAGTGAAAGAGATGAGGATGGAGAAGACGGTCGTATCCAAAAGACGAATCTTGATTTCGTAAGCACTGATTTGGAAATAACAGATAGCTTGCATCTGAAAACGTATGTTAATCCACGTATGCTTTGGTGGCATTCCCACCAAGATTTTATTACCGAAAGTTCGGGAAATGTCTATCAATATTATTATGAATTTAATTCTGAACCATTCTTGCGAGATACGTTATATCAATTGGAGGGAAACGAACGTATCCCGAGCCTGAAAGTTGATTTTGGAACAACCGGCGTCGATGTCGAGGGAGAACGAACATTGGCGTTGTGGAATATCTATCGGAGCAATCGATATGTTTTCTCTGCCTATTGGGTAGCAGACAGATATATGCGTTTTTGTTATGACCTAAAAGAAATGACGGGCTATAATATGGAGAAAGGATATGAAGATGATATAAACCATAGTGGTATAGTTGACATCCGCCCCTTGAACACAGATACAGAGCGTTATTATTATTTTTATACACAGGAGAGGCATTCGGAGGAAGAAAATCAGGTATTGTGCATCGGCACTTTGAAAAAATAGAAACGATATTGTGAGATATATGAAAAAGAATAATATTTTATTATTTATATTGGACTTACTTGATGTAAAGTATACTAAAATTTATGCAAGGAAATATTATGAAGAACATTTAGATGAAGTATATAGTATTTTAAAAGAAGGAACAACTAAAGCAAACGAAAAAGCAAATAAAACATTAAAAGAAGTTAAAAAAGCAATTATGATAGATTTTTTTGAAGAGTAGTATAAATTACTACTTTTTATTTGCAAAAAGGTATTTATTATGTTAAAATCTATAAAGATAAGGTGATAAAAATGACAGTAAGCATAATTATACCTGCATATAATTCTGAGAAATTTATCAAAAGATGCTTAGATAGTGTTATAAATCAAATATATAAAAATTTAGAAATAATAGTTATTGATGATGCATCGAAAGATAATACTAAGCAAATAATAAAAGAGTATGCAGAAAAGGATAATAGGATTAGACCTTTTTATTCTAGTGAGAATAAAGGGGTTAGTTTTTCAAGAAATATTGGTTTAAAAGCATCAACTGGTGAATATATAATGTTTGTAGATTCAGATGATGAATTAACAAAAGATGCAGTTAGAAGAATGATAGATATAGCGGTTAAATATAATTCAGATTATGTGGATAGTTATGAAATCGTAAAATATACTAAAAGAAATAACAAGGTATGTATGTTTACAGAGTTTAAGGTACCAAAAAAACACTTAGTGCTTGGGAGTATAAAAGAAAATCCTAAGATAATAAGTATGTATATGTATTCAAAGGGAAAACTCATAAAAAGAGAATTAGTTGGTGATTTAATATATGATGAATCACTAAGAGTTTACGAAGATGTTGTTTTTGAACAAACATTAAAATCAAGAGTTAAAAATTATGTAATGATGAATAAACCAGTTTATTTTTATTATCAAAGAGAAGACTCTTTAATTAATGCACTTGGTAAAAAACATACATATTTTTTAGAATCTGTAAAAAGAGTAAAATTAATTTATGAAGATTTTGATAAAAACATAAAAGATATTATTGAAGAAATGCTTTTTCAAAATGCATTTTTAACCTTATTTACTAAGGTAATTAAAAATAATGATGGAATAACAAAAAATATAGAGTTATCAAAAGCATACTTAGAAGAATTAGTTAATTTATTTCCTAATTATAAAGATAATGAAAAACTAAATAAAATAATAAAGATTTTAACAGAAAAATTGTTAAATAATGATAAAAAAATGGAAAGATTTATAAAACTTACGTCTAAGATTAATTTTATATCGTTATATTTTAATTTTCTATCAATAAAGAATAAGTATAAATTAAAAAATCCGTTAGATTAAATAAATGCAAAACTATTGCATTTTTATTTTATTTATGTTACAATCGATATTGCGAGAAGGCAATCCGCTGTTTTTATATTGTCTAATATGATTGCTGGATAAGAAAAGGAGTGAAATCGTATGAGTAATATTATTGAAAAAATTACTGCAAAACAAATTAATCCTAACATTCCAGAATTTAGAGTTGGAGATACTATTAGAGTAGACGTTAGAATTATCGAAGGAAAAAGAGAAAGAATCCAAGCTTTTGAAGGTGTTTGTGTAGCTAAAAGAAGCGGTGGAATATCAGAAACTTTTACTGTAAGAAAAATGTCTGGTGGAATTGGTGTTGAAAGAATATTCCCAGTTAATTCACCAAAGATTGATAAAATAACTGTAGTAAGAAAAGGTAGAGTAAGAAGAGCAAAACTAACTTTCTTAAGAGGTTTTATTGGTACATACAGAATAAAAGAAAGAAAATAAGACTTCAAAGGTCTTATTTTTGTTATGGAGGATAAAGTGGGAAAAATATTTAAAAGTGAAATTTTTAAAACAGTAATGAGCTATTTATTAATAATAGTTTGTGTAATTTTAATAAGAATATTTTTTATAGATCCAGTTAGAGTTGATGGTGGTTCCATGGATACAACTTTAGCAAATGGACAAATAATGATATTAAATAAAATTGTATATAAAAGAAACGATATAAAAAGATTTGATATTGTTGTTATTGATGAAGGCGATAAGGCTATTATAAAAAGAGTTATTGGTCTTCCTGGTGAAACAGTTGAATATAAAGATAATAAACTTTATATAAATGGTAAAGAAACAGAAGATCCATATCCATCAACAGAAACAGATGATTTTAGTATTACAGATATTGGACATATTAAAGTTCCTGGTGATTGTTATTTTGTAATGGGAGATAATAGAGCTAATTCATTAGATAGTAGATATCCAACAGTTGGAGTCATAAAAAAGAGCCAAATTGAAGGTAGAACAAAACTTAGAATATGGCCACTTAATAAAATTGGTAATGTAAAATAAATCATATATACATGGTTTATTTTTTTCTTTTTAAATGATATAATTATTATAGTTAAAGGTAGTAGGAGTAATAATATGATTGATCAAAAAACAATAAAAAAAGAAGCTAAAAAAAGTATAAAAAAGCATTACTTTAGAAGTATAATACTTGTGTTTGTTTGCTCTTTATTACTCGCAGGTGGATTTAACTTTACAACCAAAAATATAATAGATGTTCCAAGAGCACAAAAAGAAGCAAGCAAAATAATTAATAATAAGAAAATTAGTGGTACAGAAGTATTAGATGAAATAGAAAAAAAATTACCTAGTGAAAAGCAAATCAAAAAAGATATAAAGAATAAATATACTAATGGTGCGATATCTTATATTATTAATGAAACAACAAGTAGTGGCTCACTTGTATTTGCAATTCTTAATGGTATAAATAAAGTTGTGTTTGAAGGTAAGATTGGTTCTGCTGTATTAATATTTATAAGTACCATACTTTTAATTCTATTTACTATTATATATATAAATACATTAGAGGTTGGTGAAAAAAGGTATTTCTTAGAAAAAAGAAGATATATTGATACAAAGATTGATAGATTAATATATCCATATAAAGTTAAAAAGACATTTCATATGGCATATATACTATTTATGAAATCACTATATCAAGTATTATGGTGTTTTACAATTATAGGTGGTTTTATTAAGTATTATGAATATTCATTAATACCATATATTTTAGCGGAAAATCCTAAAATTAATAAAAAAGAAGCATTTAGAATATCAAAAGAATTAACAAATGGAAATAAATTAAAATTGTTTTATTTAGATTTATCTTTAATTGGATGGGGTATTTTAAAATTATGTACATTTAATTTAAGTGGTATATTTTTCTCTGATATATATAAAGAAGCAATTCATGCAGAAGTATATATGACTTTAAGAAATAAAGTGAATTTAGATAATAATGATAGAGAATTATTGAATGATTCATTATTAGATATAGAAAAAAGTGTAAATGAAGAGTATCCTGAAGAAAGATATAAAGTAAAAACAAGAAAATGGTTAAAGGTTGATTTTAATAAAGATTATAGTATTAAAACATATATATTATTCTTTTTTACATTTTCATTTGTTGGTTGGATCTGGGAAGTATTTTATAACTGTTTAAATAATGGTACATTTGTAAATAGAGGAACAATGCATGGACCTTGGCTTCCAATATATGGATTTGGGGGACTACTAATATTAATATTACTTAAGAAATTTAGAAATAAACCAGTATTATTATTTATAAGTGCATTTATTTTATGTGGTGTATTAGAGTATTCAACTGCTTGGTATTTAGAAACATTTAAACATTTACGATACTGGGATTATACAGGATATTTCTTAAATATTAATGGAAGAATATGTCTTGAAGGTCTTCTTGTATTTGGACTTGCAGGTTGCGCATTTACATATGTTATTGCACCTATACTTGATAATTTATATAGTAAAATAAAACCAAAAATCGCAAGTATATTATGTGTAGTTTTAATATCTTTGTATTTGGCTGATTTAATGTATACAAAAGTTAATCCAAATACAGGTGTTGGAATATCAGAAGAAGTAGAAAAGGTTGATGTGAAATGAGAATATTAATTATTGGTGCGGGTGTATTAGGATCAAATCTAGCACATTCTATAAAAAAATGTAATGATGTAACTATTTTAGCAAGAAATAAAACATATGAAAATTTAAAGAATAATGGACTAATTATAAAACATAAATTAGGAAAAAAATCAGTAGATCATTTTAATGTAATAGATAAATTAGAAGAAAATGATATTTATGATGTAATATTTGTAGTTTCAAGATTTTCGTCTTTAGATAGTATTGTAAAAATTATAGAAAAAAATAAAAGTAAAAATATAGTTTTTGTTGGTAATAATATGAATGCAGAAAAATATATGAATATAAAAGATAAGAATATATTATTTGCTTTCTTTATGGCCGCAGGTAAAAAATATGATGGTTATATAAATTCAATTTGTTTAAATAAAATTGAAATTGGAAGAACAGATGGAAAAGATATCAGTAATGAATTTATAAAATCTATATTTAAAGAAACAAAAATAAAATTAACAATAGAAAATAAGATGAATGATTATCTTAAAACACATGCGTGTGCAGTTCTTCCACTTGTATTCGCAAGTTATAAAGTAGATGGTAATTTAAAACTTCTTAAAAAAGATAAGGAGTATTCTTTACTAATAATGGATGCAATTATTGAAGGATATGATGTTCTTAAAAAACTAGGGTATGAAATACTTCCTAAAGGTGAATATGAAAACTGCGTTAATAAAAAGGAAAAATGTGCATTTATCTATAGATTTATATTTTCAAATTTTATAGGTAAAATGTGTATATCAGATCATGCAATGAGTGCAAGAGAAGAGTTTATACTTTTAGATAATGAATTTGAAAAATTAAAGAAAAAATCAAAAATAGAAACTAAAGTATATGATAAGTTAAGATTAGATTTTTTAAACTATGATAAATAATATAAGTAAAGTATCAAGAAGAGTGAGATAATATGGAAGAAAAATTAAATAATAAATATTCAATAATAGTTAATAAAAAACGAAGATATAATGCAGATGATTTTAAAGACTTTAAATATATTAATATAACAAGTACTGATGGAAGAAATATTTTAATAGAAGAAGTAACAAATATACAATTTAATAAATTAAAAGAAGAAATGAAAAAACAAGGAATAAATATAGGTATAAAATATGCTTTAAGAAATGAACAAGAACAATCTAATTTATATAAAAATTTTTGTGAAAAATATGGAAAAGAATATGCTGATAAAATAGTTTGTCCAGTAGGAACAAGTGAACATCACACAGGTTTAGCAATTGATGTTGAAGTTATGGCTCATAATAAATGGATTAGTAATAATGATAATATAGAAATATCCGAACCAATTTTAAAGGTAATGCATAAATATCTTATTAAATATGGTTTTATATTAAGGTATCCAAAGCAAAAGGAAGACATTACACAAATTACTTATGAACCATGGCATATCAGATATGTTGGAACTGAGTTAGCAAATTATTTAAATCAAAATAATTTAGTACTAGATGAATATTCATATTAAAGTAAGGTGTATTTATGAAAGATGAAGTAGGTCAAAAAAAGTATTGTATAGTAATTTCTATAATAGGATTAATATTAGGAATAATAGGATTTATAATTGAATACTTTATTATGAATAAATTTGATATTATATGGATTGTATTTTTAGTTATAGATATAATAATTTTATTTGTTAACTTAATTCAAAAAAAGTAAAAATAAAAAATTTACTTTTTTTATTTTAATTTAAAGCAAACTTCAATTATTATAAAACATATAAGAAAAAAAAGATAAAGTAAACAATATAACAAGATTTCTTAGTTGAATTTGTACCTAATTTCGTACATTATAATAATATTTTATTTTGAAGTTATTTAGCTGATTTAGTAACAAGTATGGATGAAATTAACAATTGGATAAATACTCTTTAATTATTAGACTATTAAAATAAACATGTAAAAAAATTACTCATAATATATTTTAGAAACGAGGTAATACTATGGATGAAAAAATAAAATATATTATGGAAAGTAATGAAATAAGAAACAAACTTTATAAGATTGGGATTTGTCCTGTAGTAGGTCCAACAGGTCCAAAAGGTGATAGAGGTGATATTGGACCTGTAGGAGAAACAGGAATAAGTCATGAGATTATAATAGATGAAACAAAAACAATAAATCCTGATGAACCTGCAAAAGTACAAGATGAATTTAATAATAATACACATTATTTAACTTTTTATATACCAAAAGGAGAAAAAGGAGAACAAGGGAGTATTGGTTCAATAGGTCCAAAAGGAGAACAAGGTGAACCTGGCCCAATGGGTTTACCTGGTGAAAAGGGAATTAGTGAAATTATTATAATAGATAAAACAGAAACAGTAGAACCAGATGAGCCCGCAAAAATACAAGATGATTTTAATGATAATACGCATCATTTGACATTTTATATACCAAAAGGAGAAAAAGGTGAAAAGGGTGATCAAGGGAATGTTGGCCCAGCAGGACCAACTGGCTCTTTAGGACCAACATCATATGATGTAATTGCTTTTGTTAGTTATCCAAATACAACAGTTGCAGGAATTGCACTTACAGGTGCTTCAAGAATAATTCCAGGCATTACAAATAAAATATCAATGGAAGGTAGTAACGGTATAAAAATTAATCAAAGTGGATTATATGAAATTACAGTTTGCGGTAGAATTTCAGGTGTTACTAAAGATATAGGAGGAGCATTTTATCTTATAAAAAGTGAAACACAAGAAGTATTAACAGATATGTCATTTATATTATCAAAAGGTAATACAGAAGATATGGACTTTTCTGAAATATCATTTGTTGATATAACTGCTCCTGCAACACTTCAGATTAAAACTGAAATAGATGGAGATACTGCAACTAGTAATATTGAATTTTCTAGTATTAATGTATTAATAAAAGGTTATAGTGTATAATTATTTATAGGACAAATGTCCTATTTTTTTGTATAATAGAAATAGGTGAAGTAATTATGGTGTTAAATGTTAGTGGAAGAACTGATATAGTCGCATTTTATTCCGATTGGTTTATGAATAGAATAAAAGAAGGATTTGTAGATGTTAGAAATCCGTTTAATAAAAAATTAGTAAGTAGGATTTATTTTGAAGATGTTGATTTAATATTATTTTGTACTAAAAATCCAATACCAATTTTAGATAAAATAGAAAAAATAAATAAACCTATATTATTTCATGTAACATTAACACCATATAAAAGAGATATTGAAGTAAATGTACCGCCAAAAGGAAAAATAATAGAAGCTATAAAAAAGTTATCAAATATAATTGGTAAAGATAATATATGTGTTAGATATGATCCAATATTTATTAGTGATGAATATACTTTAGATTATCATATAAGAAATTTTGATAAGTTATGTACTTTATTAAATGGATATGTAAAAACTATTATTGTTTCATTTATAGATGATTATAAAAATGTTAGAAAAAATATGAAAAGCATAAGATATAGAAATTTTACTGAAAATGATTATAAATTGATTGGCGAAAGTTTTAGTCTAAGTGCAAAAAAAAATAATATGACAGTTCAAACTTGTTTTGAAGAAAGAAATTTGACTGAGTATGGATTTAAAAAGGGAGAGTGTTTATCCCATACATTAGCATTTAAATTAACAGGTAAGACTAATTTTAAATCATGGACTGCAAGAAAAGGTGGTAATTGTAACTGTGTTCAAATGGTTGATATAGGCGCATATAATACCTGTTCCCATTTTTGCAAGTATTGTTATGCTAATTATGATGAAAAAATGGTAAAAGAAAATGTAATTAAACATGATAAAAATTCATCTTTATTAATTGGTAAATTAGAAGAAGATGATATTATAAAGAGAAGATATAATTAATTTAGTTTGTTAACTTGTATATTAAAGTATACATGATATAAGTATTTATAAGCATTATTTTTAATATAAGTCACTAAAAAATATTTATATGAAAATAAGTTTGTCTATTTTTATAAAAAAATATAGAAAACGCAAAGGGGAGAATTTTAATGAGATTAATAAGAAAAACAAATGAAGCTGAAATGATTCTTGAATTCTTAAAAGGAGAATTAAATTCGAGCAGATTTAATGAAGATTTAAATAGGACAATTAAAGAATTAGGACTAAGTACAAATATTATTATTACTGGTAATATTGAAAATGATACTGAAAATATAGATAGATTAAAGATTATGAAAAAATTTAGAGGTTATCCAAATGAAAAATTATTTGAGAATTTTCCTAAAATTAATGAATGGAAATATTGTGAACTTAATGAAAAAGATATTGATGATATTTATTATATTGATTATGATTATTGGAATGAATTATCAAATGGAACATCTAAACCAGTAGAAGCTGCAAAAGTAATTAATAACGGAATAGAAATATACGAGGTGTCAAATCAACCTTTCTTAGATGGTGTTGAATATAATAAAACAAATAAATTTCCACCAGTTATTTTAATTACTTGTAACAATGAAAAATATTTAATAATAGAAGGTCATTCAAGAATGACTATATATGGTTTTAATCCAAGTAAACTTAATGAAACATATGCATATGTTGGTTATACAACTGATGAAGAAATGAGAAAATATGATCAAAGAATGTTAAATGGAGAAGAGGTTAGAACAAGAAAATATTGAAAAAGTAAAGATTATATCCATGATGGTATTGAAAAAAATAAAAAAATATGATATTCTGAATACAGATGAAGGAAACTTCATAAAATAAAAAAGGATACGTTTGATTGGGTGAATCAAATGTAATCCCTTTCTGGATTTCATCTGAAATAAGCATTAGCTTAAATCAGATGTCTTTTTCTTATAAAAGAATTAATAAGATAATTACTAGTATAAGGAGTATAATTATTCTATGTAAAGATTTTTCTTTCTTAGACATAATATCACTCTCCTTTCGTAACCCCCTGATGAGGTTTCAAAAGGAAAAACATCTGATATTTCAAACGTATCCAAGTTAATTATAGCAAACAAATGTTTAATTATCAATAAAAAGTTAACAAAAAATTAATAAAACAAGCCTTAAAAAGCTTGTTTTCATATGCTAAAAATGGAGAGTATAATTTGTTAGTTGCATCCTTTATTAACTGCGCCAAAACCCCAGAATAATAAGAAAATTATAAATACTACTATAATAATACCCCAAACAAAACCATAACCGCCATTATTTTGCTGGTAACCATAACCTTGATATGGGTATGGATATTGATAATACATAATATATCTCTCCCTTCAATATATTATATTTAAATTTATTCAAGTTCGTGATAATAAATATCTATTTCTTACAATATTGTAAGATTTAATTATATAAAAATATAGTATAATAATATTCAAAGGAGATAAAAAAATGAAAAAAATCATGATCGTAGAAGATGATGAAGTAATTAAGGATGAACTTAGTGAATTACTTAAAAATTCATCATATTTAGTAGAAAGTGTTAAAAATTTTGAAAAAGCAAAAGAAGAAATATTTAAATACAATCCTGATTTAATACTTTTAGATATAAATATTCCATATCTTAATGGAGAACTTTTATTAAAGGAAATAAGAAAAGAAAGTAGTGTACCTGTAATTATGGTTACAAGTAAATCAGGAGAAATAGATGAAGCATTATCAATAACATATGGCGCAGATGATTATATAACAAAACCATACAATCCAACTATATTACTTTTAAGAATACAAAATATATTTAAAAGAATTAATCAAAATAATAATGCATTAAAATATAAAGATATAATAGTTGATTTAAATAAATCAGAATTAAAAAAAGATGATAAAGTATTAGTTCTTACTAAAAATGAAATGATAATATTTTCATATTTATTAAACAATAAAGAAAAAATAGTATCTCGTGATGAACTTATGACATATTTATGGAATAATGAAGAATATATAAATGACAATGCATTAACAGTTAATATAAGTAGACTTAGAAGTAAATTATCAAATTTTGGTTATGAAAATATAATAGAAACAAGAAAAGGACAAGGGTATATATTACTATGAAATTAAGTGAATATTTAAAAGACAAAGTATATTTTATAATCGTAAATCTAATATGTATATCTATAATAATTTTATTATTACTTGCGTTTAAAGTGCGCTTTAGTTTAATTATGGTAGTTACATTTTTATTCATAACTGAAAATATTTTATTATTAATGATAGATTATTTTAGAAAGAAAAATTTTTATACTTCTTTAATTCAAAAACTAGAAGAATTAGATAAAAAATATTTAATATTAGAAATGATGAGTAGACCATCATTTTATGAGGGAAAAATATTGTATGATACTATTTATGAAACTGATAAATCAATGATAGAAAATGTTAATGAATATTTATCAAATATAGAAGACTTTAAAGATTATATTGAAATGTGGATTCATGAAGTAAAAATACCAATATCAAGTTTAGTATTAATGAGTCACAATCATAAAGAATTAAATAACACTTATATTAATGAAGTAAAAAAATTAAATGATTATGTGGATCAAGTTTTATATTATGTTAGAAGTAATTATGCAGAAAATGATTATATTATAAAAGAAAATAATTTAGACAAAATTATAAAAGATGTTATTTTGAAAAATAAGGATGAATTACTTTTAAACAATATAAATATAGAAACAAATATAAAAGAAAATAAGGTCTTAACAGATTCAAAATGGCTTGAGTTTATATTAAATCAAATTATAAACAATAGTATAAAATATAAAAAAGATAATGACTCAATTATAAAAATAGAATCATTTAAAGAAAATGATAAAACAATTTTGAGTATTTATGATAATGGAATAGGAATAAATAAAAAAGATATAAAGAATGTATTTAAAAAATCATTTACAGGAGAAAATGGTAGGAATTTATCAAAATCAACTGGAATGGGACTTTATATAGCAAAAAGATTATGTGATAAATTAGGTCACAAAATATTAATTGAATCAGAAAAAAATGAATACACTATAGTTAAAATTATATTTGGGAATAATGATTATTACAAAATAGATAACTAACTTACAAAATTGTAATATTAGGTAATACAAAACAAACGACAATAATTTATTTATCTACTAAAATGAGATGTAGAAGGGAATGATTTTATGGAAAATATTTTAAAAATAGAAAAAATTGAAAAGTATTATGGTAATAAATTAAGTCTTACAAAGGCAATTGATAACATTTCATTTTCTGTAGATAAGGGTGAATTTATTGCAATAATGGGAGCATCTGGCTCAGGGAAAACAACACTTTTAAATTGTATATCTACAATTGATAAAGTATCATCAGGTCATATATTTGTAGGTAACACTGATATTACTAAATTAAAAGGAAATAATTTAAATAAATTTAGAAGGGAGAAACTTGGTTTCATATTTCAGGATTTTAATTTATTAGATACATTAACATCATATGAGAATATAGCACTTTCTTTATCTATTCAAAATGTTAATTCTAAAGAAATAGATGATAGAGTTAAAAAAGTAGCAAGAGAACTTGATATAGAAAAAATATTAAATAAATATCCATATGAGTTAAGTGGTGGACAAAAACAAAGGGTAGCGAGTGCAAGAGCAATAGTGACAAATCCAAAATTAATTTTGGCAGATGAACCAACAGGTGCACTTGATTCTAAATCATCAAAAATGTTACTTGAAAAATTTAAATTTTTAAACAAAGAACTTTCCGCAACTATATTAATGGTTACGCATGATGCATTTACCGCAAGTTATGCAGATAGAGTAATATTTATAAAGGATGGCAAAATATTTAATGAAATTAATAAGGGTGATGAAACAAGAAAAGAATTCTTTGATGAAATAATTGATGTAGTAACTCTTTTAGGTGGTGACTTAAACGATGCTCTTTAAACTTTCAATAAAAAATATACAAAAAAGTATTAAAGACTATGCCATCTATTTTCTAACTTTAGTTTTAGGTGTTGCTATATTTTATGTATTTAATTCAATAGAAAGCCAAACAGTAATGATGAAAGTATCTAATAATACTTTAGAAATAATAAATCTTATGAATCAATTACTTTCATCAGTTAGTGTATTTATATCCTTTATATTAGGCTTTTTAATTATTTATGCATCTAGATTTTTAATAAAAAGAAGAAATAAAGAATTTGGTATATATTTAACACTTGGAATGAGTAAAAGAAAAATATCTTTAATACTATTTTTTGAAACACTTATAATAGGTATTTTATCTTTAGGTGTTGGACTTTTAATTGGATTTTTCTTATCAGAATTAATGAGTTTATTAGTCGCAAATTTATTTGAAGCAGATATGACTAATTTTAGATTTATATTTTCATCAAGTGCTGCACTTAAATGTTTAATATATTTTGGAATTATGTATTTAATTGTTATGATATTTAATACTATAAGTGTTAGTAAATGTAAACTTATTGATTTAATTAATTCAAGTAAAAAGACTGAAAAAATAAAATTAAAGAATCCTATTCTTTGTGTGATTATATTTATAATCGCATGTGCTATGCTTATTTATTCATATTATTTTGTTACAAGTGATAGTAAATAAGTGGTGATGTAACTAGTTTATATATTCCAATTGTTTTAGGAGCTTTATCTACATTTTTAATATTTTGGTCATTATCAGGTCTTATATTAAAAATAGTAATGAATATGAAAGGTTTATATTATAAAGGATTAAATAGTTTTACATTAAGACAAGTTAGTAGCAAGATTAATACCACTGTATTTTCAAGTACAATAATATGTTTAATGCTTTTTATAACAATATGTTTTTTATCAAGCTGTTTATCAATTAAAAATTCACTTACTGGTAATATTGATGAATTATCTAAAGTTGATGTAGAAATTATAAAAGATAGAAATGTAACAGATGATTTTATAAAGGATTATGAATTAAATGATGAAATTATTGCGGATACAAAGATTGATATTTTAAAAACATTAAAAAATAATAATATTGATAAAAATAATTTTGAAATATTCAATGCTATTTTACAAGGCAGCTTTAGACACGCATTAGACAAAAACAAACACAGTATGCTGCTAACTTGCGATGATAAACCCTGTGGAATAATGGTAAATTTAAACAAAACTGCCTGTCATTTTGTAAACTATATATGCACTTGGCCAATAGAGCCTGACAAAAAAGCTCCATTCGGTGCTCAAACACTCTTTGAAGAAATGTTCAAAAATTTTCTTAATTCTCAAGCCAAATTTATAGAACTTTATGCAATAAGATTTGGAGATGCTATCTCCAAATACATGAGAATTGGGTTTACCCCAAGAGGTGGAGATAATGACGTAGAATTGATGAAAATTTCTAGAGAAAAAGTCCTGGAAAGCTATAAAAAACTAAAAGAACGCATAAATCTTGAACCAGCAAATAATAAAGAAGATATAGATTTATTAAAAGAGCTAAAGTATTAAGTTTTGTAAATATTTTTAACACGTCTGAAATCACATCATTATTATATACTTTATATACATGTAAGACTAAGATGGGACATAGAAAATGACACCGACATTAGGCATGTACAGTATGAATATGAATGGATGGCAAGGCTTGTTTCAGCAAGGTCTTGGTATGCTCGGCGGAAGTTCTATGGGCTATGGCAATTATGGCAGTTTTGGAGGAAGCGGTATTTTCACAAACTGCTTTGGCGAACCTAATTATGATGCAATGGCTGGCTATGGAGTAGCTAATGCACTATTAGGCGTCGCTGGACAAGCAATTGCAGCAAATCGAAAAGAAAAGGCACCTGAAGTTAATTACACACAAGAACTTTCTAAGATAAGCAAGGAAATTGAAGCAAAAGAAATAGATAAAGCAGAACAAGCTGATATTATAAATACTAAAACCGACGAAATTAAAACTGCAACAGATACAAAAACAAAGCTTACGGGAGATTTAAAAACAGCAGAAAGCAATTTGAATGCTTACAAAAAAGAATTAAATGATGCAACCTCATTAACTGAAGAACAACGTAATACTATTGAGTCAAAAATTGCACAAGCTGAAAAAGATGTAAAAGCAATTGAAGAAAAAATTGCTGCTCAAGATGACATAATTAATAAAGCAACCGCAATGCAGAAACAAAAGAAGCTGCTTTACAAAGTGAAATAGATGAATTAAAGAAAAAGCAAGCAGAATACCAGAAAAATCTTAATACAAAAACTCTTGATGATGCTGACGGCAATGTCTTGCAAAGAGCCAGAAAAAGCTGCATGGATGAAACATATAACGAACAAAATCAAGCATCAAAAGCCGACATCAGAAGAGCTTTCAATACCTTTATAAAAGCAGATAATGACGATGATAAACGAACTGCTGCTGAAAAAATTAAAGAAATGTATGGTTCTAATTCAAAATTAGCAGATGATTTTGCTAAGCCATACAGTATAGTTGAAAAATGGTTAAAAGAGCACCCTTCAAATGATTAAGTATTGTAACAAAATATATTGATACTAAAATTCATAAAAAGTTAAATACTTTATATATATGTAAGATAAAAATGAGAGTATAAAATGGGTTACTACACAGAAATAAGCAATAGTCAATATGCAGCGAAA
>ENA-ORSB01002215-ORSB01002215.1-human-gut-metagenome-genome-assembly--contig:-NODE-2215-length-15969-cov-3.292007_pt1 | contig 15969 bp, 23 predicted proteins | sample MGYA00242180_ERZ509144 | MGnify/ENA primary metagenome ERZ509144 (study PRJEB26280, sample SAMEA2338661) | human gut metagenome | biome: human gut; feature: human-associated habitat; material: faeces...
GTATCGGAATATACGGCACTTTTTCCAGCTGCTATCGCGCTCTGGGCGGCGGCTTCGGCGGACGTCTGTGCTTCGTCTCGGGCGGCGTAAATATCCTCCACAACCTCTTCCGGGCTCTGCTCGCTGGTGGGCGGCAGAATCACAGCGCGGGATAGCTGTTCCCGCAGTTGCTGGCGTTCGGCAGCGGACTTGTCCAGCCCATCCTCTATGACCTGGGGGTCAAATTTCGATCCGCTGACCAGATCAATGTCCTGTACAAAGGGCATGTTGCGCGTCACGCTCAAGAAATACCTATCACTCAAGGCTTCGCCAGCCAGGGGATACGTCACCACACCGCCGTCTTCCGTCAATTCAATCCGGCTTTGTGACGTGATGTCCCTGCTTTCCCTTCCGGGGCCCGTTACAGTCACGCGTATCTGGTCAGGTTCCCAAACCTTAAAGGCAAAAGGAAATTGTGTAGCCGAGCCATTGCCCTGGTACAACGCCTTGCTCAGTGCGGTATCCAGCGTCATTGCTTACTCCTCATCTGGCCTCAAGCCATGAATCAGGCTGCGGCTTATCTTTTTGTTCCGACGCTCCGGCCTGATATGCTCCGGCCAAGGCCGCGCGGTACAACTGCTCCAGTTCGGAAACTTTGTTGGGATTATTCTTGAGCAGGGACACAGCGACGATAGCCGCCAGCTTGCGGGAAAGCATGCCCACAAAAAGATCATCCCAAAGGGACGGGCTTTCCACGTCCATTGTGTATTCGCCTTGCGCCTTTTCCACATCCGTAGTGATCAGGGACGATCCATCCGCGTCATGCACAATACGGAATGGCCGCGCCCTGCCGCCTGGCGTACGCACGCTGTGGAACTTGAGGCATCCATCCGGCATACCATAGGCATAGCGCCATTCCTGTCTCCAGACTTCGGGCACCGGCTTGGCCGCCAAAAGCACTCGAACCTGAGCGAAATTATACGGGAAATCCCGCAAAGCCTGACGCCGGGCACTGTCCCAATACAGCGCGCACTGGATGGCCTCTTGGCAACGCTCGCTTTCAGAGGCTACCGTCCGCGTGCCGATAAAGCCCAGGGCCATATTCCAGATTTGTATTTTGCCGGGATTCGCCATGCTCTTACCTTTTTGCTGCAAGCGGGGAAGGACGCCTTATCCGCGTCCTTCCCTTCGCCTGTGATCTCAGCCCTTGACCACGCCGCCGTCGATGTACATGCCCTTCTCATAAGGCAGAGCATCTTCGCGCACGATGGCCGCAAAGACTTTGCCTGCGGTGAATGTGCCCGTGGGCGTGGCCACGATCTTGAGCCACGGTTTGCTCGCCCCGAACGGCAGAAAACGCCAGCCGATGCGCTGTCCCTTGACAAGATCGGCCAGGGCCACGCTGACGGAGGAGCCGGACACATCCTCATAACTCCCGTCTTTGGTCTCAGCCTGTTGCAGTTTGAAGGCCACTGACGTGCCGCCCTTGAAATCCTCCACCACCTTGGCCGACACCGGAATGGGTTCTTCCCGGCCAGGGTTGAAAAAAGAGGTCAGGCCCACAGCGTCGCCAGTGACCACGGCCCCGAGAATGGGTGCGCTGTCCAGCAAAACAGTATTGGAATCAATGATCATGGTTTCTCCTTACGTTTGCCCTAAATCGGGTCTTCTGTGGACAGGATGGCGTCACACTGGCGGATGGGTCGCCCGTGCAAATTGGGCACAGCCTTGGAGGCGAAGTATTCGCCATAGACCAGATGCACATTGCCCGCGTCCGTGGACTGTAATTCCAGCGCGGTGAGCACATCCGAGTTGCAATACCAGATGGCCTTGTTGCGCATGTTTTCCGGCATAGTATTCTTGGCGATGATGGTCAGCTTTTGCAGATCAATAAAGCCTGTTTCGCCTTTGCGCAGAGTCAGCTTGTCCACAGGGATGTTTGCCAGCCGCACCACAGCCCGCCAGTCACGGACGGCCAGGCCGCAGCGCCAGTTATATTTGTCGCCCACCACCTGGAATTTGCGGCCGTCCGAGTCCTGGGTCATGTACTTACCCAGGTCTTCATTGCTCATGCCGCCGGTACTGCCCTTGGGATAAATGCCATGCGCCGTTTCCGCACCCCAGGCAGCCAGATACATGGAAGTGCATTTGCCCTTGGCCGTGCCGCCGCCGTCAATGACGCCGGGGCTGTCTTTGGAAGGATAGCGCAATGCCAGGCCGTTGAACTCGTCCGGCTTGGCATTGCTGTCACCATAGAAAAGCGTTCTGGCTACCTTCTGACGCATGGCTTCGGCAAAAGCCTTGCCTTCGCTCAGGCGAAAAGCCCTGGCTTTGTCGCCGTAGAGGTTGATCTCCTCCACGTCCAGTTCCATCAGGGCTTCCAGAATGCCGCAGCCTTCCTTGACCTGGCTCCATTGCGACTTGGAGGGCGGCGTGCCTTGATAGAGCCTGCGCCAGTAGACATCGGGCAGCCCGGTGCGGATGCGGGTCATATGCCCGTCGCTCTGGTTGGACTCCATCCAGGATACGTCAGAAAGAATATCATTGGTCTGATTCATCAGCTCAATGATATTCCCGGCTGCCGTACCTTTGTAATGATCTTCCAGTTCGGCCAGCGTCATCACCAGCCCCTTATTATATGCCATTATCACATCCTCCTGATGTTACTTACATATCGGGATACATACGGTCTTCCAACGGTTTCATGCTTTGACCGCCGCCTTGGCCGTGAATTCTGTCTTCGGCCAATGCGCGACCCACGCGCGCGAAAATGCGGATCACGTCCGGATGATCGCCGTAGCCGGTTTCCCGCAGCATTGTTTTGATCTTGTCGTCCTTGTCAAACTCCGCTAATCCCTGCTGGGCTTCGGCTACAGAGATTTCGTATTTGTCGCCGCCAAACTCCTTGTCAGCCCGTAGCTCCTCCCGCCAGGACTTGCGCTGCGTCGTCTGCTGCTCCTGCCAGCGCTGATAGTTGCCCTGCATCCAAGCAAGCTGAGCCTCGGCCTGTTCCTTGCTGAATCCCGCCGCACGGCAATGTTTGGTAAAGGCTTTCAGCGCCTCCGCGTCCATGGGGTAGCCTTCGGGCGCGGTCAGTTCGTAGGGTTCCGGTCCGCCAGCATTTTCGTTCTTCTCGCTGGCAACCTCGCCTTTCGGTGGAGATGTAGCCGTGTCATCCCCGTCTTCCTTGGCCGTCTGTCCGCCCTGGCCTTCATTTTTCGGCGCTTCGGCGGTCAGCAGGGTTTCCCCACCGCCGGTTTCTGCGGTTTCGTCGCCGGTCGCCTGTTCCAGACCTTCACTCATGTTCTGCCTCCTCCCGAATGATTTGTTCCAGCACGCCAGACTTATGGGCCAAGGACACAACTTTCAGGCCCACTTCGCGCTTTCCGGCGTCCCAGGCTGCTTTGGCATGGTCCGCAGGGTATTCCACCCGCAAAACGCCACAGACTGTTATCAGCCATCGCAAAAATTCCTTGCCGTCATTGGTCTCGGTCAGCCTCAGCACAACGCCGCACAGCCGTTCCTTATAGGCAGCGGCCGCTTCCCGTTGCTCTTTAACTTTGGCTTTTTCGTCGTCGTATAGCTCGTCCATTTAAAGCCCTCCCAAGCCTCCGATAATGGCTTCCATAGCCGTCTGCCCGTCAGCACCCACGGGTGTCTGCCCTAAATTTTTTGCCGCCCCGGACAGGTCCTGCATGCTCTGGACGGCTGCCGCTGCCTCTGCCTGCTGTTGCGCCTGTGCCTGTGCCTGTGCACGCTGCTCACGAAGGGCTTGCACGGCATCCTCAGAGCGCAGGATGCTTGCCGGTGCGCCAAGATCGTCCACGTAGTGCTGCACCGTCTTGTCGAAATCAATGTTATCCAGAACCGAGGGGTCGATCTGCGCGGCATTGGCTACGAAGGACATGGTCTGATCAATGCCTGACGTGCTCACCATGCGCTGGGCCTGTGCCAGCACGCTTACAAACTCGACGCGGAGGGGCACTCCAGCCAAGGAGTCCGGCACTGGCGGCAGATAGTCAAAACGCCGCATAAGCTCGTAAGTGCGTTCAATGACCGGCGAGAGAAGTTCCTTGTGTAGGCGCTCCACCACCGGGCCAACCAGAATCAATTTTTCCTGCTCACGGGCCTCAATTTCAGTGGCCGTGATCTGGCGACGGTCATTCTGGATCAGCATTTTGAAAAGGTCTGAGAAAAGTCCCTCATGAACCTTGCTTTGTACTCCCTCAATGGCCTGCATGGTGTATTGGATGGACTGCGGAGCTATCTGCTGGATAGGGGCCACGGCGTTCATGCGGCCATCGGCTGAGCTGATATAATTGATACCGCCGGGCGTGAGGTCCACGCCGACAGATTTAAGCTCAGCGGCAGCGGCCACGGGCGGATCGGCATTTTTGTGCAGCATCTTGACAACGGTAGTATTCATGGCCTGGAGCATGCGGCAGTCAGGCAGCACATCCATCGCCGGAGAACGGCCATAAACATCAGCGCCGTTGACATCCCAACGAGGGGCAAACGCCGGGAATTCTTCAAACCCTGACTCGCGCAAGAGATGCGGCTTGCCCCCTCCATCAGAAAACCGCATCCAGTAAACGGAAGCGAAGGGCATATTGCCGCCGCCCAGCTTGCCGTATACCGGATCTCTGCGTGGGAACACGCCGTGGATCACTTCAAAGCGTTGATCAAATGCCGTCGCGTTCTTGTTCGTCACCGCATTTTTCACAACTTCCGGAACTTTCTGTTCTCCGAATTTCAGCAAAATCTGGCGGGCGCTCATCAGCATGCGCCGAAAAAAAGTGTCCACCTCATTTTTGTCATTCACATCCAGGACGTATTCACCGGCGCGGACCAGCTGGAAATTAAGCCCGGTCCAGTCTGCCGTCTCAAGCATCAGCGCCGTGCCGAAGGTGCCAAGGTCCGCATACAGACCGTGAATGGAGTTGTAGAAATTGGAGTTGTGCAGCAAGGTCAGCATGCGCCGCGACACTTCATCCAGCCATTCCCCGGCCTCATGCTGCTTGGCCGCCTCCTCATCCTCCAGGGTTATTTTGAACCAAGGCCGCACGGGACTGGTCATGCCGCCCTGCATCCCGGCGGCCAGGGTACGCATGTCCAGAATGCCCGTGGTGTCCACGATCTTTTTGTTGAGTATTTCTGGTTTGCGCCCCGCGTCCGAGTCCATGTCAGACCGAAACTTGAACGGCAGGAAATGCCGCGAGAGATCGTCCCAAGCCACGTCCCATGAGGAACGCTTGGCACGCAACGACTCCCAGCGCTGGTTGAGATCATTAACGTCGGCAGCCATATGCGCCTACTGCCCCAGCAGTGTTTTACCGCCGGACGTGCCGCCATTATCCAACGGGGTGCCGGTGAGTATAGTACTTTGCAGCCCCGCTGCCTTGCTGGCCCGCTTCTTTTGCGCGTCTCGCGCCGCCGTGGCCGCTTCCGTAACCGGCTTGGTTACTTCCGCTTTGGGCGTAGGAGCGGGTGCAGAGTAGTCCGGCGTACCTGTTCCAAATCCCATACTAACCTCCTTGAGACTTTCAGGCGTGCAGAGCACCAGCACGCCGTCCACATAGTTGCCCTTGCGGGCGTAAAAGCAGGCCTTGGATAGGCGTGCCAGAACGCGGAAGCCGCAGGCTTCGGCCAGTTTCCAGGCGTGGCGGTTGGGCAGCGGGCAGACACCCATGATGGACGTGCAGTCCAGATGGTCAAAGGCCCACTGGAAACCGCCGCGCGCCTGTTCCGTCGCCACGGCGAATCCGGCTCGGAAGGCCGTGAAATCGAACTGCCAGACGCGGTAGGGCTGGCGCGTGAACAGGCCGCAGCCCAGGATTTGCCCGGCCTCGTCCTCGCAGCGCAGCAGCACCACGCCGTCGCGCCGGGCGGTAAGCGTCAGCCAGTCCTTGAGCGTGGGCTTTTCCCAGGCGCTCATGGCGCAGGCCAGCAAACCTTCCCCTTGCATGAGCTGGAAAAGGGCGGTGCGGACGGATTTGCCCACGCATTGCCGGTAGAACAGTTTCATCAGCGTCCCTCCCCGAAAAGGTCATACTCGGTACGGGCCTTGCGCTGGGCAGCGCCGTGCAGAGCCACGGGCACGGGCGCGTAAAAGGTCAGGGCCAGAGCATCGGCACAGTCAGGCGAGGTCAGACCGCGCGCCTTCATGTCATCCTTGCTCTCCAGTTTGAGCTTGCCCGAAACCGTAACCGCGTATTCCAGCCCGCAAAGCTGCTCGGCCAGCTCCGCGTCATCGGGCACGGCCCCGCCCTCCGCCAGCCATTTGCGCATGGCCGTCCACATTTCGGCCCGCCGGTTCAAAAAACGCTCGGGTTGCAGGGCCGTTGCCCCGGCCACGGCGTCCACCACCAGATGCCCGAGGCCGTAGACCTGTCGCAGGGCGTCCACCACGCCCGCGCCCACGCCTATGCCGTCCACAAAGATCTTGTCCGCGCCCCACTCCCGGCATTCCTCGGCCACAATGCCCGCCAGAGTCACGGTATCCAGACCGCGAAACTTCCGTTGTTCCAGGCAGGCCAGACCCTGCCGCCGGGTGATGACGCTCTGGTCCGAGCCGCTGCGGGCCACGTCCACGCCCAGAATCCTGGGCGCGAAACTATACTGATCCGGCTTGAGCGAACGCCCGCGCGCCTCGTGCACAATGTCCGAGGAGATGAACTGCCGGTCACCGGCGCGCGGAAACTCGCCGCGCACACGCACGCGCACAAAGTCGCTGTCCTCGCCGTAGTCCTCCACCCATTGGGCAAGCTGGTTCTTGTCGGTCATGGCCGCAGTGCGGCTGTCCACCCGGCGTGTGTTCCAGCGGTGGGCGTAGCGACCGAAGCATTCCCGGAACCGCCCCGTGTTGCGTGTGGGATTGCCGAAGCAGCACCAGATGATTTCGGTGTCCGCGTCGGTCAGCGCGCCCTCGGAGACTTCCCAGATCGCGTCTGGAATGGCCGAAGCCTCGTCAAAGATCAGCAGCACACGGCGGCCCTTGTTGTGCAGTCCCGCGAAAGCCTCGGTATTGCGCTCACTCCATGCCACCATGTCCACGCGCCAAGTCTTTTCATGCCCGGCCTGTGTGCTGATGAGCGCCGTGGCCGTGCAGTCGAACCAGTAGCCGCAGAGACAGAGCCGGTGCCACTTAGCAAGCTCTGCCCAGGTTTTGCCCTTGAGCTGGTTCTCGGTGTTGGCAGTGACAACCCCGCGCGTATCGGAGAAGGTGGACATGGCCCAGAGGATGATCCACGCCACCAGCGCGGACTTGCCCACCCCGTGCCCTGAGGACACGGCCTCACGGATAACGGAGGCGGCGGAGGCACCGGTACTGAGCTGCTCACCCATGCCGCGCAATATCTCGCGCTGCCATACGTCCGGGCCGTCGGGATAATCGGCAAGCGCACCGCCGCCCCAGGGGAACGCGAAAAGCACGAAACCCAGGGGATCGGCAGCATAGCCCGCTATCTCTGCGGCAAGCCGTGCGTCTGCTTCAGCGGAGCCTTGCAACACGTTTGCGTCCCTCCTCAATGACGGCGGCAATACTCAGGTCGCCGCCCATCTCCAGCTTGTTTGTGGGCTTCTCGCCCACTGTGTCGCGCAGCTCCGCAAAAGCACGCACGTCGCCCTTGAGAGCCTGGTCATAGAGGGCCACGGCCAATGCCTCGCGTCCTGTCTTTCCGTCTTCTCCCTTGCGCTCAAGAAGTACTTCCAGGGCAGCACGCAACGTCGCCTTCTCGCGTCTGGCCTGTCCGGATGCGATACCGCCCTTGCGGCCCTTGCTCCTCGCTTCGCCCTCGGTTCGGACTGGCTTGAGATTATCTTTGCCCGCCATCACAACATCCTGCTGATCAGCGCGCCCACAAAGCCGGACACGCCGGTGACAATGCTGAAAATCAGGGCGACGGTAGCCTTGCTTCCATCACGTTTGCCCTTGATCTCTGCCAATTCTGATCGCAGCTCTTGAATCAAAGCCTCATTTTCACGGAGGCGTTTTCCATGATCGCGGACTTGCGAGACAAAAACTTCTTCAAAGCGCAGGGAAAAGGCGTCAACTTTAGCTTCAATCCGCGCCAGCCGCCCCTCATTCGCAACGTCTTGCGCTGTCGGCATCCCTCCCCCTTGGCATTGAGTCAAAACTTCGTCCATCTCAGAACCCCATACCCAACATGGCCAGCAGCAGGGCACTGATTTCCTTGACCATGCTAGGCGGCAGATCGGCAGCAGGGATATAATGCAGAATGACCGGGCGCAGCAGTTCCCAGAGAAAGGCGACGGAGAGCACCCACCCCAGGAAAGAGCGCCAGAGCCGCAGCCGAGATGCCGGAGCGCCGTTGACCTCGGCCTCGTTGATGCGCGCCTGCGCCTCTCGGCTGGCGGCCCGGTCCGGAAAAACCTTGTCCAGCGCCTTGCCGCCCAAGCCGAACAGGGACTTGATCAGGCCGAACATTGCGCAATCTCCGCGAGCAGTTCGCCTTCGATCCGGCGGCGTGCTTTATATTGCGTGAAGCCATATTTCAGCTCATGCGTGGCCTTGCTCCAGTCTTGACGCGTGAGATAGCCCCAGAGCTTGGGCCAGTCGCGCCGCACGCCGCCGCAGCCCTTCTGGAAGCAGCACGAAAAAATGACGGCTTGGGCCTGCTTGGGCAGATCGTCAAAGTTCACGCCAGAGGCCTTTCCATATGCCGGGCGTACGTAGCGATCGAGGTAGCCGCGATGCACGCAATGATCGATCTCGGCGGCGGCGCCGGGGGAGATGCTCAGCGGTAACTGTGCCAGCTTGACGATAGCACGGGAGGTTTTAAGGCCGATGTAAGGGGTCAGCGAGTTGATGATGGCATCAGGCATGCCATAGGCGCGCAATGTGGCCACGTCGGTTTGCCCCAAGTCGCAGCCCGTGGCGATGGTCACGCCGGATGCACCGATTGCTTTATAGCGCGTAGGGTTCTGCCCTTGGGTCCCGATGAAATTGCCGGGAGAGGCCGGGATGTAACCCCGCGTCTGCCGCTTCCCTTCGACTCCGGGGGTGTTGAGAAAATCGGAGATGTACTCGATATCAGCCATGCTTCGCTCCAGTTTGGAGGGAACGTAGCACGGCCATCGGGGCTACATGCAAGGGGTAGAGGTATTTTCTGGACTGTTTATTTCACGGACGCGGACCCAATGACCATGCTCGCCTGCTTGAATCCATCGGTTATGAGCACCACAGATAGAGCATACACACCACCTGTTGATGACATGTCCCTGGAGCCGCGTACCTGTGAGGGATAGTGCATCTTCGCCGCACTCCGGGCAGCATGGAAATAGCTTTGGCCTGCCGCGCTTTTTGGTCATCGTGTCAGTCCTACGGCCCTGAGTGCATCGCCCACACTCTGAACCACCGCCGCATGACCGCGCCATTTTGTATGCCAGTCTTTTTGATCCGGTGTCAGCTCTCGGTCGCTGGGAGCCTTCTTGCCGTCCTTGATTTCCAGCATATACGTCACACCCGCCCGGCCTACGGCGATATCAGGGCATCCCCTGCCGACTCCGGAGAGGATGAGCACAGAGCACCCCGCCCGGCGCAAGGCCGCCACAATGTCGCGTTGGTTGTCATCGATTCTTGCTACTGTGCGCATATTTCAATTCCTCTTCCCGCCAAAGCTTTTTCTTCCCTTTGCCGCCGACTTGCCTCAAGCCTTCGCCGTGCCTCCGTGGCCTTTTCCCACTCTTCCGGGGTGAGTTCCTCCGGAATGGGGTCTGCCCTGGCCCTGGCTGTCGGCGGCGACTCATCCGGCACATAGTCTTCCCATCGCCGTGCCGCGAGCCATCCTTGCGCCCACTTAGGCGTCCCGCCGCGTGCCTCGACCTGCGGGCGATTTGCGGCCTCCTGCCGTGCAGCGTCGCAAATACGGGCCACAAGCGAATCCGTGAGCTGTGGGATTCCCAGCCATGCATCCGCGGCTTCGGCCTTGCCGCGCTTATAGGCAAAGGCCTCCCAAAAGCCATTGAACGCCAAAAGGCGCTTGCCAGTCAGGCGAAACCCTTTGCGAGTCAGGATGTACTGCCCATCTGGCTCATGTTTGGCATTTTCTTTTTGCCGTGACCGTGAAGCCGTTGAAGGCGTGTGCTCCGCGCCGCCGTCAGGCGGTGCGGGCTGAGGTTGCTGCGGTGCGGATGCGGTATATATATTATTATTCTTAAATTCTTTAATTCTTGTATCTAAGCTGACCGGCGGAGTCTGCTGGTCGCCTGCTGGTCGGGTGCTGGTCGCCTGCTGGTCTATCGGCTGGTCATTCTGCTGGTCGCCTGCTGGTCGATCTCCGTTGTATCTATGCCAATTTACAAGAGAAACGATGGTACATTTGTTGGTCGCCCTGCTGGTCAAAATTTCGAGCTTTTCGAGCAGTAAAAATGCGGTACGAATTTGGCGCTCACTGAGGTCCAGTTTTGCGGCGGCTTTCGCGCGGCTGAAGACAACCTGTCCCGGTTGTAGGTCGAAGACTACACCGCCTACGATTTTACGATGTGGTCTGTGCGCCGCATTGAGCAGGAGATATCCGAAGAGTTGCCAAGCCGGGCCGTTTTCAAGCAACCCGCTGTCCAGCGTCTTTCGCCATAATTTGACATATCCGCGTTCCACAGCTATTTCCCACCCGTTATTTTGATTTTACCGGCATGTGTCGGAGCCCGGCTCCCCACCGGGCTTTTTATTTGCGTTTCCGCCACCATTCGTTAAAACTCGGCTTGCCTTCGAAGTGCCTGCGTGCTTGGGCAGGACAGTCATGCTCAAGGCAGTAGAGCGCCATGAACTCCCCTTTTTTTAAGACTTTTGCAGCGGGGCTATCCGGCTTCCATGCGACCCATTTCCCATGCTCAGGCCAGCAGTATATGACGGTATTAGGTATCGCTATCTCTACAGCGCGAGCGCCATTACGGGGCAGAGGGGCATGCGGCATAGCTACACCCCAAAGATGCGTCGCCACCAAGGACGCTTCTTCACAAGACAACACAGTGGTGTCGCTTCGGTAATGTCACGCGCCAGGGCTTGTTGGTAAAGCATCCCCTGAGCACGCTGCGCTTCGATCACTACGTCACCCAGCAGCCCGCGCACATCCCGCGCGCAGGCCGGATCAATACCGCACTCTTCACTGTCTGCAAGGCGACGTTGCACATCGCCTACGCTTGCGGCCACACGGGCGAGGGCGGCCAACACCTGCGACATGCTGGCGGCAGGCTGGACAACACATGGTTCTGGTTCGGCCTTGGCTTGCATCCAGCGCAAAAGGATCGTGTTGCCCAGCGCCCGCGACAAGGGCGGGATACGCTCCAGGCTAGGCAGATAGGACTCTTCTGTGGCCTTGAAGTAGCGGCGCAGCACATGCACACTGATGCCGGTACGAGCCGCTATCTCTTCTGCGGTCAGGCCGGATGCTTCCTTGGCCAGGGCCAGGGCTTCTTGTGCGCTCATGGTTTCGTAGTCGGGCACTGTCTTCTCCTTGATCGCTTGGGACGCTGACGCATTCCCGTGTCCATGCCATATTATGTCATGACCTCCGCCCTGCTCCGTCTTTCAGTCCGCCCCACCTACTGGCGTATTGCCGTTATCCTTCCGGGTCGCATCCTCTGGCGCACCTACAGCCGCACAGAATACCCGACACCCGATGACGCGATACGGCGGTGCCTGGCGGGACTGGCCGAATCATCCCATCAGCAGCATGAGCCATGCCCACGCGCAGCCGGTCAGAATCGCGAGCTCACCCCAGCAGGAGGGCATCAGTCATCCCCTTTCATCCACCAGAAGACGAGGAGCAGGGAGACGACGCCCAAAGCCCAGAGCATGGCAGTCACAGCTTCTTTTTCCATGTGCCTACCCCTTCGCGGCATACAGCCACAGACAGGCCAGTGTCCCGAAGAAGGCCACTACGGACACGCCGAACCACAGCGCGGGTTCCCAGCCGTAGATGAAGATGAAGCTATGCAGCATCGTCGCCCCCTTCGCCAGACACGCCTGCGGGCGGCGTGGTGGGGGTGGCTATAGGAGCAAGGTGGCAACCGTAAATAAAAGGCCACAGTTTAGCAGCACTTTCAAAACTCAATCCAGATTTGCCCGCAGAAAAGCGTGAAATAGCCGCCTGCTGCACGCCATATCGAGCGCTGATTTGATATTGACTCATCCCTGTCTCGGATTGCCTTATTAAAAAGTCTGATCTGAGTTGTGCTATATTCATGGTGGAATTTTATGATTTAAATCATGCATGCGCAAGACAAAATGAAAAAAAACATTATGACAAACGTCATACGATACGATAAAAAGGCAAGAATGATAGATAATTTTTTTGAAGACCTCAGAAGGCAACTCATAGCAACCGGCATCCCGCAGACCCAAATAGCCCGACAGGCCGGTATACAACAGGCGTCGCTTTCACGGTTTCTCAAGGGTTCTCAAGAGACCGTAGGGGGAGAAGCCCTCGTGCGACTTGTGGATTGGCTTGGGGGAGAAATACGACTCAAAAAAACTGAAGAGGTCCCCGCAGAGATTGATAGAAACGTCTGCTTTGTCAACGCCCGAATCGTCCCCGCCGGAGAATATGCCGCGCCGCCGGTGGCGGAAGACTATATTGCGGCACCTATGGTGGGTGAGGTGGGGGCCGGACCGGGCTATTTGCCGGAGGATGAGGTCAAAAGCTGGTTCCTTGCATACAAAAATCTGCCCGCTATCCGGCATCGCAGGAATTTGATCGCCGTGGAAATTGGACACAATTCCACCTCCATGCAGCCCACGCTGAACCCCGGCGACATTGTGCTTGTTGACCGCGATGACCGCGACGTGACCCAACCCGGCCATATGATGCTGGTGCTTGATCCTGACGACGGGTCGGGCATGATCAAGCGCGTCAGTGTCACTGAACGGAAAGAGGACTTCCAGGTCACATATTACAGCGATAACGGGTCAAAATGGCCGCCCATGATTTACAGCCTGAAGCAAGACTTCTGTGACGACTGGGACAAGGCCATTGTGGGCCGCGTGATCTGGGCCTGGGCGGACGTGCGGGGGAAGTAACAGAACCACTGGCCCTAGTGGTGTACATTAAGTGGAGAATCGCTATGAACCAGAAAAATCATCTCTCTTCTATAGATAATGAAAAAATTCTTCAAAAATATATCAATGAAGAGAAAAGTGTATGGATTACAGATAGCAAGTGGGGAAAAAGAAAAGTGATCCCCAAGGCAATAATCAGTGATCTTATTAGTGGCAAAAATCTTTCCTGCTACGTTTTGTTGGTTGAGAAACTTGGAGATCACGGCAATAGAATGGACACCATTCCTTTTCATTCTATTCAGAACATTCAAGAATGATTGATTTGTTTTTCTGCCTCCTGCCAAGTCTGATCATTTTGCTCTTCACGGTCCATAAGGCCTGCGTAGTTGTGCCCATGATATCTTTCAATCAGTCCGTATACACATTCAACAGCAGTGCGCAACGCCCCAAACGGTGTCATGCCGTTTTGTTCAAGAAATTCTGTCAATTCCTGAACTTCCTCAACCCGCATTGATACAGTTTTTTCTAATTTCTTCATAAAGTTTTCCTTCCCCCCCGCCCCTCTCCCGAGGGGCTTTTTTGTGCCCGCTGGTCGGGCCTCATCGCGCCGAAATTTCGGCGTGATTTTTTTATAACCCCAATTATGATTTTTATCAATTTTTATTGACATGCTATGATTAGTATCATATTCTGACTTTGCCAACAGGGAAGAGCAGCGAACACGGGCCACGGCCCAGAGTAGCACGAAAGCCCGGACCCGGAGGCGACCGCCTGGAGCAGGATTCCAGAGGCCCGAACGACGCGGATCCCTATACGGAGGACGTGGCTCAGTAGGAAACCGCGAGAGAAGCTCAGGAAGGCGGAAGGATCGGAAAAGAAAGCTGGCCCGGCAGGAAGGGGCACCCGCAAAAATGGCGCTCTGTGAGAGTGCGGGCCGAAAGGCGGCGGGCGATGGCGACGAGAACGCCGCACGGCTGGACGACATAAGGATCAGGCCGTGAAACCGAGATCAACACACAAATTTTGCTTTTAACCAACTGCCGGGATGCCGGTAGTTGGAAATGAAGCAGAATTTACCGTCAACCAACAAAACGGAGAAATTAAGATGAGTAATGACCTGAAAGAACTTTTTGAAGCTCTGGCCGACGGCGGAAAAAAAAGGGCTAAAGCGTGCGTAAAGTTCGACACGGAAGACGAGGCGATTGCCCACTTCAAACGGTGCGCCGCATTGAAGATAGGAGATGAGGTCTGCTTTTACGACGATAAAAAAAAAGGAAAAACGCGGGTGCTTTTTTGGATGGGGTGACGGGCGCGCCAAAATCATCTTTATGGACGAAGACAGAGATTGCTGCCTCGCACATATGGTTTTATCCGACATTATTTTCAGCGACTAGCGTCTCCGGGATAGCGGCGCGCGGGTGGATGTAAGAAACGAGCAGCCCGTGAACCTGAGAGCAATACCAAGTTTTGTTTCTGACCAGTCGCCAATTCTGGCGGCTGGAACTGAAGCAAAAGAGAGAGTGGATAACATGAATTATGAAAAATTGACCGCTGAAGATTTTGACTATGAAACAATTCGCCGCTCATACTGTGGCACAAGTTTTATGCCGGAAAAACGAGCACAAGATGAAATTGCAATGTGTGTTGAATGGTTCAACGCACGAGTGCAGAAATTTGAGCAGTTGTGTACCAACAACGAGCAACGTACCTATCTGGCCGAGCAATTGACCAGGTTCAAGGTGCGTTTTCTCGAACTTCGTCGCAGACTTACTGCGGCCCGTAGCAACTGTATCTCAACTATGATCGCCGGTCCTTCCAACTTTCCTGTACGGCGAGCAGAGAAAGCGAACAAGGCAGAATTAAGATGCATGAATGAATGCGAGGCATGGGCAAATAAGGCCATTGCCGCCATTCAAAAAGGCATCTTTGCCCGTAAAACTGCTGTTCAGATTGAACAAGAAAGTATGGACGCTGTAAAAGATATGATCATGCGATCTTATCTTGATACGCCATTCGGCCGCCAAAACTGCTATGGACGCTTGCAGACCTGGGCCAAGCACAATGCTCCGGAAATGGTTCAGAATGCACTGGATTTTCTGAAAAAATGGCAGTCTGGACACCTCGAGGGGAAAGGTTTTACGCAACGCCATAAGGTATGGTCTCTCACCGGTATGATGCCGCAGGAACCGCAGGAAAGCACCAGCGAAATCCATGATGGTATCGAAATCATGAGAAATGTTGAACTCGACCGAGTGCAGATATTTTTTCCCGGCAAACCTGGTCCGGATACCATCACAACGCTTAAACGGCATGGCTGGAAATGGAGTCCGAAAAACGGAGCGTGGCAAAGAAAAAATACAACTAACGCCTACATTTCAGCAAAAGAAATTATTTCAGCGTAGTTGCGTGTTACCCCGGCGAGACATTTACCAGTACGCGGTCAACATCCGCTAGGGAGCTTGTCATGAAGATGCACTGCATTTGCGGTTGTAACAGTCAGTCCCCCGTCACACTCAGCATTATCCACTTTGGCAACACGCCTGCGGATCAGCGTTGCAAGCACTGTGAGCGCAAGGTGGCTCGGATACTGCTCACCAAGCTCGAAGGGGTTGTTGAGTCTATCCTCAGTCACACCTCGCTTAAGGACCATCCGGAACTTGCAACTAAGCTCAGCGCCAGCGTATACTGCTACGAAGTTGGCGCTACCCCCTTTGACAGGTTGTTTGGCTCTTACATGCGCGCGGCGCGCATCCTCGGAGGCATGTAATGTCAAAGCTCCACTTTATAGCCCAGCGAGATTGGGAGGATACAGAAATCTCTGGAAGTTACGAAACGGCACCCTTGTAGGTGTATCCGAACCGAAAACTTACGGTTCCCTGGAGCAGAAATATTTTTTGAATCGTTAAGCCAATCAAGGCCGTGGGCATCTGGCTCCCCGGCCTTTTCTTTTGCCCTCTCAACCCGGCAGCCCA
>ENA-ORSB01002217-ORSB01002217.1-human-gut-metagenome-genome-assembly--contig:-NODE-2217-length-15960-cov-6.982458_pt1 | contig 15960 bp, 8 predicted proteins | sample MGYA00242180_ERZ509144 | MGnify/ENA primary metagenome ERZ509144 (study PRJEB26280, sample SAMEA2338661) | human gut metagenome | biome: human gut; feature: human-associated habitat; material: faeces...
GGCTTATTGTGCCGATATGGAAGAAGCCAAACAAATGCTCAAAGACCGGCTGGCATATGGCATCATTTACATTCCGAAAGATTTCAGTTCGGACATAGCTCTGGGCAAACAGACACAAGTCAGCATCTACTGTGATATGAGTGGACTGCTGTACTATAAAAGTATGCTTTTGGCCAATACTGCCGTGTCATTGGATATGAACGAAGATATCAAAATAGCCCGCTCGGGCAATACGACCGACCGGCAGGACGAAATCACGGCCTATCCTATCGAATATGAAGACGTAGCGATGTTCAATCCGACCAATGGCTTTGCCGCTTTCCTGATACCCGCCGTGTTGATCCTGATCATTCAGCAAACCTTGTTATTGGGTATCGGACTTTCGGCCGGCACGGCACGCGAGAACAACCGCTTTAAAGATTTGGTACCCATTAACCGCCATTATAACGGTACTTTGCGCATTGTATTGGGTAAAGGATTAAGTTATTTCATGGTATATGCCTTGGTATCTGTCTATGTACTATGCGCCGTCCCCCGTATGTTCAGCCTCAACCAGATAGGACAACCCGGCACACTGGCCCTGTTCATACTCCCCTATCTGATGGCCTGCATCTTTTTTGCCATGACTGCATCTATCGCTATCCGTAACCGGGAGACATGCATGCTGATATTCGTATTCACCTCTGTGCCTCTATTATTCATCTCAGGTATTTCCTGGCCGGGAGCTGCCATACCTCCATTCTGGAAATACTTCTCTTACATATTTCCATCAACTTTCGGTATCAACGGATTTGTGAGAATCAACAACATGGGAGCAACACTGAGTGAGATTCCATTTGAATACAAAGCGTTATGGATACAGACCGGCTTCTATTTTCTGACCACTTGCTGGGTATACCGTTGGCAGATTATCAAGAGCCGTAAACACGTCATAGACAAATACAAAGAAATGAAAAATAAAGGGAAAGAATTCTTTTCATAATCACATACGTGTGCATATTTATTCCGGATTTACCCGGAAATGTCTGCTATGACAGTTCTGCATAAAAATATATCGAATAGCTTTTGCTTGAAACAAAGATAATGAGTACATTCGAAGCGTCTATATCTTCATGCAGAAGATGTAAACAGAGCACATACAATAATAAAACACATGTTATGAAAAGAAAAATGATGTCCCTATTACTCGCATTGGCGGTAATAAGCGGAAGTAGCGTGTACGCTAAAGTGATTGACGTAATGTCTCCCAACGGAGCCATTAAAGTATCGGTAGACATCAAGGACCGGATTTATTATTCGGTGTCCTATGATAATGACCAGTTATTAAAAGATTGCTATCTCAACCTGCAACTGCAGAATGAGACGTTAGGTACGAATCCCCACTTACGGAGCACCAAACGTGGAACCATTGACGAAAGTGTAAAACGTGAAATACCTTTCAAGAATGCGATCGTAAGAAATCACTGTAATACCCTGAGAATGAATTTCAGCGGAAATTATGCCGTTGAATTCCGCGTATTCGACAATGGTATCGCTTACCGTTTTGTGACAGATAAAAAAGGAGATAACATCGTAATGGGGGAAGACTTCGCAATTAACTTTCCAACCAATTATAAAGCTCATCTTTCCCAACCGGATGGCTTTAAAACCTCATACGAATGCCCATATACTCATGTAGATACCGAAAAGTATGCTGCTACCGACCGCATGAGTTACCTGCCTGTATTGATAGAAACGGATAAAGCATATAAAATACTGATATCTGAAGCCGACTTATCCGATTATCCCTGTATGTTCCTTAAAAGTACCGGTAAGAACGGAATGCAGTCTATTTTTCCCAAAGCACCTTTAGCCTTCGGAGAAGATGGTGACCGTAGCCTCAAGATTACCGAAGAAGCCGATTACATTGCCAAGACGGACGGCAAACGTTCATTCCCCTGGCGCATGATGGTGATTTCGAAAGAAGACAAAGAACTGATTGAAAACGAAATGGTGTATAACCTGTCTGCCCCTTGTGTTCTTGAAGACTACAGTTGGATCAAACCGGGACAAGTGAGTTGGGAATGGTGGCACGACGCACGCCTCTATGGGGTAGATTTCCGTTCGGGTTTCAATATGGATTCCTATAAGTACTACATTGACTTCGCATCCAAGTTCGGTATTCCTTATATCATCATGGACGAAGGATGGGCGAAAAACACACGTGATCCGTTTACCCCCAATCCCACCATCAATCTTACCGAACTGATAAAATACGGAAAGGACCGCAACGTAAAAATCGTACTTTGGCTGCCATGGCTGACTGTCGAGAATCATTTCGACCTCTTTAAAACATTTGCCGATTGGGGCATCGCAGGAGTGAAGATCGACTTCATGGACCGCAGTGACCAGTGGATGGTAAACTATTATGAAAGAGTTGCCAAAGAAGCAGCCGAGCATCATCTGTTCGTCGATTTCCACGGATCATTTAAACCGGCAGGTCTGGAATACAAATACCCCAATGTCCTTTCTTATGAAGGGGTAAGAGGTATGGAGCAAATGGGTGGATGCCAACCGGACAATAGCGTTTATCTGCCTTTCATGAGAAATGCAGTAGGCCCGATGGATTATACTCCGGGCGCTATGCTGAGTATGCAACCGGAGATCTATCGTTCCGAGCGTCCCAATTCAGCCAGTATCGGTACACGCGCTTATCAGATGGGATTATTCATTATATTCGAAAGCGGAATTCAAATGATGGCAGACAATCCAACTCTCTACTACCGTAACGACGAATGTACACGCTTCATCACCCAAGTGCCACAAACTTGGGATGAAACCATTGCTCTGAAAGCCAAAGTTGGCGAATACGCTATCGTAGCCAAACGCAAAGGAGATAAATGGTATATCGGTGGCATGACCAATAATAGAGAGCAACAACGAGACTTTGAACTAAACCTGAACTTCCTGAAAGAAGGACAAACCTACCGTATGACCTCCTTTGAAGACGGAATAAACGCCAACCGCCAAGCTATGGATTATCGTATGAAAGAGCGTACACTTAGAAAGGGAGATAAGTTAACTATAAGTCTGGCACGCAATGGTGGTTTTGCAGCTGTAATTGAATAATCTAACAGTTAATCCGGAGAAGTTTTTTGAATCTCCTCCCCCTGAGAATTACTTTAACACAAAATTATTAACAGAAATACTCAAATAAAAAATGAAACGTATTGTTTTTTTAGATTATGTACGCGTATTCGCATGTTTCCTTGTCATTTTGGTCCACGCCAGTGAAAACTTTTATGGCGCTGCCGGATCTACAGATATGGTAGGACCTCAGTCTTATTTGGCCAGTGAAACAGACCGGCTATGGGTAGCAGTTTACGACGGTTTCTCACGCATGGCAGTACCACTATTCATGATTGTTTCCGCCTTCCTCCTTGCACCGATGAAAAAAGAACAGACCACATGGCAATTTTACCGTCAGCGCTGCTTACGCATCCTGCCACCATTTTTTATTTTCATGATACTCTATAGTACCTTACCAATGTTGTGGGGAGCGATCAATGGAGAGACATCATTGAACGATATGTCGCGAATATTACTGAACTTCCCATCACAGGCCGGACACTTATGGTTTATGTATCCTTTGATCAGTCTTTATTTGTTCATACCCATCATATCACCGTGGCTGAGTAAAGCCACAAAGAAAGAAGAGCGTTTCTTCATTGGGCTATTCCTGTTATCAACATGTATGCCGTATCTCAACCGCTGGTGTGGTGAAGTATGGGGGCAATGTTTCTGGAATGAGTACCACATGCTATGGTATTTCTCAGGCTATCTGGGATACCTCGTATTGGCACATTACATACGTGTTCACCTTACATGGAACCGTTCCAAACGTCTCACCGTAGGAGGTATTCTAATGATTATCGGAGCTGTATGGACCATTTATTCATTCTATATCCAGGCTGTGCCCGGAGAAATTCTTTCCACACCTGTAATAGAAATAGGATGGGCTTTCTGTACAATCAATTGTGTGCTTCTTACAACGGGTACATTCCTTATTTTCACATGCATCAATCGTCCAAATCCCCCACGAATTCTAACAGAAGCATCAAAACTCAGCTATGGCATGTATCTCATGCATATATTCTGGCTCGGGTTGTGGGTAACAGTATTCAAGCACACTCTGGCACTGCCTACCGTTGCGGCTATACCTTGTATTGCAGTGAGTACATTCATTTGCTGTTTCGTAACAGCAAAGATCATCTCATTTATACCGGGCAGTAAATGGATAATAGGATAAATATCAAATTGTTTATGGAAAATTGGGGGGCTGATCCTGACGCTTCATTAGTGAACGGAGTAAGCCCATCAATGACTTTAAATATTAACTAATTAAACTTGCAGGTACGCATATAAGTACATATATTTGCATAATCATAAAAAGGAAGAATTATGAGAACAGCTAATTATACAGATTTAAGAGCGAACCTTAAAGGGTACATTGACGCAGTAGTTGACGATTGCGATACAGTAATTATTAATCGCGGAAATGGGAAGGGAGTAGTGATGATTTCTCTGGATGAATATAACTCTTTGAGAGAAACTGAATATATCATGTCCTCACCTGAAATGATGGAGGCCATACGCAAAGGAGAGGAAGACATAAAGAATGGCAATTTCATATCACAAAATGAAGGAGAAAGCATAGATGATTTCTTAAATAGGGTGTCATGTACAGAATAACATTGTCAGAACAAGCACGAAAGGAATATCTTTACTTCTCACAAAGTGATAATAAAGCCATTCTGAATAAAATCGCAGCTTTGCTGAATGACATTGCAGAACATCCCTACACAGGATTAGGAAAGCCAGAGCCGCTAAAATATGAATTGGCAGGTAAATGGTCAAGACGAATCAGTGTTGAACATCGTCTTGTCTACTCTGTGAATGATGATATAATTGAGGTTCACATCTTCTCTATGAGATTTCATTATTCCAAGAAGTAACACATCATATACATTATTTGAAAAGGACATCTATTAAGTTAGATGTCCTTTTTTATGCATGGGTGATTTATTCAGAACGGATAGTTGGTAAAAACTCTGTGAGACTCTGTGGTGAATCAATTCATAACCTTACAGAAAGACATTAATTCCGTCAACGAGTTATTAAAAAACTGCAAACTCATAAATACGTGTGTCCTTGCCATTAGCGGCCTGTACCGGTTGAGTAACCAACAGACGCAGATAGCGTACCTTCTCAGTCTTACCCAAAGAATGGTTGATAACATTCTGCTTGTTTCCGGTTACAAAGTCCAATGTGCGCCATACTTCATTCGGGTTATTCCGGCCTTGCAAGAAGCAGCTGCCAGTGATATAAGAATAGCTTTCCTGAGCAGCATTCACCATCTTCCAACCGCTTATTTCCTTTTCCATTCCCAAATCAAAATCAATATAGTTAGGAAGCATAGAGGTATCGCACCATTTAGTATTCTCGTTTCCATCAATGAGAAATGCAGGTTTCTCATTGTCGTTGGTATATCCCGACCAAGCAACAATATGTTCCGGTTTCAACAGATTGATCTTCAGTTCTGCTGTCTTCTGCAAGCTGGTATCATCTTCATTGGCAGTCTGGAATAAAGTAGATAGTGCTTTAACAGGTGCATATGGTTCTTCAACCAATGTAGCAGCAAAAATAACAATATCTTTATTATCGGGCAGGATAACCTCAGTTGCTTTAGCAGGGATGTCAATGGCAAACTTGAACATATAAGTAAACTCATAAGCATGATCTCCCTCAGCGGAATGGCGGTGTGTACCGACATAGGCCACTTCTGCATCTTTCAAATAGCCTTGTGTATGGCCTGTATGCCCCCATTGTCCGATGAAACCGGTATAAGAAGGAACGACAATCTCCTGCAAATTCTTCCCTGCCTGGAATACGCCTCTAACATCTTCTTCAGCAGTTGCCGCAGCAGCCAGTATATACAAACGGTTATAGGAATGTCCGGCAGGCAGCTGCAAGGTATTTCCGCTACATAACATACCATTCATTTCTTCTTTTGTTTCCAGATGGAAAGGAACACAATTAACAGTTATATCGGCAGGTATTAATTCAGCGGCATAAGAATAACCGGCTTCGAAATTAGCCTCCCAACGAAATTCGTTCCAGCTGAAACATTTACGGTCATAATTGAGAGGCAGTTGTTCGCATCGCAATTCTTCCTTCTTATTATCATTGAAACGGACTTTATAGGTCCTGATGCTGTTGGGCTGTATAGAGACTTCCAGCTGATTACCGCTGAAGTCCGCACTTCCTATACTCTTCTCCGTACCATCTGCTTCAACGGCACTTGTAATAGTTCCTGCAAATGTCAGCACTGCATTTTGTGGAGCTTTGCCACTCGTTTCGTACACACGCACCACATATTCGTCCGAACTTTCCGCTTTCTTCAAAGCTTTGATGACAACGTTACTATTGTCCGAAGATGCGAAAGAGAAGGCTTTGCCCAATGTTCCGGAATGTTTCTCGGCAGCAAAAGCCTTCAGACGCTGATTCAATACTTCAGACTCCTTAACGACCTGCGCCTTATCCAAACCACCGGCATGCCCTACCAAACTATAAGTGAAAGTATGATATCCCAGGTCCTGACGGTCTTGATACGGATAGTTGTTCTTAGTCTCGGGTGTATGAAGCAATGTCAGGCGGAGTGTATGATTATCAGGTTTATCCCAGCCATATTTACTGTCATTCATAATAGAAACACCATAACTGCCGTCACTATCGGTTAAATCCGCCCAATATTGGGCATATACTTCATAAGCGGTCAATATATTATTACCTCTCTGAACGCTGCCTATACCCAGATCGTAGGTCGCCTTCTCGTTATCAACATTCAAGGGGAATTCTGCTTTCAGCAGTGCATTCGTTGACTGCCAGTTTATCTCATTGTAGAAGTCTATACGGTCAGCCAATTCTCCCTCGTAAAGCCGGATATACTGACGGAACAACGATTTGCCATGGCGCTTTTCTATACACAAAGTCTTGCGCAGGGCACCATTCTCACACAGATTCATTTTCACGTCTTCAGTAATAGAAACAGGTGCACGGTCAATAGTCTTTTTCAGAATCTCCCAAGCTGGCCAATTATATGATTCATTCTCAGTAAAAAGAGCCAGACGAATAGATTTGCCGTCCTTAACAAGTTCTTTATTGTTTTTCTTATCGTAAAGCGAGATTATATCTCCCTGCTTATCCAATGAGATTTTATAGACAGAGTTCTCCACTGTTGTTTCTGAAACAAAAGAATCTGCCTGCTTCTGGCTTCCGGAAAGTCGGACATCATACACGGCATATCCTGTAGCAGGTACAGTTGCTTCTATCAATAAATACACAGTTCCATTCCGGTAAGAAAGTAATTGGGAAGCAACTTGCTTGCCTTCCGCATTATAAACACTGACACCTTTAGGGAATTTGGGAGCTTCAATCGCTACCTCCGCTACATCCGTAACCGGAAATCCGAGTGCATTGTAGAACACAACCGGAACCCCCTTGACGCGAGTATCCATTTTCTCAGAAACAGCCCCTACCGAAGCTGTCAGAACACCTGAAAATTGCTTTAATGAAAGCAATTCATCATTCCACGAAAACTCATAAGCACGTGGGATACTGGTACCGGTAAGGTCATCATGGAATTGGTGGAAAATGAAACGCTTCCATGCTTCTGTCAGACTTTCACCCGGATAACCGGCTATACCCAACCAATCCGCTGCTACGGCCGCTCTTTCGGCAGCATCTCCCAAAAGTTCATTCTGACGGTTATAAAGCTTCATGGCAGCTTGCGAAGTATAACATCCGGTTCCATGTACATCCATCAGCAATTCACCGTTGAAAACGGGCAATTCCGAATGTTTTTCATAAGGAAGATAATCCTTGAATAACTGATCGCTCGTTGCGCTGATTATTTCTAGCGGTCCGTTCCCCTTGATACCTTTCTCTACAGAACTGACAGAGCCTATTGAGGGAGAACCACCCGTATCACCCGTACCATAATAGCGATAAACCGTATTCAATGGAGTGCGCTTAGTCAGTCCCAACAATTCTTTATCTTCCGACAGGTCAATGTTATTCCAGCGCTTACCATAATCATAGCCATGAGCAAGCATAATAGAAGAACCGTCAATCCCCTTCCACAATCCAAGCATAAAAGGATGTTTGCTCTCTCCATAAAAAGGATGGTTACGCCAGTCGAGTTTCTGCGAAGAAAAGCCGATGAGACCGCAATGTTTGGCAATAGTAGGCAACGTCCAGCCAAAGCCAAAACAGTCGGGCAAGAAAATATCCGTACCTTCTGTCCCGAACTCTTTTCTGTAATATTCCTGTCCAAGCAGGATGTTACGAATGGAAGACTCAACAGAGGGTACCAGCACATCCGATGCTTCCCAACTACTGCCACTGATATGCCAGCGACCTGAACGCACAAATGCTTTGAGTTGCTCATATTCACTGGGAAAGTATTCTTTCATCCAAGCATATTTGACACCTCCTTCAAAATTGAAGATATAATCGGGATACTTCTTCAACAAAAACAGATTACGGGACAAGGTATTCCAAACATACTCTTTGATGGTGGTTTGGACATCCCAATTCCATTGGGTATCCAGGTGGGCATCTGCCACCATATAAGCTTTCGCTTTTTTCTCCGGTTTTGCACTCTGTGCATGCATACTACCTGAACAAAGCAGCGCAGATGCTAATAGGATAACTGGTAATTTCATAGTAAAATATTCTATTGTGAATAATACAGATATTTATCAATCGCAAAAATAGCGGCACTTGCCTAAAAGCATACCTATATTTATGCCATAAAAGTGTAATTACATGGCTATGGCTGTAAAACGCACAAAAAAGTCAGAAAACTATTACTCTTTTTTCTATGCTTCCCAACCATATCCTACCATAATTCTCTATCTTTGCAATACCTAATTAGTCCGATATACAGATATGAAAAACAAACACTACTTCCCTCAAGTTTCACTGCTTATCTGCATCTTATGCTGCTTTCCGCATTTGATTCATGCATACAGTCTACGGCAATTTTCAAACAAAAACGGCTTATCCAACAGTGCTATCTTATCCCTTTACCAGGATCATCAGGGAGTCATCTGGATCGGTTCATGTGATGGTCTGAATATTTTCGACGGCACCAATATACATGTATATAATCCTGTCAACCCGACGAAAGCCCCATTATCCGGAAACCTGATTAACGACATCATGGAGACTGAAAAGGATGTATTATGGATACAGACCAACTATGGACTGGACCGTCTGGATACCAAACTCCAGACATCCAAAAGCTTTACGGAGTTCAAAGACAAGAACTATATGGCAAAAAGCAGGGATAATGACCTTTTCATTGTAAAAGACGACGGATATATCTATTACTATCAACCGGAAAAACAACTCTTCCAAAAGTTGGAAGTACCTCAAATAGCATTCGGACACGTATTATCCACTATCATCGACAAAAACAATATTCTATGGGTATTCACTTCGAATAATGACACCCGCAGCTATCAGATAATCAAGAATAAAGAAGAGATAGCCCTCACCCCAAACAATCTTTTCAAACATTCCGAACAGTTATTATGGGCATTCGCAGAAGAAGACCTGATCTATTTCATCGATAAGACCTACTCACTCTATGAATATGACTTCGGAAATCAACAGCAATACTTTATTGCAGATCTCAAAGCAGAAGTCGAAACACGCGGAGAAGTTTCTTCCATCATCAAACAACAAAACGACTATTACATTGGCTTCAAAAGCAGCGGATTGATCGTATTGAAATATATGTCCGATCAGAAAATAAAATACCAGATGCAAGATACAGAAATCCATTCCGGCATCTTCTGCCTGATGAAGGACAAATATCAGGATATTGTTTGGATAGGAACAGACGGACAAGGGGTATACATGTATTTCAATGATACTTTCTCCATTACCAATACACTGCTGGATACTCCTGTATACCAGATAAACAACCCCGTACGTACCGTTTACTACGACGAGGAACAAACCTTATGGATAGGAACCAAAGGAGGAGGTATATTGCGTATCAGGAATTATTCTCCGGAAACCAATGCAGCAGTTTCTTTCGACCGGATCTCCATCAGCAACAGTACCTTAACCGACAACACCGTCTATTGCTTTGCCCCGGGTTCTGCGAACAGGCTATGGATTGGAACGGAAAACGGGCTTAACTACTATTCATACCAGAATAAACAGTTGAAAGCGTTTACAGTGATAGCCGATGGAAAGAAGGTGAAATATGTACACTCCATCAACGAATTAAATGATACCACTTTATGGGTATCCACTGTAGGTGAGGGTATCGTAAAAGTTATTTTGGATAAAGCCGGTAGCGCTCCTTCCGTTAAATCGGCTACCAGAATTGTTCTGGATGACGGGCGTATGGCTTCCAATTATTTCTTTACCTCCTTCCAAGAGAATGATTCTATCCTTTGGTTCGGTAATCGTGGCTATGGAGCCTACCGGCTCAATGTCGAAACCGAACAGCTAACTCCATACAGGTTTGATAATGTAGTGAACAGTCAGACGGCCAATGATATTTTCGCCATTTATAAAAATGAGAAAGGATATTGGTTGGGAACCAGTTCCGGACTACTTCACTTCAATGAAGATTACTCACATTATCATGACAGGGCTGACCTTTTCTCAAACAACACAGTACATGGCATTTTGGAAGACCAGCAAAATAACCTTTGGATCAGCACGAATCAAGGACTGGTAAGGTTCAATCCTAAAACCAATACCGGGCAGACTTACGACCGGGAAAACGGACTGGAAGTCACTGAATTCAGTGATGGAGCTTTCTATAAAGACTCGCGGACCGAAACTTTGTTCTTCGGAGGGACAAACGGATTTGTTACCGTCAAGCCTAATGCTTATATTATGGCAGACTATATGCCTCAAATAAACCTGAAGGGATTATCTATCTTCGGAAAAGAATACAATATTCATGATTTTCTCCACGACAAAAAAGGAAAGAAGATACTTCAGCTGGATTATAGCCGGAACTTCTTCTGCATCGACTTTATGGCAATAGATTATATAAATGGTAACAATTACTCTTATTCTTACAAATTGGACGAAGTAAGCAGCCAGTGGATAGAAAGTGGAACATCGGCCAGCGCCATCTTCTCCAATCTTGCACCCGGACAATATACTTTGTTAGTGAAATACAAGAATAACATGAATGGAAAAGAGTGCGAACCGCAGAAACTTCTGATTCAGATTACTCCTCCCTGGTATTTAAGTAATTGGGCATATATTCTCTATTTCATATTAATCGCTTTGTTCTGCATTCTTGCTGTTTACAGGATAGTTCATCAATACCGCCGGAAGCAGCACCGCATGATTGAGAAATTGAACCGGGAAAAGAAAGAAGAAGTCTATGAGTCCAAGCTGCGCTTCTTTACCAACATCACTCATGAATTCTGTACGCCACTGACGCTGATTTATGGTCCGTGCGAAAAGATACTTGCCTACCCGCAATCTGATTCGTACATCCGCAAATACGGGAAGATGATACAGCAGAATACAGAAAAACTGAATGGTTTGATTCTGGAACTGCTGGAATTCCGCAGGCTGGAAACCGGTCATAAGGTGCTTTCTATCCAAAGATTATCCGTATCGGACAAACTCCGGAACATAGCGGAATCCTTCTGTGAATTGGCTGAAAATAAGAATCTGAACTATCGGTTGGATATTGAACCGGACATTGAATGGAATACGGATATCAGTTGCTTCAGTAAGATCGTCAATAACCTGATCTCAAATGCCTTCAAATATACTCCGGAAGAAGGGAATATCACCATCGGTCTGAAAGTAGAAAACCAGCTTCTAACCCTTAATATATCCAACTCAGGAAAGGGGATAGCGAAAGAGAATCTTGCAAAGATATTCGATCGCTATAAGATATTGGATTCTTTTGAAATGAATGGCAAGAATTCACGGAATGGGCTGGGATTGGCTATTTGTAAGAATATGGTTACTCTGTTGAACGGTGAAATCAATGTCAGCAGTATTCAGAATGAGATAACTACATTTACAGTCACTTTACCGGAACTATCGCCCACTGCACAGGAAGCAGAAACACCCCAAAAAGTGTATGAAACAGGACCTCTGAATACAAATACGGAGCCTATGGAACTGGAACAGACCACTGTTAATTTCGACACTTCCAAGCACACGGTTATGATCATTGACGACGATCCTTCGATGTTATGGTTCGTCTCGGAAATATTTGTAGATAAATACAATGTATTATCTTTCAATAACGCTGCAGAAGCTTTGGCCAGCCTGGAACTGAAGCAGCCGGATCTGATTATTTCAGATGTGATGATGCCTGAAATAGACGGGCTTTCCTTTGCCCAGAAAATCAAGCAAAACAAGTTATGGAGCCATATTCCACTCATTCTACTGTCTGCCCTTCATCACGAAGACGATCAGGTGAAAGGCATTGAAGCTGGTGCAGAAGTGTATGTGACGAAACCTTTCAATGTAAAATATTTAGAGAAAGTAGTCTACCGATTGATTAAAAGAGAATCGGACCTGAAAGAATATTATAGTTCCATATTCAGTTCATTCAAAGTGGAAAACGGGAACTGTATCCACAAAGAAGATCAGGAATTCCTGGATAAGGTGATAGAAACCATAGAAAAGAATATCACAAACCCTGACTTATCCGTTGAACTATTGAGCAGTGACCTGGGCTATAGCACCCGTCAGTTCTACCGTAAATTAAAACCTATAACAGACAAATCTCCTGCTGATATCATCAAAGAATATCGCCTCACAATGGCCGAGCGACTGTTGCTGACAAAGAACTATACCATTGAGGAAATTATGGACAAGACAGGTTTCAATAACCGCGGAACGTTCTATAAGTTATTCTCCCAGCGTTTCGGTATGCCACCACGCCAATATAGGGAACAGCAGAAGGATAGTGTGAAGAAAGAATTAACAGATATGGATTCTATCAACGAATAGCGTCACCGGATAAGAATAAAAAAGGGAAGCTTTACTTCCCTTTTACAATCCTCTTAATATCATTCAATTTATTCAATGCCTCCAGCGGGGTCAGATTATTCACATCCAAATTCAAAATCTCGTCACGTATCTGGCAGAGCACAGGATCTTCCAACTGGAAAAAGCTAAGTTGCATGCCGCCACGCGTCTCTCCTACTTCCGCCATCGGCTTACTTGCAATACCTTGCTGACGATTGTCCGCCTCAAGCTGTTTCAGAATGTCATTCGCACGTTTTACGATACTTTTCGGCATACCTGCCATCTTTGCCACATGGATACCAAAGGAGTGTTCACTACCGCCACGTTCCAGTTTACGCAGGAAAATGACCTTATTATCCACCTCCTTAACGGAAACATTGTAGTTCTTGATACGCTTGAAGCTTTTCTCCATCTCGTTCAACTCGTGATAGTGCGTAGCAAACAACGTACGTGCCTTTGCTTTAGGGTGCTCATGGATATGCTCTACAATTGCCCAGGCAATAGAAATACCATCGTACGTAGATGTACCTCGTCCCAACTCGTCAAAAAGCACCAGACTGCGCGAAGAAAGGTTATTCAAAATATCAGCCGCCTCGTTCATTTCCACCATGAAAGTAGACTCTCCGACAGAGATATTATCACTGGCACCTACACGGGTAAATATCTTATCTACCAAACCGATATGTGCACTCTCGGCAGGTACGAAGCTGCCAATCTGCGCCAGTAGCGTTATCAACGCCGTCTGTCTCAGCAATGCAGACTTACCCGCCATGTTCGGACCGGTAATGATGATGATCTGTTGCGAGCTACTATCCAGCACCACATCATTGGCAATGTACTTCTCTCCTATGGGAAGTTGCTTCTCGATAACCGGATGTCGTCCCTGGCGGATATCCAGAACATCGTTATCTTCGATGACAGGACGTATATAATTATTCTCACGTGCCACATTGGCAAAAGACAGCAAACAGTCCAGACGCGCGATCTGGTTTGCATTCACCTGAATGGCAGGAATAAACTCACTTAGAGCCTGCACCAATTCCATGTAGAGCTGGGTTTCCAGTATCAATATCTTATCTTCGGCGCCGAGAATTTTCTCTTCGTACTCTTTCAGCTCTTGTGTAATGTAACGTTCGGCATTGGCCAAGGTCTGTTTACGTATCCACTCCTGTGGTACCTTATCCTTATGTGTATTGCGCACTTCAATATAGTAACCGAATACATTGTTGTAACCGATTTTCAGACTGGGAATTTCAGTCAGTTCACTTTCCCGTTGCTGTATCTGTAGCAGATAATCTTTACCGGAATAAGCTATCTGGCGTAATTCATCCAATTCGGCATTGACGCCTGACTTCATAACACCACCTTTGTTTATCAGCAACGGAGGATCATTATTAATCTCTTTTTCAATGCGGTCGCGAATGGACTTACAGATATTCAGTTGTTCACCTATACGGTTCAGACTAGCATTATCCGCCTCCAGACAAGCTTCCTTAATAGGCTCAATAGCCTGCAAAGCTACCTTTAATGCAACTACTTCACGAGGAGAAACACGTCCTACAGCCACTTTAGAGATGATACGTTCCAGATCGCCTATCAAATGCAACTGTTCTTCGATCAGTTCTTTGAAATCCGGCTGACGGAAAAAATATTCCACTACATTCAAGCGTTCATTGATAGGCAGTACATCTTTCAACGGAAACACCAACCAGCGCTTCAGCAAACGGGCACCCATCGGACTGATAGTCTTATCAATCACGTTCAGCAAGCTGCTGCCTCCATCATTCATGCTGCCTATCAGCTCAAGGCTACGGACCGTGAATTTATCCAGACGGACGTATTTATCTTCTTCAATACGTGCCAAAGAAGTGATATGCCCGATTTGGGTATGCTGCGTCATGATGAGATATTGCAGGATGGCTCCCGAAGCGATGATACCATTCTTGAGATGCTCTACACCAAAACCTTTCAGATTCTTCGTTTCAAAATGTTTCAGAAGTTTCTCCCGGGCGGTGGTCTCTGTAAATACCCAGTCGTCCAGTTCGAAAGTAAAGAACTTACTTCCGAAATTTCCCTCGAACATCCCCCGCTTACCACGTTCAAAAAGTACTTCTTTGGGCGCGAAGTTATTCAATAGCTTGTCTACATAGTCAAAAGGCCCTTCTGCTGTAAGAAACTCACCCGTAGATATATCGAGAAATGCCACACCGCACGTTCCCTTACCAAAATGTACGGCTGCCAGGAAGTTATTCTCCCGGTAATTCAGTATATTATCATTGATGGAAACACCGGGAGTTACCAGTTCCGTAATACCCCGCTTCACCAGTTTCTTGGTCATTTTCGGGTCTTCCAACTGGTCACAGATGGCTACACGCTTCCCGGCACGTACCAGTTTAGGCAGATACGTATCCAGTGCATGATGAGGGAATCCCGCCATTTCAACAGTCTTTCCTTTACCATTGGCACGCTTAGTCAGGGTAATTCCCAGGATTTCGGCTGCAACAACAGCATCAGTAGAATAAGTTTCATAGAAGTCGCCGCAACGAAACAGCATAACGGCATCAGGATGCTTGGCTTTCAGGTCCAAGAACTGTTTCATCATCGGGGTAAGGACAATATCTTCTTCGCTCACAGTAGTTGTTCTTTATAAATTTATTAATATGCAAAAGTGCAGCTATTTTCGCAGCCATGCAAAGATAATTCTTTTTTAGAAAACAAGTACTGGGGGGACTCAAATCCTTAGTAAGCCTTAACAAAAACAATACTTTTACTAAAACATGTTATAAAACACTCTTTTTTATTTGTTTTATTTGCAGATATCCCAGAAGTCCGTATCTTTGCAATGTGTTTTTCATAGTATTAGATTTAAGGTTAACA
>ENA-ORSB01002223-ORSB01002223.1-human-gut-metagenome-genome-assembly--contig:-NODE-2223-length-15945-cov-3.509880_pt1 | contig 15945 bp, 9 predicted proteins | sample MGYA00242180_ERZ509144 | MGnify/ENA primary metagenome ERZ509144 (study PRJEB26280, sample SAMEA2338661) | human gut metagenome | biome: human gut; feature: human-associated habitat; material: faeces...
CCCCTACCGCCAGATCCACCGCTTCCTGAACCACCGCTTCCTGAACCACCACCAGTGCTGTTTGTGGTATAATGTGCGGTTACTGTTACGTTAGCATTTGGCATATACATGCTTGTGGACGCTGAATGCACATCACCAATCAATTCAGAACAATCTGCTGTAACACCAGCACTGTCTGTACCTGTTGCTGACCAGTACTGGAAGCTCTGTGTTGTGCTTACCCCTGTTGCCTCTAACACAACAATTGCTCCACCGGTCATATTGGTCAGGCTCGTACTTCCATTGCCAGTACCACCTGTTACTGTCATGGTGTATGTTTTTCCGTCTGAGACCACACCATTTCCGGGTTCAAATACTGCAACAACCTTTCTGTTCTCATTTACACCACTGTAAGCATCTGTTCCTGTATGGACAGTACCATTGCTGTCAGTCCACTGCCAGTATTTGAACTTATATCCTGTCTTAGTAGGATCTGTAGGCTTCGTTGCTGCCTTACCTGCATTTACATTCTGTACTTCGTATACTTTGCCATCACTTTCAAAAGTAACTACATAGCCAATTTCCTTGAATGTAGCATTAGGAAGGCTCTGTGCATACTTATATGCAGGGCTTTCAACGTTGTTTGCTTCATCAGAATATTTATAGCCATAAATGACGCCATTGTAGTTTTTGTCAAAAGCATCCGTTATCGTACAAGCAGGATTGTTTATATAAACATCAGCAGTTGTTCCTGAGAAAGCATTCTTTCCAATATTTGTTGCTGTATCCGGCAAAATCACTGTTTTCAGTCTTGTATCACCCATGAAACATCCTTCTGGAATTGCTGTCACCTGTGTATCGCTCAAATCAACATGGGTAATACCTGTATTATAGGCAAATGCTTCTTCTGCAATCGCTGTTACATTCACAAGCTGAGGATCATTTTCTGTTGCAATAGCAGACTTTCTGTATAATTCAGGACTGTTCAGATCACCTCTTGATTCCAGACACTCAATGATAGTCAGTCCGCCGGCCGCTCTTGCTGCAGAATTACTTCTCTGATAAATAATGGCATTATCTGAGAAGAATGCTGCCCCATCCTCGTTCTCAATACCGGTCAGCTTCGTACAGCCTCTGAATGGGATCTTGCCCATCTTATTCATCTCAGCACCTACCTTAACACTAAGGAGGTTCTCACAGCTGTAGAAAGCATAATCAGGAAGCTGTTTGATGGAGCCTAAGCCAATAGAGGTAAGAATATCATTACCTGCAGTGATATCTTCACTGTACTCCTGATTATTGAAGTTTTCATTTAAAGAATATTTGAATACATTTCCTTCCTCAAAGAACTTGACTTTTCCACTCTTCTCTCCAAAATTACCACTGAACAAGCCAGCTGCCGGAGTACCAATATCATTAGGATAAGTTTCATTTGAGTACAATTTAACCGGATCATTTCTTCCAGTTATTCCATCATTCAGTTGTCTTTTTAAATTTGTTGTAGATGCAGTAATTCCAGCATCACTTTCTTTATGAGTCAGAGTCAGATAATCCCAGTTGTCTTTATTATCTGTAACCCCAAAATATGTCTTTGCATCCAAGGACTCAATTCCCTTAGGAATATCTACAAGAAGCGCTGCCATAACAACATCATTCTCTTCCTGTGTCAAAGGAGCGTTATATGTGCTGCTGTTAATCCATCCCTGGTTCTCATTAAATTTATCAATGATGCTATAAACTGAAATACTGCTATCTTTCTTTAATGACTCAATCAGATCTGCATTCATCAGATCAATCTCTTCAAAATGCGGATAATCTACTAAAGTGCTCTCAAGAGTGGCATTATCCAGTAATACCTTGATATTTACCGGAGAATCCACCTGATAGCAAATATTTCTCTTTGCAGCCTTACTGGTGAAATGTGTCTCATCAGAATCCATCGCATAGTCATATGGGGCATATCCCTCTTCTACCTTACCATGGAAAGTAAGATAGTTAGAGTTGGTCTTAAATGCGCCACTTCCAATCGTCATCTCTGTACCATCAGATACTGGTTCTGAAAAATGTACATTCTCTAGCAATTTGCAACCTGCGAATGCATCTTTACCGATAGAAGTCACAGAGTTACCAATATTTACTCTTGCAAGTATCTTTGCATCTTTCAGAGCACCTTCTTCTATCGTTGTGATTGAATCATCAGCAATCGTAAGCTCTATAATGTAATCCTTAACTCCTCCAAAACAGTCTGTACCTAACTGTATTACCTTATGTCCTGCTATAGAAGAAGGTACTTCAAGATTACGAATTGTAGATGTTTTACTTCCAACAAAATTGTAGCTCTTTAAAGTAGCTGTACCATCGGAATTTACAACTATTGTGGCAACATAATCACCATAAGTAGCTTCAATCTGTTCATTGTTAGATTCGTTCAGGTAGACATATGGAACATATTCACTAACTGCCGTCTTAGAGGCCTTGGTTCGAACTCTTAATTCTGTTGGAGTGCTTCCATTTGTCTTAAATCCAGGACCCTTCACATAGAAATTTTTATTTGTAATATCCTGGAATAAATACTCCTTATCTGAGTCTGAATCATATTTATCTTCATCAGTATCTGGGGCATCAAAAGTTACGCTCTGACAGTGACTGCTGTCTTCTCTATAGCTTGCTTCACCAAAGACAACGCATCCAAGGTTTTGACATCCCATTAAAGTATTGTCAGGAATCTTACAGTTAAATAATGTACCTGGAAAATTAACTGTACTTAATGAAGTTCTTCCTGCGAGAATATAATCATAATAAATTTCTCCTGGTGTATTAGAACTTGGTGGAACATTATCTACTGCATCCAATGCTTTCGCTATTCCAAATTCGTCGGATGTTGAACTTATAAACTCTTTCAAATTAGTTGGGAATGTAAATATCTCCAAAGAATTAATTCCTGATGCAGCAAAGCATCCCAATCCCAATACAATTGTAACATTAGGATTAAAATATGAAGCTGTATCACCTGATAAATCTGCACAGTCATAGAATCCAAAAGGCCATATTGTAAGGCTGCTGCTTCCTGTTTCTCCCGCTGTACTTACCGTACTCATTCCAAATGATTTTAAACCTGATTTGGCAAAGCAGGCTGTTCCAACATCAGTCAATGATTTAGGGAAAGTAATCCCTGTTAATTTCTGGCAGTTATAGAAGGATCTGGCTCCCAAAACCTGTGTTGACTGCAGGCTTCCTTCATTACCGAACTCTACTGAAGTCAGGTTCGTACAGTCGTAGAATGCATCATTTCCAACTACCTTACAAAATGATAAGTTGACACTTCCAAGTGTTGACTGGAATCTAAATGCATTTTTGCCTATAAAGTCAACCTGATCTGACAAAACCAGTCTGGTGATATCTACACTGACAGGATCTAAGTTATCTGCTTGTCTGCCTTCTCTGTTAAATGCATCATTTCCTATACCAGAAATTGTAATAGGATTTTCAAATGAAATAAAACCATTCTCTCTAATATAATTTGCTCTGGAGTCCTTATCTTTATTTAATGGTGTAGAAGTCCATTGTGGAACATAGACACCCACTGCCTTAGCGTCTGTTGAATCTGTTACCTTATCATCCAAATTCAACAGGGTAAATCCATCCAGTGAAAAATCATTATCCGCACAAAAGCGCTTCAGGATAATATATTTTAAGTAATCTTCTTTATCATCAACTCCATAAATAACATTTGAAGCATCTGAGGTATCCTCATTATATGATACAGTAAGTGTCTTTAATTGTTTGTATCTATCTGGAGTAATATCATCATCAGTAAGACGAGTAGTAAATTCTGCTGTAGTTAAATTTGCTGCATCCTTTAATAAATTAGTTATTGCCTGATTATATGCATCAATTTCTGCAATCCTAGTATTATACACAGCCTGTGCAAAACTACTGAATACTGTTGCATTATCAACATTAGAGGATGAATAAGAATATTTCTTACCATTTGCCTCAATGGTATTGCTCTGCAAATTATTAGAATATGTTCTGCCATCTGTATAGACAAGCTGCGCAGGAATCGTATGTTCTTTACTATCCTTATCACGTACAGTTGTCTTTGAATTATCCACGCCAAAATCTACTTTATATTGATCTCTGGCTAATACTTTTTCTACCTGATCAACATAGTCACGTGTAATGATAAAATATTCCGTATATCGATTTGCACTTAAATCGACTTCTGCAACTTTGTCTTCACCCGCATATTCCAAAATAACATAATTATTGCTTCCTTTATTAATTCGACCTGTTATTCTAAATTCCTTATCGTACGTTGCGGATACATTATTATATGACATTTTAACTGCATATGTATCCGATGAATTACGACGGTCATAAGAATTTGCATCTGATTCTTTAGCTGTTATTTTTTTATCAATTGCCTCATTAGTACCAGTTGCATTGTATACAGCCTTAAATATGGCATCAATGCTTGTTGTTCTGACATCCGTTGTCGTCTTCGCCTGCATGGTTCCCAGCTGTTCGACTGGAATCGCAGCCACTACGACTGCCATAATCATGAAGATGGCTGCAATAGTCTTGCGTACTGTTCTATGCAGTCTTACATTCTTTCTCTTTCTTTTCTTTCCTGTGTTCTTTGCCATGTTGCATCTCCCCATTTTAATTCACCCTTTTAGCCACAACTACGAACCGTCCTTCATTCTCCTGATAATCACAGGTAGATAAGGTCAACAGCTTATCGCCATAGTTTGCAGTTACTCCAGTGTCATATAATGACAATGCCGCCATCTCATTCATATAGGAATCAAATTCCTTGGCTGAACCGGCATTGATAAATTGATAATACTTAAAGGTCACTTCTTCTTCCGAATAGACCTTTGAGCGGAACACGTACATTACTTCGTATTCCCCTTTGTTATATATGGTGTCAAACTTGATTCTTGGATGTGCCTCATAATACGATTCATTGCTGTATTTATTCAATGTACCGAACATCTTGCCCGATTGCATGTGATGTCCATACAGAATGATGTTATCGCATCCGTTCACTGCATCACATTGATAATCCATGAAGATACATCCGTTCTTATCTTCCTCCTGATTAAAGTTATGATTCAGATAGTATTCATTATTTACTGTCTGCATAACAGGATAATCAATAATTGTATCGTCAATTTTTATCCATCCGATTAGTCTTTTGTTCTTATTATATAATGTTTCGTATTCTGGAAGAATATCCAGTGTCTGTGCATCCTCTTTTGTTACCTTGTGAATATTTATTTGTGAGTTCGCATTTAATATATTATTTGAGGTATTTTTCAGTGCTGCCAGCGACTCAAATTCACTTGCACTCTTAGCTGCCGATTGATAATAAAAGGCAAAATAACCAAAGCAGCCAATACATATGGGAATGCATATCGTAATCAGAAGCTTTCGCCTTTTCTCTTTTCTTCGAATCTCCAGTAAAATCTCCTTCTTCATTTCCGACGAAAGATCTTCTATCCTTATTTTTTCTTTTTTCTTTGGAGTCAGCTTCTGCCTGGCGTTCTCACGCTTCTGCTTACGTTCTTCCTTTTTACGTCTGATCTCCTCCTGCTTCTGAATCTGTTCTTCCTGAAATCTTCTATGCAGTTCATAGATATTATCGTCAAACTGTCTTCCTACAATTGATTCAAATTCAATCTGACTACTCTTTAACTGTTGATACAGCTTCTCGACATCTTTGGGGTTATCCAGCTTCAAGTCTCGTGTAATGGAATCAATGAGCTGTTTATCCCGCTGCGCCGCCGCATATTCCTCTGGTGTCCGGAAACGTCTGCCATCAATGGTCCATTGCAAATCCACTCTGCATACTTCCTTCCTGCTTCTCTTCTGTCATTTAACATAATCTAGTTTATTTAATTAGTTTACATATATATTATTATTTTACTATATTTTCAGTTTATTTCAAGTGTTTTCGTAATTATATATTTATTTTATATATTTTGTGTTTTATTTTTGTGTATACATAATGCCATTTGTAACACTTTTACACCTCTCTCATAAGATATAGAAAAACCTTTTAGGGGGTACTCAACATGAGTGACTTATCAGCAAGCAATTGCGGATGCAATCAGACTATTTCTAACAACGGATGTGGATGCGGTAACAACAGCTGCAGTAACTGGATCTGGATTATCCTTCTTTTGTCCTGCTGCGGTGGATGCGGCAATAACAACAGCTGCTTCGGCGGATGTGGCAACAACAATGATAACTGCTGCGGCAATAACTGGATCTGGATCATTCTTCTCTTCTTCTGTGGTGGATGCGGTAACAACAACGGCTGCTGCTAATCCAATTCTAACCAGCCCAATGGGTTCAAGTAACTTGAACCCATTGGTTTTGTCCGGCATATATCCACTATCTGCTGCATAAGATACAATGATTCGCATTAAAACTGGAGGCAATATGGAAGAACAGGATAACGACAACGACTATGTACTCGTTTTTGACCACTTCTATACAAACAATCATATTCAGATTATGAAGACATTACTTCCCTATATAGATTCTGCTGCTATGCCCATGCTTCCGGTTATGATCAAATACATGGAACTTCAATACACTATGAAGCTTATCAGGAAAAATGCGCGACCTGAAGCTCCCGTATTATCTGCATGTTCCAAGGATTCACCAGACATTGAGACCATTTATCAGTCTATCCGTAAATATCTGGCACCTGAGGAAGAGAAAAGTTTCCAGCAAATCATCCAACTCATGCATACTATGGATAACGTGCGTCAGATGCAGCAAATGATGGAAATGTTGCAAACGATATCCGGTGATGGAGAAAATGCAAATACTTTTCCTGATATGTCTGCATTGGAAGGAATGTTCGATAACGGAACAAATATAAATGATATTATCAATATGATGAAAGCAATGAAATAGGAGGATTCTATCATGGATGAAAGAGAATGGATGAATGACCCTGCTCTGGAAGGAATTGACAAGTCCAAGCTGGCTTTTCTTGAAAAACTGGTAATTAAAAGTTCTTCCATGACACAAAAAGAAATGCTGCCTTTCCTGCTGTCTCTTTCAAAACTAAGCAGGGAAAACAACATTTCCTTTGATAAAAATGAAATACAGTTAATCTATTCTGTCATTCGGAAATATTCTACGCCTGATGATATTGCGAAAATGGAGAAGATTTCTTCTTATTTCCAATAAGGAGCATCAACACGCCCATAGAAAACAGACCACATACCAGTAAAGTTCTGTATTCCAGTGGATCACCGGTCTTAGGAGTGGAATCTTTCACATGTCCTGCTCCAGAGCCAGACCCTGAACCACTTCCACCGCCGGTTGTTCCTGTCTGTTGTCCGCTGCCATCTCCTGTCAGCTGGGTAGATATCTGTGTAATGTCTGGTGTTCCCGTTCCTGTTGTGCCATTTCCTGTTGTTGAAGAACCACTGCCGGATGAGCCACCACTGGAAGAACCACCGCTTGATGAACCACCTCCAGAGGAACCACCATCTGAAGAAGAACCGCCTCCTCCGGACGAACTGCCGCCATTGGAGGAGCCACCACCTGAATTACCTCCGTTATTGTTATTATTGTTGCCGTTATTATTGTTATTATTGTTGTTATCTGGAACTGTTCCATTAAAGGTCAGTACGAAAGGCGAGAAATGCCAGGTTTTAAACATAACGCACTTTACGCCATTATCTTCCTTTATCTTTACAATCGTAAGCTCCTCTAACTCACTTTGTGTCTTATTGTTATTATTACTATACACTTTCATGTTATTCTTCGTCACATCCCAAGACTGCCACTGATCAGGCAACGGGAACGTAATTGTATAGTTCATAGTATTATCATAATCAGGAGTCCCGGATATTCCCTTTGTCATACTGATATCCAAATAATATATCCTTTGCTTATCTACATTAGCAAAATAGCTTTTTAATCCATTCGTTTCAGCATTCGGGCTTACTTTCACATAATAGTTATCTGCTTCAATTCCACTGGCTGCCACATCAACGTAAGATTTGACATTACTTATACCAGAAGCTGTGTTGGAAGCAAAAGAACTACTGTCCACATTCATGATAACGCTTTCAGGTTTCAGATAAGAAGTATACTCAAGCTTATCATATTTACCCGCCAACTCATTTGCCTTCGCATAAGATACCGAATTGCTCGTAGTATCTGCTGCCAATATATATACCGTATCTGTTACGGATTCCATTCCGCAGAAAGCGTCTCCTGCTATAGATGAGATGTTAGAAGGTAAGGTTACACTTCTGATACTGCTCATGTCAGAAAATGCTTTAGGTCCAATCTTGGTTACTGTATCCGGTATTTTAATTTCCAACTTGCCTGTGCTGTTTTTATTTCCTTCATATTTATACAGATATTTACCATCTGCACTTAATACAAATCCCTTATCATCTGTCTTCGTCCATTTTTTATACAGAGTACGTCTTGCACTTACTGTAGCATCCATATTTGCAGCAGTAAAGCATTCCTGGTCTTCATACCATGTATTATCCTCTGTTTCATATCCTGTGTACTGAATTTGTTTTTCATCTATATTCGCCGCAATATCGCTTAATTTATCACCCTTATTAGCTGGTGCATAAATTACCCCTTCTGATGTATCAGTGTATATTCCTCCATTCAAATCAAATGTAATCGTGATATCGTTTGCCTGCCATCCCGCATACAGCTTCATGTCTGTTGCTACTTTCTGGTTCCAGTCAACTTCTGTTTTTGTTGTTGTACTGTCCAGATACCACTTTGTAATAGTATATCCTGGTCTTATTGGCGTATTATCAGGCTTGGGTAAAGTAGAACCAATCTTCACTTTTTTGGTCTGTTTGCTATAATCCTTTGCATCTGCCGCAACATATGTAATCGTGCATTCACTGCTTCCTAAATCCCATGCAGCATATAATGTCATATCAGTGGTTGTCATCTTGTTAAAATCCCAGTCCATACCATTTTCTGTCTGCCAGCTAAGAAGCGTTGCATCCTTGGCAGCGGAATTCACTGTCAGTGAATGTTTTGATCCAGGTTCAAAACCAGATATATGACCACGGCTGACTACGTCACCTGTTTCCGTATCAACCTCTTGATCTACTTCCAATACAGCTACGCCGTTCACATCTTTCGCACTACCAGGAAGTGTAGGTGATGTAAAGTATACGGAAGGATATCCAAAGTTAAATGTAATTTTAATTGTTTTTTTTGCATCTGCTGATGTTAACGCACTGCTATCATCCTGTGTTGCAACAATATCATCATAGGAGAACTGTTCTCCATCCACTCTCACCCATACTGCATACAGATTTGTATCTGTATCTGCCGTGCTGCTTGCCATATCCCATTTAGGTCCTGTTGTACTGGTACTACACCAGCCATCAAACTGATATACAACAGCATCTATTGTATATTTCTGTCCTTCTTTCAGTTCAATTCTCTGTCCACCATCTATTGTAATTTCTATCTTATCAATTTCCAATGTAGTGCCTTTTGCCACAGTTACTGTCTCAACCGATGGATTCAGATTCGTAAATCCATACTGGAAAGTCACTGTAACCTTATCTGTACTGTCAGCACTATCTGCCTGTACTGACGGCATAGGTATCTGTGACAAAAGAATCGCAAAGATAATCAAGCTCACTCCAAGTAAATTTTTCAGTCTACGATACATATAAGTCCCCTCTTACTTCTGTATTTTTTTCGCTATTACAACAAATCTTCCATCTTCTTTATACTTATCGCAGGTGGATAGAATCAGGCATGAATCCCCATACGCTATATCATCCAGCATATACAGTGCATTCTGTGATATATTGTCGTGAAAGGCTTCAAAATCCTGTTCTGTACTCATATCTATAGCATCATAATATCGAAATACATCTTCATCGGCATAGGCTACTTCTGAAAGCATTGCCGCAACTACCTTATATTCGTTTTCTTCATATAATGAACTGAAACGAATAGTAGGATGTTCTTCGCAGAACTGCTTGTCCTTGTATTTCTTCAAGGTTCCGAACATAACGCCAGACCTCATATTATGACCATATATAATCAGGTTCTGACCGGATTGCATCACATCACATCGGTAATCCAGAATCAATAAACCGTTCTTATCCTTCTCTCCATTAAAATTCTTATCCAGATAATAATTATTGTCCCCTTGTCTGGACATAACCGGATAATCAATTTTAGTACCATCTATGGTAAGCCATCCTGAGAAATCTGCATTCTCTGAATGTAACTGTTGAAACTGTCCTAATATCTCAGGCTGCACTTCTTCTTCCGAAGCAAGTGCTGTCTGTTGCGCTTCCAATGCCTGCGCCTTTGCCAAGGCTTCTGCTTCTCTTCTATCCTGCCACCTCTGTGTCAGCCTTGCTGTTCTTGCATCCTCTTTTACCTTCTCCTGTAATAAATAGGTGTCATAATTGGTCTTCATATCCAGGAATACATTCCAGTTAAAATATACAAAGCAGACACCAAATATCATAGCAAAAATGAGTATCACCATTCCTTTATTACGTGCAAACAACTTCTGTCTGTGATTCTCTTTACGCTTAACAGAAGCCACCTGCTTGCGGATTCTACGCATCTGGTCTTCTGTCAATATTTCTGTCAGACTATCCAGAAAGTCCAGTCCCAGCATGGATTGAAACTCAATATCATATAATTTTATTTTATAATAAATCTCCTGTGCAAGCGGCACTGTAAGTTCCAGATTACCATGCAGCAGAGAATCTATCATTTCCCTGTCAGCATTTGTTTTAGTCTCTTCATCCCGAAACAATGCCCCTCGTCTATTTGTTAATGCTTCCCTCATAACACCACGTTCACTGATTATGCTAATGTTTTATGTCACCTCATTTGTGTTCATTATAATATAAATTTTCAGAATTGTATAGTCAATTTTTGAAACATTTTGTATTTTTATGTAAATAGCAAAAGAACTCAGAGTTTTAATGCTCTGAGTTCTTCACATAATTAATTATTTTACCAGGAACAAAAATGCACCGATAGGTACTTTCTGCATCCAAATATTTCTCAACCGCTTTTTTTGCCAGCTGTAGGCACTCTTCTTCTGATATCTGCATATCTACCTGTATGGTTCTTCGCGTTCTACTGTTTATCTGAACAGGAATTGTTATCATACGATGAGACAGTTGTTCACATTGCCAAGGCATCATAAACACTGACTTGACCGGCTGTTGCAATGTCTGCCACAATTCTTCCGATAAATGTGGTGCAAAAGGAGCCATTATACCAAGTAACTCACAGCATAATCTGTCTATCTGCGAGTCGGGTTCTGCTTTCGCAAGCTGATCCTGTCCATGCTGAGGAACCGCAATCTCCAGATCATGGCTGTGCATCTTTTGAAGTACAGCTCCTGTGTCCAATGCCTTTTGTATATTGCCGATACCAATCATGAGTACTGACATGGCATTATGTCGATTAGGCATCGTATTTCCTTTTGCAAAATGCATCAGCATATCAGATTTCATCTGGCTGGTCATTTCCAGCAGTTCCTCTACATTCTGATCATGATAACCGCCTTGCTGATTCCATTCGTTTGTAGCCAGAATCAATCTTCTGAACTTACCCAGGAATTTGTACAGCCCTTCCAGACTGCACTCTTCCCAAGTATCCAGATAAGGATCATCTGCTTTCGGAGTCTTTTCAAACAGTAGATATAATCTCAGGCAATCCAGTCCATAATCCAATATCAGATCTTCCTGAAATATCTCTTTTCCAGTATCAGCAAGCCACTGCATCAGATTCTGTGCTGCTTCACGCTGCGGCTGTATCGACCACCGCCCAAACATACTCTGTGCTGCCTGATCTACATCAATATTTTCAGCTTCCCATAGCTTCTGCGCATGGTATTGTGTTTCCCGATGATTCATTAAAGTAATCATACAACTTATTTCACTACGATATTCAGGATTCTGCCCTTTACGTAGATTTCCTTTACTACATTCTTACCAGCCATAAGCTCTGCAATTGCAGGAATTGCATGTGCTTTTGCCTTAACAGACTCTTCATCCTCGTCAAGTGCTACTCCAAGAGTTGCCTTAACCTTACCATTAATCTGTACTGCAATCTCTACATTAGATTCTACAGTCTTGGCTTCATCATACTCAGGCCACTTCTGCTGATATGCTCTGCCACCATAGATAGACTCCCATAATTCCTCTGTCATATGCGGTGCTACAGGGTTTAATAAGAGAATCAAAGTTGCATATTCAGCCTTATTGATGCTCTTTTCCTTATAGAAATCATTTACCAGAGACATCATAGCTGCGATTGCTGTATTGAACTTCAGACTCTCAAAATCATTTGATACCTTCCTGATTGTCTGATGAATCTTAGTCTCAAGGTTCTCTCTATAGCTGTCTCCTTCAATAAGCATATCCTGTAACTTCCATACACGCTCCAGGAACTTTCTACAGCCCTTAACACCCTCCATGCTCCAGGATGCACTTAATTCAAATGCACCGATGAACATTTCATAGGTTCTGAGTGTATCTGCGCCGAACTCGTTTACAATATCATCCGGGTTGATAACATTTCCTCTGGACTTAGACATCTTCTCATTGTTCTCACCAAGGATCATACCATGAGAAGTTCTCTTCATATAAGGTTCAGGGCAGGATACCAGTCCCTGATCGTAAAGGAACTTGTGCCAGAATCTGGAGTAGAGTAAGTGAAGTGTTGTATGCTCCATACCACCATTGTACCAGTCTACAGGCATCCAGTAATCAATTGCTTCTTTGCTTGCAAAAGCCTCATCATTATGAGGATCGATATATCTTAAGAAATACCAGGAAGAACCAGCCCACTGAGGCATAGTATCTGTCTCTCTCTCAGCCTTGCCACCGCACTTAGGACAGGTAGTCTCTACCCAGTCACGCATAGCTGCAAGTGGTGATTCACCTGTATCTGTAGGCATATAGCTGTCTACTTCAGGAAGCTTCAGAGGAAGTTCACTCTCATCAATTGGAACATAACCACAGCAAGGGCACTTTACAATAGGAATAGGCTCGCCCCAGTAACGCTGACGTGAGAATACCCAGTCACGAAGCTTATAATTAACTTTCTTATGTCCAATGCCTTTTTCCTCCAGCCATTCAATAATAGCCTTCTTGGCATCCTTAACTTCCATTCCATCCAGGAAACCGGAGTTGCACAGCTTACCGGTTGCTACATCTGTAAATGCTGCATTCTGTACATCACCGCCTGCTACTACTTCAATGATAGGCAGACCAAACTTCTTGGCAAAATCCCAGTCTCTGTCATCATGTGCAGGAACTGCCATGATAGCGCCTGTACCATAAGACATTAATACATAATCAGATACCCAGATAGGAATCTCCTTGCCATTTACAGGGTTTACTGCTGTGATTCCCTTAATGCATGCACCTGTCTTATCCTTGGCAAGCTCTGTTCTCTCAAAATCAGACTTTCTTGCTGCCTGTGCACGATATGCAAGAATCTCATCATAATTGCTGATCTCGTCCTTGTACTTATCGATCATAGGATGCTCTGGGGAAATTACCATATAAGTAGCACCAAATAATGTATCAGGTCTGGTTGTATATACAGTCAGTGCCTCATCCTTACCACTTAACTTGAAGTTAACTTCTGCGCCTTCGCTTCTGCCGATCCAGTTCTTCTGGGAAACCTTAACCTTCTCAATATAGTCTACATGATCAAGACCTTCAATGAGCTTCTCTGCATAATCTGTAATCTTTAACATCCACTGGGACTGCATCTTACGGATAACAGGTGCACCACAACGCTCACATACACCATTGACAACTTCCTCATTTGCAAGCCCTACCTTACAGGAAGTACACCAGTTGATTGGCATTTCACTCTTATAAGCCAATCCCTTCTTGAAAAGCTGTAAGAAAATCCACTGTGTCCATTTATAATAGGAAGGATCTGTTGTGTTGATCTCTCTTGACCAGTCGAAGGAATAACCTAAGGACTTTAACTGATCCTTGAAATGTGCCACATTGTTCTTGGTTACGATCTTAGGATGAATCTTATTCTTGATCGCATAGTTCTCTGTAGGAAGACCGAATGCATCCCATCCCATTGGGAAAAGGACATTATATCCCTGCATTCTCTTCTTACGGGATACGATATCCATTGCTGTATATGGTCTTGGATGACCTACATGAAGACCCTGTCCTGAAGGATAAGGGAACTCAACTAATGCGTAATATTTTGGTTTGGACTTATCAAGAGTTGCCTTAAAAGCCTCCTCATTATCCCAGATATCCTGCCATTTTTTTTCAATTTCTTTTGGAGAATACTCTCTGCTCATTTTTCATGACTCCTTTTTCATACATTGTTCGTTATGCACCATGATAGGCATATGCCCGTGAAATAAAAAAACTCCGTCTCTATAAATAATAGTATAGAGACGAAGAGATTATATCTATCCGCGGTACCACTCTGTTTCAGATTCTATATCTGCGCTTATGCTTCTGTAACGGGAAGTCCCGCTCACAACTATTCCAGTCAGGATTCACTGTGAGAACTCCAAGGCGAGTTCAAGGTGTCTCTCTGCTGTCTCGCACCAAATGACAGCTCTCTGAAAAAGATCGTGCCTCTACTACTCCTTATCATGGTCGTTAACATATTACAAATCTGAAAATATTCTAGCATAGTGCCATTTAAAATGCAACTGCTTTTTCAAGAACTGTAATGGAATGGCTGGAAGTAAAGGTATCTGCAATTCCTTCTGTAACGTAAAGAGTTCCATCATCCGTGTACAAAATGGCATCAAATTCATCATTGTGATTCTGCCAGAACTTAACTGCCGACTCTGTTCCCATGACATACAGTGCAGTAGAAAGTCCATCTGCCAACGTGCCATCTTCACTCACAATCGTAACTGACTGTAACCCATTATAGGCAGGCATTCCAGTCTTAGGATCTATAATATGGTGATACTTCCTGCCATTTTCTTCAAAATACCTTTCATAGCCGCCAGATGTGATGATTGCCTTGTTCTGTGCATACAGTACTCCCAGATATTCTTCCTGTTCATCAGGACTTTTAATTGCCACCTTCCATGAACTGCCATCTGGCTTCGCACCAACAAGCTGCACATTGCCTCCCAGGTTCAAAATAGCACTATTTATATCATATTCCTGCATGATCTGCGCAACTCTCTGGGAGGTATAGCCTTTGGCAATGCCGCCAAAGTCAATCTCTACTCCCTCTGGCAACGTAAGTGTCTGTGTTGAAGCATCATATTGCAGACTGGAGGCATCTACAAGTTGCAGTAAAGACTGTAATTCTTCCTCAGTCGGTATACGGTGCTCTTCTCCCGTAAATCCCCATGCTCTCATGACGGGATATATCGTAATATCAAAGGCTCCATCCGTCTCTTCATAAATAGTAAAAGAACGGTTCAGTAAATACTGCGTATCTGCTGATATCTGCCCTTTCTTATTCTTATTAAGCTGACCAATCTCACTTTTATCATTGCCGGTGGATAAAAGTGCATCTAATCTCTCAATCTCATCTTTAGCAGCGCCAACTGCTTCTTCAGCATTCTTACCATAGGCTGTCAATTCCATGTAAGTATCCATGGCAAATATCTGCGCAGATGCGCTTTTGTTATTTTGTTCTCTGACTATAAGGAAATACGCAGCGATACATACTGCTATGAAAAGAAATGCTGTCAGTATTTGTCTCTTATTCTTCTGCATGTTTTTGTCCCCATTTCTTAGGGTATCGTACAATGCAATGTTGGAACTTGTCAAGATTAGGTGGAGAAATGCAGGCAAGCCCGCGCCGTTGTCTGAGCCTCAGGCGAGTTTTAGGCGCAGGCTTGGAATAAAAGCATTTCTGCCGTAGGTGCTTAGAAGTCCTTACAGCTATTACGTGTTCACAAAATCAATTGACAGAAACGGTGCGTGA
>ENA-ORSB01002225-ORSB01002225.1-human-gut-metagenome-genome-assembly--contig:-NODE-2225-length-15934-cov-18.480257_pt1 | contig 15934 bp, 9 predicted proteins | sample MGYA00242180_ERZ509144 | MGnify/ENA primary metagenome ERZ509144 (study PRJEB26280, sample SAMEA2338661) | human gut metagenome | biome: human gut; feature: human-associated habitat; material: faeces...
CTTTGCCCGCTGCAACAGCGGCTACCTTGTCAATCTGGCGCAGGTACAGGCCGTGCAGCAGAACACGGTGCAGGTTGGGCCCTATGAGCTGCAGGTCAGCCGCCCCAAGCGAAAGAGCTTCCTTGCGGCGCTGACCGACTACATCGGGGGTGACGGCTTATGATCGAGCTGCCCAATATCCCGCGCCTCTATACGGCGCGGGCGGAGGTGCTGGCCGTCTGCCTGTACGCCGACCGTCTGCCGCTGCGGTGCGGAAAGACCGCCACAGGGGCGATCACCGTGGTCTGGGTGATCGTGCTGGGGGCTTTTCTGAAATGCACCGGCTTTGTGCCGCTGATGTGGTGGATCCCCTGTATGCTCTGTGCGGTGAGTCTGCTCTACATCTACCTTTGGAGCACCCGGTGCGTGAACTGGCTGGAAGCGCTGTATACCACGGCGCGGGCCTTTATGCTGGCCGAACTGGCCGCCAGCGTGGAGTGGCAGCTCCACTGCTGGGTCTTCCCGCACCGCAGGGGCGGCGACCCGCTGGCACTGCTGCTGTTGGTGGTCGTGTACGGTGCGGTGTATGGGGTGATGTACTGGCTGGAGACCAGCCGCCCCCAGCCCAGCGGACATCTGGACATCAGCAACAAAGCGGCGCTGGTGGCGGTGGTCATGGCCGGGACCGTCTTTGCGGTGAGCAACCTGCTGTTTTTGGGCAACGGCAAGGTCACGATGATGCTGTACTATGTTCGCACGCTGGTGGATATCTGCGGCGTGCTGATCTTGACGGTCCAGCAGGACCAGCTGCGGGAAGCGGCCCTGCACAAGGAGCTGACCGCGCTGGACAGCGTGCTTCACCGCCAGTACGAGCAGTACAAGCGGAGCAAAGAGGGCATCCGGCTCATCAACAGCCGCTATCATGAGCTGAAAATTCAAATCGCGGACATCCGCGCCGAGCGCGACCGGGCCAAGCAGGACGCGGCTCTGGCCCGGATGGAGAGCGGCCTCCGGCAGTATGAGGCCGAGAACAAGACTGGCAACCCGGTATTGGATACACTATTGACCGCCAAAAGCATGGACTGCCAGCAGCGCGGCATCAACATGACCAGCGTGGCCGACGGCAGCCAGCTGGGCTTTTTGAGCACGCGGGAGCTGTGTACCCTCGTGGGCGCGCCGCTGGACAACGCCATCGAGAGCGTGCTGGCCGAGCCTGACCCCGAAAAGCGTCTGCTGCGGGTGGCCATCTATAACCAGAGCGGCTGCGTGATGCTCCGCTTCGAGAACTACTGCGCCCAGCCCGTGGAGATGGGCGCGGACGGTCTGCCCGTCCACAACGCCCACGGCGGCTACGACCTGCAGGGCGTGCAGGCGGCCGCCCAGCGCCACGACGGAACCATGACCCTTCATTGGGCCGACGGCTGGTTCACCCTGCGGATCTTGCTGCCTGTCCCGGAAAAGTAAAATATAATAGGAATGACCTCTCAGTCTCGCTGCCGCTCGACAGCTTCCCTAGCGAGGGGAGCCTCTGGCGAAGAGAAAAAGCTTTGCGTTATGCCAAGGCCTCTCCTCGATAGGAGAGGTTTTGTTATTCTGCACAATAAAACCGCTCTCGAAATTGTGGATTAGCACAATAAAATTTGAAACCAAATTGAAACTTCTGAAAACTATGCCTCCAAAATGACAGATTGTGAAGATATTTGTGAATTTTCTTTGAATCCATTTATAATAGTGGCAATGCTCCGGGAGCTGTACCCGGAAAATATGGATTCAGAATAAGGAGGAAGAAAATTATGTTGTCCATCAATATGGATGATGTAATGCAGGTAGTTTCGAACATTCAGAACTATCTGATTGCATTCGGCGTCGTCCTCGTACTCGCGCTCCTCGTGATGTTCGCGGTGCGGAAGATGCCCAAAGCGAAAAAGAAGATGATTCGTGCGCAGTCCGGCCTCGCCATTTTGCTGGCGCTGGCGATTGTCGTCAACCTCATCTGCACCGGCCCCATGTCCACCATGCTGGACCTGGTCTCCGGCGAAGGTTCCATCAGTGAGGAGACTTCCGCAGAGGCCACCGAGCTGGTCAATGAGATCACCCAGGAAGGCATCGTTCTGGCTCAGAACGACGACAACATCCTGCCTGTGGCTTCTGGCTCCAAGCTGAACGTCTTCGGCTGGGCTTCCACCAGCCCCTGCTATGGCGGCACCGGTTCCGGCGCTCTGAACGACGCTTACCCTGTCACCGACCTGCTCACCGGTCTGCATGATGCAGGCATCGAGACCAACGACGAGCTGAGCAAGTTCTACACCGATTACTGCTCCACCCGCCCCAGCGTCGGCATGGCACAGCAGGACTGGACCCTGCCCGAGCCGAATGTCAGCCTGTACACCGACGAGATGATGGCAAACGCCAAGGCATATTCTGACACCGCCATGGTCGTCATCACCCGCGTCGGCGGTGAGGGCGCAGACCTTCCCACCGACATGTCTGCTGTCGTGGACGGCAGCTGGGTCCGCCGTGTGGCAGATTACCGTGGTTCTCAGCGCGGTGCCGGCTACTACAACGGCACTTACGATGACAGCCTGAACGAGGGCAATGACTGGGATAAGGGCGACCACTTCCTGCAGCTGTCCAACCGCGAGGAAGAGCTCATCGACCTCGTCACTTCCAACTTCGACAACGTCATCGTCGTTTACAACGGCGCAAACGCTTTCGAGATGGACTGGGTCAAGAACTACCCCCAGATCAAGGGCGTCCTGCTCTGCCCCGGCACCGGTCAGTCCGGCTTTGAGGGCTTTGGCCGCGTGGTTGCCGGTGAGGTCAACCCCTCCGGCCGTACCGCTGACACCTATGCTGCTGACCTGACCGCTTCTCCGTGGTGGAACAACTTCGGTGACTTCAAGTACACCAACGCCACCGAGCTGGATTCCGATTCCAGCTCCTTCGACCCCGCAGGCGCTACTGCATCCTTCGTCAACTACGCTGAGGGCATCTATGTCGGCTACAAGTTCTATGAGACTGCTGCCGATGAAGGCCTCATCGACTACGACAAGGAAGTTGTCTATCCCTTTGGCTACGGCCTGAGCTACACCACCTTCACCCAGAAGATGAGCGACATCACCAGCGACGGCAGCAGCCTGAAGTTCTCTGTCACCGTCACCAATACCGGCTCTGCTGCCGGAAAGGATGTCGTGGAGATCTATAATGATCCTCCGTACACCAACGGCGGCATTGAGAAGGCCTCCGCAAACCTGCTGGACTTCGCCAAGACCAGCGAGCTTGCCCCCGGCGAGAGCGAGACCATCGACTTCACCATCCCGGTCGAGGATCTGGCTTCCTACGATTACAAGAACAACGGCTGCTATGTGCTGGAGGCTGGCGATTACATCATCAGCACCAACTCTGACTCCCACAATGTTCTGGATTCCAAGACCTACACTGTTGCTTCCGACATCGTTTACAACGAGTCCAACAAGCGCGAGAGCGACGCTGTTGCAGCGACCAATCAGTTCGATTTCGCAGAGGGCGAGATCACCTATCTGTCCCGTGCGGACGGTTTTGCAAACTATGCTGAGGCCACTGCCACTCCTGCTGATTACAACATGAGCGATGAGGTCAAGGCTGTCTTCGACAACGCACACACCTACACTGAGGTCAACTACGAGAAGGACGATGACCCCAACGCAGAGGACATCACCACCGGCGCAAAGAACGGCCTCAAGCTGGCTGACCTGCGCGGCGTGGATTACAACGATTCCAAGTGGGATGACCTGCTGGATGAGATGAGCATCGACGACCTGCAGCAGACCATCGGCTTCGGCGGCTATCAGACTGCAGCTGTGGACAGCATCGGCAAGGTGCGCACCAACGACTGTGACGGCCCTGCGTCCATCAACAACAACTTCACCGGCGTCGGCTCTGTCGGTTTCCCGGCTGCTACCCTCATCGGCATGACTTGGAGCAAAGATCTGGCACACGACTTCGGCGACAGCATCGGCAAGATGGCCAACGAGATGAACACGTCCGGCTGGTATGGCCCGGCAATGAACATCCACCGCACCGCTTTTGCAGGCCGTAACTTCGAGTACTACTCGGAGGACGGTGTCCTGTCCGGTGCTATGGCCGCAAACGCCATCGCAGGCGCACAGGAGCACGGCGTCTACGCTTACATGAAGCACTTCGCCCTGAACGATCAGGAAGGCAACCGTACTTCTATGCTGGCTACCTGGTCCAACGAGCAGGCTATCCGCGAGATCTACCTCAAGCCCTTCGAGATGTCTGTCAAGGATGCTGACTGCCACGCTGTCATGTCTTCCTTCAACTACATCGGCAGCCGCTGGGCTGGCGGCTGCAAGGAGCTGCTGCAGAACGTCCTGCGCGGTGAGTGGGGCTTCCTCGGCTTCGTCGAGACCGACTACTTCGGTGTCTACGGCTACATGACCGCTGATCAGGGCGTCCGCAACGGCAGCGATCTGATGCTCTGCACCACCGGCAATGACTTCAACAAGATGACTGTTCTGACCAACAGCAGCAAGCAGGCAATGCGCACCTCTGCCAAGAACATCCTCTACACCGTGGTCAACAGCCGCGCTTATGAGGCTGAGAACCTGAACCCCGGCATGGCAAAGTGGAAGGTCATCCTGATCGGCGCTGACGTCGTAGCCGCGCTGCTCATCGTTGGCCTGGAGTACACCGCCATCAAGAACTACAAGAAGCGCAAGGAAGAAGAGGAAGAAGTCTAAACCGAACTCTCTCTCCATGCAGCACCTGAACTGAACCAACGGCAAAGGCCCGCTGCACCAGACAGCGGGCCTTTGCCCTGCTCAGGATAAAATGAGGAAAATGCGATGAAGCATACCGACATCATCCAGAAACTGAACTTAGAGCAAAAATGCGCCCTGCTCTCAGGCGAGACTGTCTTTACCACCCGCGCTCTGCCGGGCAAGGGCATCCCGGCCATCACCCTTTCGGACGGCCCCAACGGTGTCCGCAAGCAGGCCGGCGCCGCCGACCATCTGGGCCTCAACCCCAGCGTTCCGGCAACCTGTTTCCCGACCTCTTCCGCCACTGCGTGCAGCTGGGATGAGAAGCTGGGCGAAGCCGTGGGCGAGGCACTGGGCGAGGAAGCCGCTGCACAGGAAGTGGCTGTCCTGCTCGGCCCTGGCCTGAACATCCAGCGCAGCCCCCTTTGCGGCCGCGACTTCGAGTATTTCTCGGAAGACCCCATCCTCGCGGGCAGGATGGCCGCTGCCTATGTGCGCGGCATCCAGAAAAATGGCATCTCTGCCTGCCCCAAGCACTTTGCGGTCAACAGTCAGGAGCTGCGCCGCATGGCCAGCGACTCGGTGCTCGATGAGCGCACCCTGCGGGAGCTGTATCTGACCGGTTTTGAGATCGTGGTGAAAGAGGCAAAGCCCAAGACCATCATGACCTCCTACAACCTCATCAACGGCACCTATGCCAACGAGAATGCCCACCTGCTGCAGGACATTCTACGGAAGGACTGGGGCTTCGACGGGGCCGTCGTCACCGACTGGGGCGGCTCCAATGACCACGCCCTCGGCGTGAAGAACGGCTCCACCCTCGAAATGCCCTGTCCCGGCGGCGACTCCATCCGGGAGCTGATGAAGGCCGTACAGGACGGCAAAATTTCCGAGGCCGACGTGGACGCCCGCCTCGACGAGATGCTGGAACTGGTGCTCTCCACCCACGCTGCGGTGGAAAAAGCGCCCCGCACCTTCGACGCTGCCGCGCACCATAAGCTTGCCCGCCGCGCGGCCGCAGAGAGCATCGTCCTGCTCAAGAACGAGGGCGGCATCCTGCCGCTCAAGCCCAATGAGAAGCTGGCCGTCATCGGCGACTTTGCCGAGACGCCCCGCTATCAGGGCGCAGGCTCCAGCGCCGTCAACGCCCTGCAGGTGGACACCCTGCTGGACAGCATCAAGGCCGACGACAGCGGCATCACCCTCGTGGGCTATGCCTCCGGTTTCGAGCGTCAGGGTGCAGCTGACGCCGAGAAGCTGGAAGAGGCTGTGGCCCTCGCAAAGAAGGCGGACACCGTTCTGCTCTGCCTTGGCCTCGATGAGCTGCGGGAGAGCGAAGGCCTTGACCGCGCAGACATGAAGCTGGCCGAGAATCAGCAGCAGCTTCTGGCCGCTGTGGCTGCCGTCAACCCGAACGTCGTCGTTCTGCTGAGCGCCGGTGCGCCGGTAGAGACGCCGTGGGTCGGCCAGTGCAGGGCACTGGTCTACGGCGCACTGGGCGGACAGGCAGGTGCAGGCGCGGCCGCAGACATCCTCACCGGCAAGCTCTGCCCCTGCGGCAAGCTGTCCCAGACCTGGGCGCAGGCTCACGACGACACCCCCGCCAAGGCGAACTTCGGCGGCGAGGGCCGGAACGTGGAGTACCGCGAGGGCCTGTATGTGGGCTACCGGTACTATCAGACCGCCGGTGTGCCGGTGGCGTTCCCCTTCGGCTACGGCCTGAGCTACACCACCTTCGAGTACAGTGATTTGAAGGCGGACGAGAAGGGTGTGACCCTCACCGTCACCAACACCGGCAGCTGTGCCGGTGCCGAGATCGTCCAGCTCTACGTCGCAAAGCAGGGCGCAAAAGTCTTCCGCCCGGCGCAGGAGCTGAAGGGCTTTGCAAAGGCCTTCCTCGCCCCCGGCGAGAGCAGGACGGTGAGCATCGCTCTGGACGACAAGGCGTTCCGCTACTGGAACGTCAAGACTGACCGCTGGGAAGTCGAAGGCGGAAGCTATCAGCTCCGCGTGGGTGCATCCAGCGCAGACATCCGCCTGACGGCGGAAGTTTCCATCAAGGGGACCAACGCTCCCGACCCCTACGAGGGTCTCGACCTGCTCCACTACGTCTCCGGTCAGATCACCTATGTGACCGACGCCGAGTTCGAGGCTCTGCTGGGCCACCCTGTGCCGGAGGATGTCGTCCGCATCGACCGGAACATGACGCTGGGCGAGATGGACCATGGCCGCAGTCCGCTGGGCTGGGTGGCACAGAAGGTGCTGCGCTACCGTCTGGACAGCAGCTTTGCAAAAGGTACCCCCGACCTGAACACCGTGTTCCAGTATAATATGCCGCTGCGCGCGCTGGCCAAGATGACCAACGGCATGGTGAGCATGGGCATGGTAGACGGCCTCGTCTGGGAGCTGAAAGGCTTCTGGCTCGTGGGCATCCTCCGGGTCATCTATGAGTTCGTCAAGAATCTCATCCTGAACAGCCAGATGGAAAACCGGCTCAAAAACAGCTGAAAGGAATAAGGTCATGAATTTCTGGAATAACTTTGCCGCAAAGCATCCGGCCGCAGCCAAATGGGTGCGGGAGGGTGGACTGTTCGTCATCGTGTCCAACCTCATCACCGTGTTCAAATATCTGCTTCTGCAGTTCCTGCCCAAGGCGTTTGCAAGCCTGCCGGTGGTGGACTTCGGCTGGCCGGGCATCGACATCACCCTGTTCGGCGAGACCTTCAAGTGGAATATCCTCGGCTACGACGCCGCCCACGGCGGCCTGCCCTACTTCTGCGCCTACATGGTGGCCATGGTCATCGGCGAGTGCATCAATTTCCCCATCCAGCGCAATTTTGTCTTCCGCAGCAAGGGCAACCTCGCCAAGCAGATCGGCTGGTACCTGCTGGCCTTCTGCCTCATCACCTGCATCGTCAACTCCATCAACTGCATCTGGGTGGCTGTGGCCGGTCTGCTGGTGCCTGATTTCATCTACAACATCGGCACCACGGTGCTCAACGGCGGCATTTCGATGGTCATCTTCTTCTTCGTGAACAAGATCATCTTCCCCGAAGGCGAAGCCGCAAAATAATCGGTCATCTTCTTTATTTTCATCATTTTCTTCATCCGAACCAACAGGCCGTCCTCCTCCGGAGGACGGCCTGTTGGCATATTGAGCGGTTTTGGACGCTGCAAAGAACGAAATTTCGGTCATAGGGTAAGAATCTGCCCAAGGGTCTTGCACTTTGATGCTTTACTGTGGTAAAATCATGCCATGCTTTTATCATAGAGGAAAAAGCACCAAAGGGGGAACGTGTATGAGTGAGATCTGTATCATCGTCACCATCGTCGTCTATCTTGCGGCCATGCTTCTGGTGGGTTTCGCCTACAGCAAGACCAACAACGACAGCGCCGACTTCTACCTCGGCGGCCGGAAGATGGGTCCGCTGGTCACGGCCATGAGCGCCGAGGCCAGCGATATGTCCAGCTGGCTGCTGATGGGTATGCCGGGTCTGGCCTATCTGACAGGCATCGCCTCGCCGGGCTGGACGGCCATCGGCCTTGCGCTGGGTACCTGGCTCAACTGGCTCATCGTGGCCCGGCGGCTCCGCCGCTATTCGGCTAACCTCGACGCCATCACGGTACCGCAGTTCTTGTCGCTTCGCTTCCATGACCAGCGCAACCTGCTGAACGCTCTGGGCGCGGTCATCATCATCGTCTTCTTCGTGCCGTATACGGCCTCGGGCTTTGCGGCCTGCGGCAAGCTGTTCCACAGCCTCTTCGGCGTAGATTACATGGCAGCAATGCTGGTGTCGGCCCTCGTCATCGTGGGCTATACCATCCTCGGCGGCTTCCGCGCCGTCACCACCACCGACCTCATCCAGTCGATGGTCATGTCGCTGGCCCTCATCGCGGTGCTGGGCTACGGCATCGTCGTGGCCGGCGGCTGGGGCGCTGTGGTGGAGAACGCCCAGAGCCTTTCCGGCTACCTGACCATGACGGCCAGCCACGACGCTGTGACCGGCGGGGCCGCATCCTACAGCCTGCTGGACATCGTCTCCACCATGGCGTGGGGCCTCGGCTACTTCGGTATGCCCCACATCCTGCTCCGCTTCATGGCCATCGAGGACGAGAAGAAGCTGGTGCTCAGCCGCCGCATTGCCACCGTCTGGGTGGTCATCGCCATGGCGGCGTCCATCGTCATCGGCATGGTGGGCCTCGGCATGACCAGGGTCGGTGCGCTGGAATTCCTCAGCGGCTCGTCCAGTGAGACCCTTATCGTCCGCATCGCCAGCCTCATCAGCCAGCACGGCGTACTGGCCGCAGTCCTCGCCGGACTCATCCTTGCAGGCATCCTGGCGGCTACGATGTCCACGGCGGACAGCCAGATGCTGGCCGCTGCGTCCAGCGTGTCCCAGAACATTTTGCAGGAGTTCGGCCACCTCAAACTGAGCGAGAAGCAGAGCCTCTTCGCAGCCCGCCTGACCATCATCTGCGTCAGCGTGGTGGGCGTGGTGCTGGCCCGCGACCCGGATTCCAGCGTTTTTGGCATCGTTAGCTTTGCATGGGCCGGTTTCGGCGGCTCCTTCGGCGCTGTCGTCCTCTGCGCCCTGTTCTGGAAGCGCTGCAACTGGCAGGGTGCTCTGGCCGGTATGCTCTGCGGCGGCCTGATGGTCTTCGTCTGGAAGTACATCGTCAGCCCGCTGGGCGGCGTCTTCGGCATCTATGAGCTTCTGCCCGCCTTCCTCGTCTCGCTGGCCGTCTGCGTGGTGGTCAGCCTCGTGACCCCGGCTCCCACGGAGGATATTCTGGCCGAGTTCGACGCGGCGAAATAACCGGTAAAAACAAGAGGAGGGCCTGTGCTGAAACCCGGCACAGGCCCTCCTTTTATGCTTGCGTGACGCTTCCGTGCTCCACCCGGTATACCTTGTCAAACTGTTTCATGAACGCCCCCGAGACGTCGTGGGTGATGGCCACCACCATGCAGGGGAGAGCGAGCAGATTTTCCATGACCTGTCCGCTGGTGTCGGGGTCGAGGCTGGCGGTGATCTCGTCGGCGATGATGAGGTCGTACCGGCGAAGTGCCAGCCGTGCGATGCCGATGCGCTGGCGCTGCCCGCCGGAGAGGTTCTTGCCGTTCTCGCTGATGAGGGTGTCGAGGCCGTCGGGCAGGGTGCTTACCCAGTCGGAAAGGCCCGCCGTCTCCACGGCGTGGGTCAGCTGCTCTTCGGGGAAATCCTCACCCAGACAGATGTTGCTGCGGAGGGTGTCGTTGAAGAGATAGGTGGTCTGGGCGATGTAGCCCACCCGCTGGTAGAGGCTCTGACGGTCGATGCCGCGCAACTGCTGGCCGTTGAAGAGGATGCTGCCGGTATAGTCTGGGTAGTACTGGAACAGCAGCTTTGCCAGTGTAGACTTGCCGCAGCCGCTCTCGCCCACGAGAACGGCCTTTTCCTGCCCGGAAACGGTCAGCCGGACACCGCTCAGCACCGGCGCGGCAGCACCCGGATAAGTAAAGCCGGTGTCTTGGCACTCGATGTGCTCAAGCCTGCCGATGGGCTGACCTTTGGGCGTTTCTTCCGGGCCGGATATGGCGTCTTCTAACCGCTGGCGGATGCCTTTGGAGGACCTGACCTTGGCCCAGCACTGAGCGATCTGGCTGCAGGGCGTGATGACGAAATTCGCCATGCTGGCGGCGGTGGAGACGGTGCCGATCGTCAGACGGCCATCAAAGGCGAGGAACAGGCCCACCAGCATGACGATGGGGAAGATGAGGTTGCTGATGAGAGAGGTGTTGACCACCATGGCGTTGAGGCTCTGCTGATAGCCCAGCTCGCTGGTGCGGGCCTGCCGAGCCGCGTCCCGGTGGCGGGCGGCGTAGGCGTCCTCCCGCAGAAAGCCCCGGATGACCTCAAACCCGCCCAGAAGCTCTTTGAGCTGTTGGGTGTAGCCCGCCATCTGGAGCGAGAAGGCGTCGCGGGCAGCTTTGAGCCGCTCGTTCATCTTGCGGGGCAGCACCAGCGGCGGCACGGTCACGAGCAAAATCGCCGCCAGCATCACCGGGCTGATGTAGAGGTACATTCCCAGAGCGCAGAGCATGATGCCGCCCCAGAACACGATATTGAAGATGGACATATAATAGTCGTCGTAGAGGGTGCGCAGGTCGGTAGTCAGCAGGGAGAGATAGGCTGCGTCGCCCTCCCGCTGATATTGGGACACCGGGCGGCGCAGCACCCGCTCCATGACCTGTCCCCGTACCTGCTCCACGGCACCGCAGGCGAGTTTTGTAAAGGAGCGGCGGCTCAGCCGTTCGAAAAACCAGCTGGTGAAGGTGATGAGGAACACCAGCCCCATATAGCCCAGCGCCTCCTGCTTGCTCTTGGAGTCGATGAGCCACTTGAGCTGGAAGCTTTTCAGCGGTGCGAAAAAGGACACCACCGCCGTAAAGAGCACAAAGACGATGAGCTTCGCCCAGTGGTGCTTGAAGTAGTCGTTGACCGTCTGATTATTCATAAGCAATACCCCTTATATGTCCCGAAAGGCTTCCTGCCGCGGTGCAGAATTTGGACTAAGTATAACATGGTTCCGCAAAAAAAAAATAGGTTTCGCCATTTTTTCGGGACATAAAAATCCCCCTGCCCGGTGTGGACAGGGGGATAAAAGCTCTTTATGTAAGAGGTGCTGTCAGCTTACAGTTGGGGGCCGGCGGAGACCAGAGCCTTGCCGTGCTCGTTGCCCTCGTACTTTGCGAAGTTCTTGATAAAGCGGCCAGCCAGATCCTTGGCCTTCTCTTCCCACTGAGCGGCATCTGCGTAGGTGTCGCGGGGGTCGAGGATAGCGGGGTCAACGCCGGGCAGAGCGGTGGGGACCTCAAAGTCGAAGTAGGGGATCTTCTTGGTGGGAGCCTCGTTGATAGCGCCGCTCAGGATAGCGTCGATGATGCCGCGGGTATCCTTGATGGAGATGCGCTTGCCGGTGCCGTTCCAGCCGGTGTTGACCAGATAAGCCTTGGCGCCGCTCTTCTGCATCTTCTTGACCAGCTCCTCAGCGTACTTGGTGGGGTGCAGCTCCAGGAAGGCCTGACCGAAGCAAGCGGAGAAGGTGGGGGTGGGCTCGGTGATGCCGCGCTCGGTGCCGGCCAGCTTTGCGGTAAAGCCGGACAGGAAGTAGTACTGGGTCTGCTCCGGGGTCAGGATGGAGACCGGGGGCAGCACGCCGAATGCGTCAGCAGACAGGAAGATGACGTTCTTGGCTGCGGGTGCAGAAGAGATCGGGCGGACGATGTTCTGGATGTGGTTGATGGGGTAGGACACACGGGTGTTCTCGGTGACAGACTTGTCAGCGAAGTCGATGTGGCCCTCGGCATCCAGAGTGACGTTCTCCAGCAGAGCGTTGCGCTTGATGGCGTTGTAGATATCGGGCTCGGAGTCCTTATCCAGGTTGATGACCTTTGCGTAGCAGCCGCCCTCGAAGTTGAACACGCCGTTGTCGTCCCAGCCGTGCTCGTCATCGCCGATCAGCAGACGCTTGGGATCGGTGGACAGGGTGGTCTTGCCGGTGCCGGACAGACCGAAGAAGATGGCGGTGTTCTCGCCGTTCAGGTCGGTGTTGGCAGAGCAGTGCATGGAAGCCATGCCCTTCAGCGGCAGGAAGTAGTTCATCATGGAGAACATGCCCTTCTTCATCTCGCCGCCGTACCAGGTGTTCACGATGACCTGCTCCTTGCTGGTGATGTTGAACATAACAGCAGTCTCAGAGTTCAGGCCCAGCTCCTTGTAGTTCTCCACCTTGGCCTTGGATGCGTTGTAGACAACGAAATCAGGCTCAAAGTTCTCCAGTTCCTCAGCGGTGGGCTTGATGAACATGTTGGTGACAAAGTGTGCCTGCCATGCAACTTCCATGACAAAGCGGATGGCCATGCGGGTATCCTTGTTGGCACCGCAGAATGCATCCACGACGTACAGGCGCTTGTTGGACAGCTCCTTCTGAGCGATGGCCTTCACAGCAGCCCATGCTTCCTGAGAAGCGGGGTGGTTGTCGTTCTTGTACTCGTCGCTGGTCCACCACACGGTGTCCTTGGAGTTCTCATCCATGACGATGAACTTATCCTTGGGGGAGCGGCCGGTGTAGATGCCGGTCATGACGTTGACAGCGCCCAGCTCGCTGACCTGGCCCTTCTCGTAGCCTTCCAGTTCGGGCTTGGTCTCCTCGTCGAACAGCTGCTCGTAAGAGGGATTGTACACGATCTCGGTCGTGCCGGTGATACCATACTTGCTCAGATCCAACTTTGCCATGATACTTATACCTCTTCTTTCGTTCAGGTCATCGCCCAGACACCAGCGGTAAGCTGCCCTCAGCCAAAAGGACACCGCAAAAGGACGACGAAAAAAAATACAGATGCGTATTCTCCTGTATATCATTATACATAAATCGGGGCTGAAATCAACCGGCGGAGCGGTTTTCTTCGGGTAAAAGCAACAAATCTTATTAAGAATCCGGGGTATTTGAGACAGTTTCGTAAAAATCCTGGCCCGTTTGCCTGCACAAATTAAAGATTTTATGCCAAAAACAAATCTTTGATAAAATTTTATCGATTTGGGATACAAGGAGCGGAAAACAGGAGAGAAGAGGCTGCAATTTTGGGCCGCGAAAAAACGTATTATAAGTAGAGGAACAAAATATTTGTGGATATTTTGCGATTTATCTGGAAAAAACACACGACTTATGATATACTGAGCCAGTCTGACCCGCGGCCATGAGCCGCCAGCATGGAGAAACAACGACGATGAAGACGCTTTACATATTTCTTACCCGCTCCGGTACCCTGCTCTCGAACCTCGTGTACAGCCTGACCGGTGCGCAGTACACCCACATCTCCCTCGCCTTCGACGAGGATCTGAGTACCCTCTATAGCTCTACCCGCAAGAATGGCTACACCATGTTCCCCGCAGGTCCCAGCCGGGAGTACTTGAACCGGGGCGTGTTCCTCATGCGGGAGAACATCCCCTGCGCCCTCTACGCGTTGGAAGTGACGGACGAAGCCTACACCCGCGCCAAGCGCCGCACTCAACACATGATGCACCACGGGGAGCTCTACCGCTTCAATTCGCTGGGTCTGCTGCTCTGCTGGATGCATATCCGCTGGCAGCGCCGTCGGCATTATTTCTGCTCCCAGTTCGTCAGCGAGGTGCTCCAGAAGAGCGGTGCGCTGGAGCTGCCAAAGCCCAGCACCCTCATGCACCCCAGCGATTACGCCGAGCTGCCCGAGCTGCGCTGCCTCTACCGCGGTACGCTGGCCGGCCTGCCCCAGCGCCAGAGCATGGAGCTGGGCGAGGTGGAGAGCGTCATGGGCCTTTACCTGAACGTCCTTCTGGGGGCCGTGAAGGGCAGAGTACGTCGGCTGTTCTGATTTTTTCGAAATTTTTGCCGAAAAATTGAAAATGCCTGTTGACAAAGCGGATGCGCTGTGCTAAAATAATCGAGTCGGGAACAACACCCGATGCAATGGTAGTATGGCCCGTTGGTCAAGCGGTTAAGACAGAGGCCTCTCACGCCTTTAACATCGGTTCGATTCCGGTACGGGTCACCATTTTAGTAGTAAAACGGCTTTGCGCCGTTTTATATAGATGCCTCTTTAGCTCAGTCGGTTAGAGCACCTGACTGTTAATCAGGGTGTCGCCTGTTCGAGTCAGGCAAGAGGCGCCAGTAAAGCGATGGAAGTTTTCCATCGCTTTTTCTTTTTTATCCGTTCCGGTGCGGCTTTTGTTGACAGGGAAAGCGGCGGGGGATATACTTATAAAAAATGAACCTCTCAGGCCGCCTGCGGCGTCCAGCTCTCCGGACAGGAGAGCCCTTGGCAAAACCGAAAACTTACCCTTTTCGCCAGAGCCTCCCCTATTAGGGGAGGTGGCACAGCGTCAGCTGTGACGGAGAGGTTGAGGAAAAATGCGCCTGATGAAAAAGGAGAAAAGTATGAAACAGATCATTCTGACGGGCGACCGCCCGACGGGCCGGCTCCATGTCGGCCACTATGTCGGCTCTCTAAAGGAGCGTGTCCGGCTGCAGAACTCGGGCAAGTTCGATGAGATCTATATCATGATCGCTGACGCACAGGCCCTCACCGACAACGCCGATAATCCGGAGAAGGTGCGCCAGAACGTCCTGCAGGTCGCTCTGGACTATCTGGCCGTGGGCATCGACCCCGCCAAGGCACACATCTTCATCCAGTCCATGGTGCCGGAGCTGACCGAGCTGAGCTTCTATTATATGAACCTCGTCACCGTCTCCCGCCTGCAGCGCAACCCCACCGTCAAGGCCGAGATCCAGCAGAAGAACTTCGAGTCCAGCATCCCGGTGGGCTTCTTCACTTACCCCATCAGCCAGGCTGCGGACATCACCGCCTTCAAGGCCACTACCGTCCCCGCAGGCGAGGACCAGCGCCCCATGATCGAGCAGTGCTGCGAGATCGTCCATAAGTTCAACGCCGTCTACGGGGAGACTCTGGTGGAGCCTGAGATCGTTCTGCCCCAGAACAGCGCCTGCCTGCGCCTGCCCGGCACCGACGGCAAGGCCAAGATGAGCAAGAGCCTCGGCAACTGCATCTACCTCTCCGACGAGCCTGAGGACATCAAGAAGAAGATCATGTCCATGTACACCGACCCGAACCACCTGCGCGTGCAGGACCCCGGCAAGGTGGAGGGAAACCCTGTCTTCATCTATCTGGATGCATTCAGCCGCCCGGAGCACTTTGCCGAGTTCCTGCCCGAGTACCAGAACCTCGACGAGCTGAAGGCACACTATCAGCGCGGCGGTCTGGGCGACGTGAAAGTGAAGAAGTTCCTGAACAGCGTCATGCAGGCTGAGCTGGAGCCCATCCGCAACCGCCGCAAGGAGTGGGAGCAGCGCCTGCCCGAGGTCGTGGAAATTCTGAAGGAAGGCAGCGCCGTGGCCGAAAAGACCGCCGCCGCCACCCTCGCCGAAGTGCGTAAGTCCATGAAAATTGATTACTTCACGGATGGTAATCTGCTGAAATAACAAGGCGTAAATAAAAATCCCCTCTGCCAGACGGCGGAGGGGATTTTTTGTATCTTACGTTACAGCTTACAGGCTGCGGTTCTTGATCTCGGAAGTGACCTTTGCGATGAACTCATCCACTTCCATCGTGGTGGTCTCGCCCTTGCGGTCACGGACGGAGACGTTGCCGGCCTCGG
>ENA-ORSB01002227-ORSB01002227.1-human-gut-metagenome-genome-assembly--contig:-NODE-2227-length-15928-cov-2.445662_pt1 | contig 15928 bp, 16 predicted proteins | sample MGYA00242180_ERZ509144 | MGnify/ENA primary metagenome ERZ509144 (study PRJEB26280, sample SAMEA2338661) | human gut metagenome | biome: human gut; feature: human-associated habitat; material: faeces...
TCCAGCAGCTCCTCCACCATGTTGTACAGGCGGGCGGTCTCGTTGTTGATGATCTCCAGCCCCTTGCGGTAGTTCTCATCGGTGGGGTCATCCAGGGTGCGCAGGGTCTCCACCCAGCCCCGGATGGAGGTGAGCGGCGTGCGCAGTTCATGGGAGACCGAGCTGATGAATTCGTTCTTCATCTTCTCCGTCTCTTCCAGCCCCTCGGCCATCTGATTGATGGTGCCGCGCAGGCGGTCCACCTCGTCCCGCTCGTCACCGGTCACAGGCAGGCGGACATCCAGTTCTCCCCGGGCGATGCTGGCGGCGATCCGCTCCACCTGCCCCAGCGGCACCACGATGCCCCGCACAAAGTACAGGCCGGAGGCCACTGTAAAGCCCAGAATAGCCGCCACCACGATCAGGCTGACGATGAAAACGCTCTTCAGCTGCGCCTGCACCAGCGTCAGACTGGTGACAAGGCGCATGGCAGCCACGTCCTCGGCCGCATAGGGCACCAGACTGCACACGGCCATGACCGTTTCCCCGCTGGCGGTGCGGTAGATGGCCACACCCACGCCGTCCGGTGCATCCTGCGCCTTGTTAAAGTCGTCCTGCACCACGATGCCGTCCGCACCTGTGCCGCTGGAGGAGGCGATCACGCCGCCGTAACCGTCCAGCAGCATAAACTCATATTTGTCTTTATCCGCAAACTGCTCCACCATCCGGCGCAGGGCCACACTGCGGTTGGCCGCGGTCTTCTGAGCCGTGTCGCCGGTGTACATTTTCAGCTGACCGTTGATGGAGGAAAAACGCCGCATCATGGTCTGCTGGACGCTGTTGTAGTAGCTGCGGCCGAAGTTGTACACGAACATGCTCTCCACCAGCAGCACCAGCAGCACGGTCAGGAACAGGCTTCCCCGCAGCCAGCGGTGGGTAATACCACTGCGCATTGCTTTTCCTCCTTTCTGTCAGTAATCCTGGCTCTCCTATTGGGAGAGCAGTCGAGCACAGCGCAACTGAGAGGTTTTTCTTTACTCCTCCCACCGGTAGCCGTAGCCCCACACTGTCATAATGTGGGTGGGGTGGCTGGGCTCATCCTCTACCTTCATCCGCAGACGGCGGATGTTCACATCCACGATCTTCACATCGCCGAAGTAGTTCTCACCCCACACGCCTTTCAGGATCTTTTCCCGCACCAGCGCGATGCCGGGGTTGTGGAAGAACAGCTCCATGATCTGGAACTCCACCTGGGTCAGGTCGATGGCCGTGACTGTCGGTTCCCCGTGCATGCTTTTCGTTTCGCCCCTGTTCCCGGCGGCAGGCTCTGGTGTCGCCGCTGCGGTTCCCGCTTCCGGGGTTTGCCCGGCAGGGGATTCCGGTGCCGTGTTGTCTCCGGCGGACGCCCGTGTGGCTCTCCCTTCCGTCCATGCCATCCCCTGCGCCACGGCCGCGGCGATTTTCCGCGATGTCCCGGTAGGCGAGAAAAAGAGGGTGTAAATGCTTGTCGTTTTCATGTTCCCGGCAGATTTTTTTCGGTGTAAAGATAGCGTTTTTCCGGCTGAATTTTTATATTTGTCCGGAAACCTGTAAAATTGAGAAGAGATGACTATGAAGATTTTTGCATGTGCGGCCTTGCTGCTTGCGTCATGCGGCGGCATGCAGACGGCCGGGGAGCAGGCACAGACCCCCGAAACGAAGACCGCGGTGAAGCACGGGCCGGAGATCGCACTCCTGAAGCCCGACCCGAAATCGGGCATGACGGTCAACGAAGCGTTGCAGAACCGCCGTTCCTGGCGTGAATATGCTCCCGAAGCCCTTTCGCTCGAGGAGTTGTCGGGCGTGATGTGGGCGGCCGGCGGCATCAACCGCCCGCAGGACGGACGGCTCACGGCACCTTCGGCACTGGCGTTGTATCCCATCCGCATTTATGCGTTTTTCCCCGAGGGCGTTTACCGTTACGATGCCAAGGGGCAGAAACTGGTGCGCGTGACGGAGGGCGACCACCGGAACCTTGCCGGGGCACAGCCGTTCGTGTTCACGGCGCCGCTCAATCTGGCTTATGTGGCCGACATGTCGGTCTATGAAGGTAAGAATATTCCTGCCGGGCATGTCCGCTACCTTTGCGGGCAGGATGCCGCGGGCTATGCCGAGAATGTCAACCTCTACACGGCGGGGCACGGCCTGAAGTCGATCACGCGCGGCAGTGCCCCCGAGGCCGAGCTGCTCGAGACCCTCGGCCTTGACCCCGGCCGCTACTTCCTTGCGCTGGTGCAGACGGTGGGCAAATAGCGGTGTGCCCCTGGAATGGAAAAGGGACGGCTTTTAGGCCGTCCCTTTTTTATTTGTCCGCAGATGCGGCTGGCCGGTCGGATGGCGCGCCCCGGCTTTGGTTCGGTCACGGCCTTTCGCCCGGGCTGTCCCGGGCGCGTTCCCCGGTGTTGTCCTGAAGACTGTTTCCGGCTGTTCCGTCCTTAGTCTGCCGAAAGCGTCTCCTTTGCCGCATCCCGGCCGTCGGGTTCCTCCAGCGGGACGATATAGAATCCGCGTCCCGGTGTCCACTCCACGCAGAAAAGTTTTTCCGCATCGGGGTATCCCGCCTGCCGGAGGTGGCGCAGGAGCCACCGCTTGCCCTTGCCGCTGCGTTTGAGTGCGTCTTCCATGACCTTGCCCCCGTTGACGAGCAGGTACGATTCTGGCGGTTCGTTGCGGCGCGATATGGTTATCCGTCCGTTGGTTTCGAAACGCACGTCGTCGACGTCGAACATCGAGAAGATGCCGTTTTCGCGCAGCATGGTGCGGAACTGTTCCATTTCGAGCCCGTTGCGGCGGAATTCGCGCATCACCAGCCGGCGGTCGCGGACGAGCATCACCGAGTCGCCCTTGATCGCCCTGCGGATGCGGTGGAAGCGCATCAGGTAGCGCAGCGAGACGTTGGCCGCCGTCCACACCGCGAAGGCGAATACCAGATACCATACCGGGGTGTCGGGGTTGTAGATTACGCCGCCGACCAGCGCCCCGAGTACGAACGAGTTTACCGAATCGAGGGGTGTGAGCTGTGCCATCTGGGTCTTCCCCGATATGCGCAGGAAAAAGATCACGCCCAGCATTCCGACCAGCAGTTTGATGGCGATGGATAGATACATGGTGTGCAGGTTTTATTTTTCCGTTTCCCCTCAGCCTGCAAATTCCGCGCAAATCCGGAAAAACCTGCCCGGGCGGTGAGGAGCCCGTCCTGCGAATAGCGTGGTACGTCCGTATCTCCGGCCGCCTTCCTCGGGGGCTAAAGGCCGTATTCCGCGGCGTAACGCCACAGGGGTGCGGCCATCAGCGCCTGCCGGATGCGGCCGCTTTCGAGCAGCTCGCGAACCTCGGCGCCCGAGAACAGATGTACGCGGATGTCCTCCGTAGCATCGAGGTGCTGTTCGCCCAGGCGTTCCACGCCCGTCGCCAGGTAGCAGTACGTCAGGTTGTTCTGCGTCGAGGGGTTGGGCGCCACGACCATTAGCTCGCGCCACTGGCCGCCGCCGTACCCCGTCTCCTCGGCCAGTTCGCGCTGTGCCGCGGCCAGCATCGAGGCATCGTCGGGCTCGGCCACGCCCGCCGGGATTTCATAGTCCGTTTCGCCCAGCCCGTGGCGGTATCGGTCGATAAAGACGAATTTCCCCTCTTTCGTAATGGCGATGACGTTCACCCAGTCGGGATATTCGAAGACGTAGTAGTCGGGTATGAGGCGCCCGTCGGGCAGTTCGATGCTCTCGTGGCGTACCGTAAACCATGGTTTGCGGGCGAGGTATTCGCTCGTGAGAACTTTCCAGTTGCGTTTTTTCGGATTTTCCATGGCGGCGTCTTGCTTGTCGGATGCAAAAATAGCGAAAAATAGTTATCTTTGTAACATCCGAAAAAAAACATCCATGTTGTCCCAGAACGAACGAAAGCGTATTATCGCCCTCATCAACCGCGAAGTGGTGCCCGCCATCGGGTGTACCGAACCCATCGCCGTGGCGCTGTGCACGGCGCGTGCCGCCGAACTGCTCGGCTCGCGTCCCGAAAAGGTCGCCGTGCGCCTGAGCGCCAATATCCTCAAAAACGCCATGGGCGTTGGGATCCCCGGTACGGGGATGATCGGCCTGCCGATCGCCGTGGCGCTCGGGGCGCTCGTCGGCCGTTCGGAGTACCGGCTGGAGGTATTGCGCGATGTGACGCCCGGGGCCGTGGAGCAGGGCCGCCGCTATATCGATGAAAAGCGCGTATGTATCGACCTGAAGCAGGGTATCGCCGAGAAACTCTATATCGAGGTTGAAGCCGAAGGCGCCGGGCACCGGGCCGTAGCGGTGATTGCGGGCGGGCATACCTCGTTCGTATACCTCGAGCGCGACGGTGAGGTGACGCTCGACAAACGTACGGCCTCGGCGGCCGAAGAGGATGGGGGCGAAGTGCCCCTCACGTTGCGCCGGGTGTGGGAGTTCGCCACGACGGCACCCCTCGACGAACTGCGCTTCATCCTCGAAACACGCCGTCTGAACAAGGCTGCCGCCGAGCAGGCTTTCGCCGGGGAGTTCGGCCACTGCGTAGGGCGTACGCTCCGTTGCGAGCGCGAACGGAAGATTATGGGCGACAGCATCTTCTCGCGAATACTGTCCTACACCTCCGCGGCGTGCGACGCCCGCATGGCCGGGGCGATGATCCCCGTGATGAGCAACTCGGGAAGCGGCAACCAGGGCATCGCGGCGACGCTTCCCGTGGTGGTCTACGCCGAGCAGACCGCCGCCACCGAGGAGCAGACGATCCGTGCGCTGGTGCTGAGCCACCTCACGGTGATCTATATCAAGCAGAGCCTCGGCCGCCTGTCGGCCCTGTGCGGCTGCGTGGTGGCCGCCACGGGGTCGAGCTGCGGCATTACCTACCTGATGGGCGGCGCGTACGGGCAGGTCGCGGCGGCGGTGAAAAACATGATCGCCAACCTTACGGGCATGATTTGTGACGGAGCCAAGCCGAGTTGCTCCATGAAACTCACGAGCGGCGTTTCGACCGCCGTGATCTCGGCCATGATGGCGATGGACGGCCATTGCGTGACGCCCGTCGAGGGAATCATCGAAGAGGATGTCGACAAGTGCATCCGCAACCTCACGGCCATCGGCCGCGACGGCATGAACGAGACCGACAGGGTCGTACTGGGAATAATGACACATAAATGCTGACTATGAATAAACTGACCATGAAAATGAGGCTCCTTGCGGCGTTCCTGCTGCTCGGCCTCTGGGGCGCCACGGCCCAGACCGCCCGTGAGCAGATCGCCGCCATGCCCGAGCGGGCGGGCGGGATTTACCACTCGTACGAGTACCTGCCCGGCCCCGCCGTACCCGCCCCGAAGGGCTATGTTCCCTTCTACATCAGCCACTATGGCCGCCACGGCAGCCGTTGGCATACTTCGGAAAAGATCTATGCTGAGCCGCTGGGTATCCTGCGCAAAGCCGACTCGGCCGGGGTGCTGACCCCCAAAGGGCGCGACCTGCTGGCTAAGGTCGAGGTCATTGCAGCCGATGCCCGGGATCGTTACGGTGACCTCTCGCCCCGCGGCGTGGCGGAACACCGGGGCATCGCCGAACGCATGTATAAGGCCTATCCCGAGGTCTTTTCGACCGGGGACGGCCGCGAATGCTATGTCCAGAGCCGTTCGACGCTCGTGCCGCGCTGCATCCTGAGCATGGCGGCCTTCAACGAGCGCCTCAAGGAGCTGAACCCCGAAATCCGGATGACCCGCGAATCGAGCCAGCGCTACATCCCTTATATGAGCAACGGCGCAGGGTTGAATTCCCAGCGAAAGGCATCCGGTGCCGTGGCCGACAGCCTGCAGGATGCCCGCACGCATCCCGCCCGTCTGATGGCGTCGCTCTTCTCCGACCCCGCCTTCGTGGAACGCGAGGTGAAAAGGCCGGCGAAACTGATGAACCAGCTGTTGGCGCAGGCCGCCATCATGCAGGACGTCGAATACCCGGGCATCTCGCTCTACGACCTCTTCACCGAGGAGGAGATATACGCCGCCTGGGAAGCCGAGAATTTCCGCCGCTACGTGATGTTCGGCCCGTCGAAGCGCTTCGGCGACCCGATCATCGCCGATGCCAAGCCGCTGCTGCGCAATATCGTGGAGACTGCCGAACGGGTCGTCGCGGGGGAGGAGAACCTCTCGGCTTCGCTGCGTTTCGGCCACGACGTGAACGTCATTCCGCTGGTGGCGCTCCTGGGCGTCAGGGAGGCTTCCGGGCGCGTATGGACGGCCGAGGAAGCTGCCGGGGTGTGGCAGATACACCGCGTATCGCCCATGGCGACCAACGTGCAGTTCATCTTCTTCCGCAACCCCGAGACCGGCGACGTGCGGGTGCGGGTGCTGCACAACGAGCGCGATGCCGAACTGCCGGTCGGCGGTGGCCCCTATTATCCCTGGGAGACCCTGCGCGACTACTGCAAGTCGCTCTATGAATGACATGCCCCGTGCCGGGCATAAAAATAAAGGGGCTGCCTGCCGGTTCCCGGAATTAAAATCACCCTCGCCAGAAATGCTTCTGGCGAGGGTGATTTTTTAAGCCGGCTTGTCGGGCAACCTTTTCCGCGGCGTTTCCGGGATGGACGCCGGAGTCCCCTCCTTGGGGACGGCTAATGGAAGATGGTCTTGACGATGATGTTCGTGGCGCCCTGGTGACGGGTGGTGTAGTCTTTGGCTATACGGCTTGTTTTCTGCAGGAAATCCTCGTTGTCGCGCAAGGGGATGAACCACGTGCGCAGTTCGTCGTAGTTTTTCACCGGACGGGCAGCGCCGAGCGTCACCAGGTCGCGTGCCTCCTTGAATTTCGCGTAGTTGGGGCCGAATGCCACCGGAAGCCCGAATGTCGCCGCTTCGAGCGTGTTGTGTATCCCCACGCCGAACCCGCCGCCGATATAGCTCCACGTCGCGTAGCCGTAGACCGACGCCAGGATCCCCACCGTGTCGAGGATCAGCAGTTGCTTCGACCCGTAGGCCGTGTGGGGCGTGCACTGCGTGTAGCGGAGCGTCCCGCCCTTGGCCTCGGCCGCGAGGCGTGCCATGCGGCCTTCGTCCATCTCGTGCGGAGCCACGATGAATTTCACGTCGGGGTTGTCGTTTATCAGGCGGATCAGCAGCTCTTCGTCCGGGGGCCAGGTCGAACCCGCCACGAAGAGGCGTTTGTCCCCCTTGAACCGGTCTATGATGTCGATATGTTTGGCTGCGGCGGCGATTTCGGCCACGCGGTCGAAACGCGTGTCGCCCGCTACGATCACGTTGTCGAAGCCCAGCCCGGCCAGCAGCTTTTTCGACTCCTCGTTCTGCACGAACATCACGTCGAAGGACTCCAGCGCCTGCCTCCACATGCCGCCGTAGGGGCGGAAAAAGACCGAATTGCGGCGGAAGATGGCCGACACGACGTAGGTGCGGATTTTCCGGCGGCGCAGTTCGCGGAGCAGGTTGAGCCAGTACTCGTATTTGACGAAGATGGCGATTTCGGGGTGGGCGATGTCCAGAAAACGGCGGGCTTTGCGCGGTGTGTCGATCGGCAGGTAGAAGATGTAGTCGGCCTGATCGTAATTTTTGCGGATTTCGTAGCCCGAAGGGGAGAAAAACGTGAGCAGGATTTTGTATTCGGGATGTTCCTTGCGGATTTTTTCGATCAGGGGACGGCCCTGTTCGAATTCGCCCAGGGAGGCGGCATGTATCCAGATAATGCGAGCCGAGGGGTCGATGCTCTCTTTCATGCGGCGGAAGAGTCCTTTCCGGCCGTCGATCCAGAGTTTCGCCTTTCGGTGCCAGGGTGAGGCCAATGCAATGGCCCAAACGTAGAGTACCAGCCCCAAATTATAGATCCACATCCGCTTTCGTTTTGTGCGTCTTTATATCGCGGATGCAAAGATAAGATAAATTGTCAGAACTGCCAAATTACCAGTGGAGTTCGATGGCGTCTTCGATATAGCGCACCTCCGGTGTGCCTGCGGGGGCGGTTTCGACTGCGATCAGGTCGAATTGCACCTCTCCTGCGAACGGATTTTCTGTCAGATAAGCATTTGCGGCCCGGACGAGTGCCCGGCGCTTGTGCGAGTCGAGTGCCTGTTCCGGCGGGGTGAGGCCGTCCCGCCGGCGTGTCTTGACCTCGATGAAGTGGAGGGTGCCTTTTCTGGCAGCGACGATGTCCAGCTCGTAATGTCCTTGCCGCCAGTTGCGGTGGAGCAGGGTGAATCCGTGGTCGAGAAGCCACCGGGCGGCAGCCTCTTCGCCCTGCCGCCCGGTATGCTGTGTCGTGGTCATCGGTTTGTCGGTGGAAGTTGTCCTGTCTTTTCGAAATATTTTTTCATGACCAGCAGCGAAATGAACCGTTCCCGGCGACTGTCGTAGAATTGTCGTGCGAAGTCGTTCGCATGGTCGATGATCTGTTGGGCCTGTTCGGGGTGCGCGATGTAGTAATCGATCTTCTCCTCCAGGTCGGAGTAGTCGTCCCTCACTTCGATGTAGTGGTAGCCGGGGCGCAGGCGTCCTTCCATGAACCAGGATTCGTTGCGAGGCCGGGGCATCACGGCGATCGAATTGGTGGACATGACCCACCGGATGTTGCTGGCGATGTCGTTGCCTTCGAACGTCATGATGAACTTCGAATCGAGGTGGGCGTAGAGCGTGATTTGTTTTGCTGTACCTGTTTCCTGGGCGCTGTGTCCGCTGCGGGTATCCGCCGTGTCGATGCGGGGATTGTCCCGGAATGTTTCGATGAAGCGCCGACGCTGCTCGCTGCTCTTGACCGATCCCCGGAAAATCACCCGGTCGGCTTTCTCCGTAAACGGAATTTTGTCGTGCAGCCGGATATCTAAGCGGCAGCGGTCCAAGTTGAGCAATACGGAGTTATCTCCTTTGCCGGAAGCGGCTTCTCCCCCCCCGGTCGATTTTTCGAGCCTTGATGATCGTCGGATGAAGCAGGTCGAAAACTCCGTCGCCGAAATAGGTCTGCCAACGCAGGGAATCGTCGAAAAAACGGGTGGTTTGGTAGGAGTCGAAAATATAGGCGCTGTGCCGGCCCCTGAACTTGTGTTCTTTCAGGGGTGTCGCTTCGGTCGGAGAGAGGCGCTCTGCGCCGGTCAAACGGTTGTAGTAATTGACGCGGTCGAGCACATAGTCCATGTCATAACGTTTCTCTCCGTCGCGCAGAATCTCTTCCAACCGGCTGCGGAGGAGCACCTTCGGTACGGCATAACGGGATAGCTGGGCGATGAAGTAGGGCAGCTTGATGTTCTTGCCGCCGTGCAGTCGGTTGAGAGCGGTCATTAATTCCATACTTGCGAATACGGTTTGTCAGGGATTGCGGAAAATACGGGGCATACCATAATTATAATAGGAATGACAGGTCGTCCCCGGCTTTCACCTCGTAGGGGGCGATGCCCTTCTTGAAAATACGCATCGGACGGCTGCCGATCAGTTCCAGTTTTCCGTTTTCATAATGAAGCATGCAGCCTTCGCGCAGGCCGACGACGTAGCGGCGCGGATTGGCCGTGATGTACTCCAGAATACGCTGCTCGCGGGTCTCTCCGGCGTGACCTTCGGGGTTGGCGTCCAGGTAGTGGGGGTTGATCTGGAACTTCACGGCCCCGATAGCCTTGAACGATTCCGGTTCGACGATGGGCATGTCGTTGGTGGTGCAGATCGTCGGGCAGCAGACGTTGCTGCCGGCCGACCAGCCGATGTAGGGCGTGCCGGCCTTGATCTTGCCGAGGATGGCTTTCAACAGCCCCTGCTCCTGCATTTTCTTGGTCAGGGCGAAGGTGTTGCCGCCGCCTACGCAGATGGCCTGTGCCTCGCGGATCATACGCCGGGGATCTTTCGAACGGTGTACGGAACGTACCTTGATGCCGTATTCCGCAAAACGGGCCTGCACTTTCGCTTCGTATTCGGCGTAGGAAAAGGTGATGCCTGCATAAGGGACGAAAACCACTTCGCGGACACTTCCGAGGAACTCGTCGATGCGGGGCATCGGGTATTTCAGATAGGGTTCTCCGGCGTTCGTGGAGTTGGAAATTAACAGTAGTTTCATAAAGTATTGATTTATATTGTGTTATATTGAATGCGCGACCGAAGAACGGCAATTTCTTTGGTTGTAATGTCAAAAGTAATAAAAAAAGTGTTATTTTTGTGCGATTGTTTGATAGAAAGAATTTCAATTTTTAATAAATGATTGTTTAACTAAAAAATTAAAATTATGTCAGAAGTACAGTCAAAAGTTGTCGAGATCATCGTTGACAAATTGGGTGTTAAAGAGTCTGAGGTTACTCCGGAAGCGAGCTTCACCAACCACCTGGGAGCCGATTCACTCGACACCGTTGAGCTGATCATGGAATTTGAGAAGGCTTTCGATATCCAGATCCCTGACGAGGATGCAGAGAAGATCGCTACCGTTGGCGACGCTATCTCCTATATCGAGGCACACAAGAAATAATTTACGATTTTTCCAACCGGCAAACCTTAAAGCCTTAAATTTATGACAGAAAGACGAGTAGTCGTGACGGGTATCGGTACCATCAACCCGCTCGGCAATAATATTGCAGAGTTTTTTTCCAATCTCGAAAAAGGAGTTAGCGGCGCCGCGCCGATTACTCATTTTGATGCCGAGAAATTTAAGACGAAGTTCGCTTGTGAAGTAAAAAATTACGACTGGACGCAGCATTTCGACCGTAAGGAGGTGCGTAAATACGACCTCTTCACTCAGTATGCCCTCATCGCGGCCACGCAGGCTGTCGAGGATTCGGGACTCGATCTCGAGAAGGAGGACCTGGAGCAGATCGGCGTGATCTGGAGTTCCGGTATCGGAGGACTTAAGACGTTCTTCGATGAGTGTTTGGGCTACGCCGCAGGAGATGGAACTCCTCGGTTTAGCCCATTCTTTATTCCGCGCATGATCGCCGACATCGCGGCGGGCTACATCTCCATCAAATATGGTTTCATGGGCCCCAACTACTGTACGGTTTCGGCGTGCGCTTCGTCGAATCACGGTCTGATCGATTCGTTCAACGCCATCCGTTTCGGTGTGGCCGACGTGATGGTCGCCGGCGGTTCGGAGGCTGCCGTCAATGAACCCAGCGTGGGCGGTTTCAACTCCATGCAGGCTCTCTCGACGCGCAACGACGATCCGGTGCACGCTTCGCGTCCGTTCGATAAGGATCGTGACGGTTTCGTCATCGGCGAAGGCGCCGGTGCGCTGATTCTCGAAGAGTACGAGCACGCCAAGGCACGCGGTGCGAAGATTTACTGCGAAATGGTCGGCGGCGGCCGTTCTGCGGACGCATATCATTTTACCGCTCCCCATCCCGAAGGCAAAGGCGCCATGAAATCCATGCGCGACGCGATCAAGGATGCGGGTATCAAACCCGAAGATATCGACTATGTGAACGTACACGGCACTTCGACACCTGCGGGCGATCTGCCCGAGCTCAAAGCTCTGCACGGCGTGTTGGGCGATCACATCTACGATGTCAATATTTCATCGACCAAATCCATGACGGGGCACCTGTTGGGTGCTGCCGGTGCTGTCGAGGCGCTGGCCTGCATCTTTGCGATCAACAACGGTGTGATTCCCCCGACGATCAACAACGAAAACCTCGATCCCGAAATCGACCCCCGACTCAATCTGACGCTCAACAAGGCGCAGAAGCGCGATGTGAAGTGTGCGATGAGCAATACGTTCGGTTTCGGCGGTCATAACTCGACGGTTATTTTCCGTAAGATTTAACACCTCGTCCGTGCCGTGTGGAATTTCGTACGCCGTGCCGTAAGAAGAAATTACGGGCAGGATAAGGAGTATTACAGAATTATCGATGAGCTGTTCGGATTCGTTCCGCACAACATCGAACTTTACAAGCTGGCTTTGATTCACAAGTCAGCTTCTTTAGTTTTAGCCGACGGACGGCAGATCAACAATGAACGGCTCGAGTTTTTGGGCGATGCCGTGATCGAAGCCGTGACATCGGACTATCTTTATATCGAATTTCCCGACCGGCAGGAGGGATTTCTTACGCAGTTGCGCTCGAAGATCGTTTCGCGCCAGTCGCTCAATACGATCGCCCGGACGATCGGGTTGGACCGGTACGTGATCGCCAACCCGACCGGAAGCACCAACCAGAAACATATCTACGGGGATGCTTTCGAAGCGATGATCGGGGCGATCTACCTCGATCAGGGATATGAGTTCGCCAATCGATTGCTTATCAACAATATATATTACCGTTACCTGAATCTCGACAACCTGACGGACGAGGAGACGGATTTCAAAAGTCGGTTAATCGAATGGTGTCAGAAGACGCATCATACCATTGCTTTCGAAACGGTGCACGGCCGGAATTATTCGTCGAATCATCCGATATTCGACGCTACGGTCGTGATCGACGGTATCCGTGTGGGACATGGGCAGGGCGAGTCGAAGAAGGAGGCCGAACAATGTGCGGCCCACTCCGTGTCGTGTGCTATGAGTGACGAAGCGTGCGGGGATATTCTGGATAAAATCGACCGGCTCTACCGGCCGAAAGGAACCGGGGTGTCATGAGCGAGGCATCTGTAAAACTGCTTTCCCGGGGCGTTGAAACGCTGACCGATCAGGAGTTGTTAGAACTGTTGCTGGATGACGGTGATTCGGAGCGGCTTGCCGGGGCGCTGCTGTCCAGTTTCGAAGGGCGGCTCGCTGCATTGGGATATGCCGACATCGCGCGGTTGCGTATGGCTGCCGGGATCGGCCTCAAACGCGCTGCCCGGATTCAGGCGGCTGTCGAATTGGGCCGGAGGGTGCTTGCTGCCAGGGAGTTGGGCCCCGATCCGATCGGTTCGAGCAACGATGTGGTCCGAATATTCAGACCCCTGCTGACGGAGATGAAGCACGAGGAGTGCTGGTGCCTGTACCTCAATACGGGCAACCGGATCGTCGAGCGGCAGCGGGTAAGCCAGGGCGGGGTGCAGGCGACGGTGGTGGATCACCGGTTGGTCATCAAACGGGCCCTCGAACTGCTGGCCACGCAGATTATCCTGGTTCACAACCATCCTTCCGGTGCTGCCTTGCCCAGCGAGCAGGATAAGATTCTCACGAAGAAAATTGCCGAGGCGGCCGCGCTGTTCGATATTCGGCTGCTCGATCACCTGATTATCGCACGGGGCGGTGAGTACAGTTTCCGACAGAGCGGTTTGCTGCAATAGTTCCGGCTGTGACGAAGCTGTCTGCCAAATCCCCGAAATTGAGAATTGCCCCTGGCGGAATAAACTCCGACGGGGGCGAAAACATTAAAATCGGACATGTTAGACAGCTTTTCGTTCTGCCGCTGCGGTCCATCGTTGCGCAGGTTGTGGGCAGGAAGAGACGGGACCATCGTAACGGGGGCGTGCGACTCTTTAATCGTTGCGGGAAGAGTTGGCTGTGGATTATCGTCTTCCGGGTTCACTTTGTTTTGTCGTAGAAAGGTTTTTCTTCCGAAGGGAGAACGTAAGTTTAGACTGCCGGGAAATTTTTGCCGATCTGTGCCGTATTTCTTTTTTGAGGAAGAGCATAAGGTGAATCTTTTTTCGAATGATCGGAAACTCTGAAATAAGGACTGCAAGTCGAACGAATGGACGATTATCCCGGAGATGGGAGCGAAATGACCGGACCGGGCATCGGTAACGAAAAGCGAGGAATGGCAAGAACCTTTCCTCGCTTTTCGTTGCCGGGTGCGCACAGGCTGGCCGCAAAGTACGAATTTCTAATTTTGGAGGTCGAAGCGGCGGAATTGAATCTCGAATCGACAGACGCTCTCCCGCTCGTCGCTTCGGGTCGTGCGGGTAATGATGAGCGGTGTCGCAATTTCAGCATCGTGTGCGACTGTCTGACGCGTGTATTCGAAGGTCTGGGTCGTAACCGCGTCGTCGGAACGGGTCGTGACCGTTCGGAAAAGATCGTTGTTGAGACTGCTGAAGAAACCCAGTCCGCGCAGGATATCCGGTTCGGCAACCAGCAGCAGGACCGGGTCGCTGTTGAGGAGGGGAGTGCCTTCCAATTCGTAGATGAAATCGCTCCAAGCCGTCGTTTCATCGTAGTCGTAACCGTACTCTTGCCGGAATGTTTCCGTATTTGGCTCGTTCTCGAGCGTTCGGATGACAGCACTGCAATTATCCCAAGCCTCCAGCGGACCCCAGGGATCTTTTTCCCATTCGTATTTTTCGCAGATGGGTTCCAAAGTCAGGGAATTGTAACGCGATATGGAGGTGAGTTTGTCGGAGTTGAAGGAGCCGGTGCCGTATGTGCAATCGAAGCCGTACGTTTCTATTTCACTGCCGGAAAGTGTCGAGGTGAGTTCGTATCCTCCGCTTCGTACATCGCAGAAGTAGCCGTATAGGGTTCCGTCTGCAGTTTGCGTATAAGGTTGCTCGCCATCGATTTCCCGGGTGAAGGAGAATCGGATGCAATCGTCTCCCTCGTAGGTGAACTGCCATGTTTCGACGGGACGGAGCGTGCCGTTCTTGTCCGCTGCGGATATTTTGAAACCCGTGATACGGCACTCCTTGCTGAATTCCGCCGGAAGTTCATAAGTATATTCCATTTCAGCAATCAGACTTCCCGAAGCGTCGCGCCCGACGATCTTGTGCAGTTGCCAATACCGAACCTGTTCTCCGATGTTGGGTTCGTCCGGTTCATTGGTATCCTCTCCATCGGTTCCCGACTGGGTGATGGTGATGAGAATCGAGTTCGTGCCGCAGGTGATTTCGATAAAGGCCGTGCGGGATTCTTCGGCGGTGTTGGGATCCGTTTCGACGCGGATGTCGTAATCGCCTGCCGCATCTCCGTGATCGGGATTTATGCGTACCCACGTCGGGGCTTCGGCGCGGGATTCGTCCGTGATGGCGGAATTCCAGGCATCGTTCGTCGAAAAGAAAATTTCCGAATTCCCTGCGGTTTGTCCTGCGGGGATCTTCTGGGAGAGCTGTCGTGTATCGGGGACCTGAATGGAGCCGAAATCTCCATGCCATTCATCCGTTGTGTCGTCGCTGCAAGCCGTAATCGCGAGGGTTGCAAACGTGAGAAGAAGAAGTTTCAATCCTTTCATTTGTGTATTTTTTGATGGTTATTCGTTCGGGTACGATGAATATGAAACAGATGTATTTGTCTTCCGCTCCGGATATTTCCGAATTTTGGCGTAAAGATAGAAAAAACGGTTCGGAGTACCTTACATTCCCATTTATTTTGTACTTTTGTTTTTCAGAAAATAGTAAATGCAAAATACGATGACTCAGGAAGAACTTTTCAAAAAACTGGTAGCCCACTGCAAGGAGTACGGCTTCATCTTTCCTTCCAGCGAAATATACGACGGACTGGGTGCCGTGTACGATTACGGGCAGAACGGCGTCGAGTTGAAGAACAATATCAAGCGTTACTGGTGGGATTCGATGGTGCGTCTTCATGAGAACATCGTCGGCCTCGATTCGGCGATCTTCATGCATCCCCGCACGTGGGAGGCTTCGGGCCATGTCGGGGCGTTCAACGACCCGTTGATCGACAACAAGGATTCGAAGAAGCGTTACCGCGCCGACGTGTTGATCGAAGAGTGGCTGGCCAAGCAGGACGACAAGATTCAGAAAGAGGTCGATAAGGCGAAGAAGCGCTTCAAGGAGAACTTCAACGAGGAGCAGTACCGCTCGACTTCGCCCCGTGTGCTGGAGATCGCCGCAGCGCGGGACTCCGTGCACAAGCGCTTTGCCGACGCGTTGAACGCCAACGATCTGGAAGAGCTGCGGCGGATCATCCTCGACTGCGAGATCGTCTGCCCGATTTCGGGTACGCGCAACTGGACCGAGGTGCGGCAGTTCAACCTGATGTTTTCGACCCAGATGGGTTCGACGGCCGAGGGGGCCAATACGATTTACCTGCGGCCCGAAACGGCGCCGGGTATC
>ENA-ORSB01002243-ORSB01002243.1-human-gut-metagenome-genome-assembly--contig:-NODE-2243-length-15825-cov-2.658909_pt1 | contig 15825 bp, 14 predicted proteins | sample MGYA00242180_ERZ509144 | MGnify/ENA primary metagenome ERZ509144 (study PRJEB26280, sample SAMEA2338661) | human gut metagenome | biome: human gut; feature: human-associated habitat; material: faeces...
GCGCCTGCCGCACGGTCGAACGGCGGAGTGGCGATACGGATGTTCAACATGATGATATTGCCTTCTGCCGGGGAATTGGCCATAGAGTAGGCCCGGTAGGTCGGTTCGGGATTATGCATCTTCAGATCGAACATTTTCATCTTTTCCCAATCGCCTTTGTATTTTTCATCGATGATCATGTCCTTGAAGTCGACATCCAGAGCAGGCACATCGATTTGAATATAACCTCCGGATTTGAATTTCAGATTTTCACCTTCCGGCAATTTTACAACGAATTCTTTCAGGAAAGTAGAAATATTCCGGTTGGAAACTACGGTACATTCCCATTTTTTGATTCCCATCACGGATTCCGGAATACGCATTTCGATATTTTCTTTCACTTTCACCTGACAAGCCAGACGCCAGTTTTCGTGCTGCTGTTTGTAGGAGAAGAAACCTGTTTCGGTCGGGAGGATAGAACCTGCACCCGAATCTACCTGGCATTTACACATACCACAGGAACCTTTACCACCACAGGCCGAAGGCAGGAATATTTTCTGGCCTGCCAGGGTGGACAACAGTGAGCTGCCCGGTTCGGTTGTAATGATCCGGTCGCCATTGTTAATGCTGATTTTCACATCCCCTTTGGCGGTCAGTTTGGCTTTGGCAAACAAAAGGATACCCACCAGAATCAGGATGACAATCAGGAATACCACAATGCCGGTAGTGACGATTGTTGTATTTATTGCTAATAGTACCATTTAATTTTAAATTTTAGATTTTAAATTTTAAATTATTCTGCATCGGCATTGCCTTCATTTTGTGCTGAAGCCATCTGATCTTTTTCAGTCAGGTAACCGGTGACGGTCTCTTTTTCACCATAGGAGGATACCTGTGCCGTCGTTTCGGTTTGTGCCGGCTGAGCTTTCAGTTTATTCAGGTCGATACCCAGGAAACTCATGAAAGAGATAGCCATCAGTCCGGTCACGATAAACGTGATACCGATTCCCCGTAATGGAGCCGGAATGTCGGAATATTTCAGTTTCTCCCGGATAGCGGCAATACATACGATAGCCAGCATCCAGCCGATACCTGAGCCCAAACCGAATGTCGTCGCTTCGAGTACACTGCCGTAGTTCCGCTGTTGCATAAACAGGGAAGCTCCCATGATAGCACAGTTTACAGCGATCAGAGGCAGGAAGATACCCAATTGGTTGTACAAAGCGGGAGCAAATTTCTCGACGATCATTTCCACCAATTGTACCATAGCGGCGATGATGGCGATGAACATGATAAAACTCAGGAAGCTCAGATCGATTCCGGCAGCTTCATCCCCGAGCAACCATTGTAAAGCACCGGGTTTCAACACATAGTTGTCTAACAGATAGTTGACCGGAACGGTGATGAACAATACGAAAATAACAGCGATTCCCAGACCGAAAGAGGTCTTCACAGTCTTCGATACGGCCAGATAGGAACACATGCCTAAGAAATAGGCAAAGATCATATTGTCGATGAAGATGGAACGGACGAATATATTTAATAGATTTTCCATATCTTATTTTTACTTTAATTATTTTTCTATTAAATCTTTATTTCTGGAACGGTGTACCCAGATAATCAGTCCGACAAGAATCAAAGCCATGGCCGGCATAATCATCAAACCGTTATTGAGATAACAACCGCCGTTCTGTACATACCACGATTCCGGAATAATACGGAAACCGTAAAGTGTACCCGAACCGAGCAGTTCACGGAAGAAAGCTACGATCACCAGGATCAGGCCGTACCCCAAACCGTTACCGATACCATCTAACAAAGAAGGCCAGGGTTTATTGGCGAGGGCGAAAGCTTCGATACGTCCCATGATGATACAGTTGGTGATGATCAATCCGACATATACGGACAGCTGTTTGCTGACATCGTAAGCGAAAGCTTTCAACAGCTGATCGACGATGATTACAAGAGCGGCCACAACGACCAATTGTACGATGATACGGATACGGGTCGGAATGGTATTTCGCATCAGCGAAAGGATCACATTCGAGAAAGCGGTTACGGCCGTTACCGAAAGCCCCATTACGATGGCAGGCTCCAGCTTGGCAGTAACAGCAAGGGCAGAACAAATACCCAGGACCTGTACGATAACCGGGTTGTTCTTACTCAGAGGACCGAGCAGGAATTCCCGGTTCTTAGCTGAAAATAATGCGCTCATTTTATTTTTGTTTTAAAAACGGTTCGTAATAGGTTAAGTAATTCTTGATCATGGTCTCTACTCCTTTGGAAGTGATCGTACCTCCGGATATGGCATCGACTTCATTCGCCCCGGAAGCATTCCCGCCTTTTACGACCAGAATTCCAACCAACTGATTCCCGGAGAAAATCTGTTTGTTCCGGAATTCTTTATTGAATTCAGGCGTGGTAATTTCAGCTCCCAACCCCGGAGTTTCTCCCTGGTGGTCGAAGAAAGTACCGTAAACGGTATCTTTGTTGTCGTCCAGGGAGATATATCCCCAGATAGGGCCCCATAAACCGGCTCCGTAAATCGGTAGGATGTATTTGGTGGCTCCGTCGACATTGGCGACAAATACGGGAAGTTCCCGTTTTTCAACCGGTAGGTTGTATTGTTTTTCGATGTTTACGTCAAAGGCCTTGCCTTCGATTCTATCTCCTTTGCTGTTTATAATAAACTGCTCCTTGATATATTTGTCGAAGAGTTCTGCAGAATTGGCAGCAGTGGAGGAAATGTGTATCGCACTCAGTATGTTCTGTCTCTTTTCGTTTTGGCGGTTTTCATTCTGCCGGGGTTGCAGGGAAAGAGATACGATGGATAGTAGCGCTGCAACAACGACTACCAGAACAACTGAATAGAGGAATGTATAGGTATTTCCTTGTTTATTCATATCTTTTAAATCTATGATTGCTTAAATCTTAAATCGTCAATTCGCAACGGCTTTCGCTCTTTTCAGTCTGCGTTTGATGTTTGCCTGTACGACGAACCAGTCGATCAGGGGAGCGAACGTGTTCATCAGCAGGATTGCCAGCATCATGCCTTCGGGATAACCCGGGTTGATGCAACGGATGATCACAGCCATCGCTCCGATCAACAGACCGTAAACATATTTACCTGTATTGGTTTGAGCGGAAGTTACCGGGTCGGTAGCCATAAATACCGCTCCGAAAGCAAAACCGCCCATTAACAGTTGCTGATAGGCTTCGACACCGGAAATCGGCTGGAATATGAGCGCCATGAGATAACCTCCGACAAAAACCGAAATCATGGTGCGCCAACTGGCGACGTTGGTCAATAACAGAATCACAGCTCCGATCAGAATACAGAAGGCCGAGGTTTCACCGACCGAACCGGGAATAAATCCCCAGAACATGTCTGCCGTACTGTAAGTCAGGGGTTGGCCCAGAGCCATTTGTGCCAGTGGAGTGGCTTGTGAGATGGCATCGGCTGTGTCTCCGGCAATCCATACTTTATCTCCTGAAATCATAGAAGGATAGGAGAAGAAAAAGAAAGCACGGGCCAACAGGGCTGGATTCCAGATGTTCATACCTGTACCTCCGAAAATCTCTTTACCGATGATTACTGCGAAGGCTGTCGATAAAGCCACCATCCATAACGGAGCTTCGACAGGCATAATCATGGGGATCAGTAAACCGGAAACCAGAAAACCTTCATTGATTTCATGTCCCTTCATTTGGGCGACTGCAAATTCGATGCCCAATCCAACGACATAAGATACGATGATCATGGGGAGCACTTTCCACAAACCGTAGAAGAACAGTTGGAAGAAAGTGGTGTCTGCCAGGCCGCCGACAGCATTGAAATGCTGATAACCTACGTTGTATATCCCGAAAAGAAGTGCCGGAATCAAAGCAAGTACCACGATGATCATGGTTCTCTTCAGATCGACGGCATCCCGGATATGAGCTCCGCTGGAAGTGGTCGTGTTCGGCACGAAAAGAAAAGACTCGAAACCGGTGAAAACGGAGTGGAATTTTTCCAGCTTACCTCCTTTTTCAAATTTGGGTTTCTGCTTATCCAGATAATTTCGTAAAAAGTTCATTTTATTAATTTTAGATTTTAAATTTTAGATGTTAGCTCCGATACCTCCCTATTGGGTGATGATCGGAAATCTTCCATCGTAAATTAATTCGTTTCTTTCATCATCAGTTCGATTCCGTCGCTCAGGATTTTCTGAACAGGCGTCTTCGAGGTACAGACAAATTCACATAAAGCCATGTCTTCGGGCACAACTTCGTAGATACCGAGTTGTTCCATGCGGTCGATATCCTGGGCGAGGACAGCTTTCAGCAAATATACCGGATAGATGTCCATCGGAAATACTTTTTCATATTGTCCGGTAACGACGAAGGCCCGGCGTTCACCGTGGTAATTGGTGTCCAGGGTGTAATGTTTCTTCGGACATAAAAAGGACGGGAATAATCTGGAAGCCGAGAATTTATTGAAACCCGGGGCCGCCCAGCCTAAAAATTCGTAGTTATTGCCTTCCGGGATGACGGTGATTTGATTGTCGTAATAGCCCAGATGACCTTCCGGAACGACTCGGGTTCCGGTGAGTACGTTGCCGGAAATGATCCGTTGTTCTACTGCATTTTTTAATTTTCCTGCGGTGAGATCCTGAATAGAAGCACCCAAAATACTGTGATAATACTGGGGTTTTGTCACTTCAGAACCGGTCAGGGCGATAATTTTACGTGCATCGAACCGGCCTTCATTGAACAGGCGGCCGATGATAGCGACATCCTGAATGTTGACCACCCATACTTGTTCTCCTTTGTTGATCGGATTCAGGTGATGAATCTGAACACCTACGTTGCCAGCCGGATGCGGACCGGCAAAATAATTGATATCTACATGCTGTAGTTTGGTAAATACAGAAGCGGAGGGAGTATTTTCCTGCAAGCCCAGATTTACATTTTTATTGCAGAGTTTGCAAAGGCAATCGATACCGGTTTGAAGATCTTTGCTCTGATTGTTCAGGATCAGGTCGTAATCCGGAGCCAGAGGAGCAGAATCGAAGGCCGACACGAAAACGGCTTTCGGTGTACTCATCGGGTCTGCAATGATGTCGTAAGGACGTTGTTTGATCAGAGGCCAAACGCCGCTTTCCAACAGCCTGTCGATGATTTCATCCCGATTCAGTTTGCTGACTTCTGTTTTTCCGAAATCCCGGTACCGGGTCTCGGCATCTGCCTTGACTACGACTTCCAGTAATTTACGTCTTTCGCCTCGGTTGATGGCTTCAATGGTACCACTTACCGGTGTTGTGAATTTAATTTCGGGATGTGTTTTGTCGATAAATAAGACATCTCCCGCTTTCACTTCATCGCCGACCTTGACTGCTAGTTTCGGAGTCATAGCCCGGAAATCCGTCGGTTTTAACGCACAACTGGTTATTTTACCAGCAGGTTGCACCACTTTTTCCGCTTCTCCGTTTAACTTGATATCAAGGCCTTTTTTTAATTTGATTACCTTGGACATGTGTTTTAATTATTAATAATTAAGTATTTACAATTACTGACCACATAACTTTTTACCTCGCCCCGATAAGGGGCTTGCAAAAATATGAAGTGTTATAGTTTTCCTAAAATTAAGACACAAATATACAAACCAATTACGTAATTTTGTCGTTAATTAGATTTTAATTTATTGGGGATGAAGTTTTTTTTGAATCTATCGGTTTTTATCCTGGGGATAGGGAATATGATACCGGCGCAAAGCCAGATCAGAACCGTTCAGTGTTACCCTGTCGGCAGTCCTTTTGCCGAACCGGTTATCGAGTTGGGGAGTGGACAGCAGCTTTTTTTTAGTTTCGACGATCTGAGTAGCGAGACGAACTCATATACCTATAAAATTGTTCATTGCGATCCTGATTGGAATAATTCCAATTTGAGCAGTTTTACTTATTTGACCGGATTTTTCAGTAATCCGCTGGATAATTACGAATACTCTTTCAATACGGTTGTGCCTTACACCCGGTTTACCTTGAATTTGCCGAATGAAGAAGTGGGTATCAAATTGTCCGGGAACTATTTATTACAGGTATACAACGATCAGAATCCGGATAGTGCGGTTGTTTCACAACGTTTTGCTGTCGTGGAAAATAAGGTCGGTATCGCTGCATCTGTGGTGAATAGCACGAATCCTACTTTTTTGTACACTTCCCGGCAACTGAATTTTACAGTGAACTATACCGGTTTGCAGATCTATGATCCGGTGCGGGATACCCGGGTGTATGTGACTCAAAACCAGGATCCGAATTCCCGCAGAAATTTTACTCCCACTTTTGTCCGGCAAAACCAATTGGTATACGGCAACGGGGTCGATAATATTTTCAACGGTTTGTCTCCTTTTCGTAATTTCCAATGTTCCAGTTTGGTTTATTATACCCGTTATGTGAAAGATGTATTGAAGGGACCGGAAGGGAGATATAATTTCATCCTGGTACCTGGTACCGTTCCTCAGCGTTATATTCCGACCCCTGATCGGGGGGGGAATTTTTACATCGAGGCAGAGAATGTACAAAATTCTGATCTGGAAGCCGATTATATCGTCGCCCATTTTGCTATTCTTTATCCGGAACCTATTCCCGGAGCGGAAGGTTATATCTATGGGAAATTTGCAGACTGGCAGTTGCTGCCTGAATTAAAAATGGACTATGATGCGAAGAATAAAGCGTATGTCGGGCAGGCCGAGCTGAAACAGGGATATTATGATTATATGTTCGCTGTAGTCCCTTCGAAGGAGAAAAAACCTGATTTGGTGACTATGCAAAATAATTTTTATCAGACGCCGGACGAATATAATATCCGCTTCTATATGTATGATTATAATGTTATGTGTTTTAGATTGTTAGGGTATCAGACCGTAGGCGCGAAACCAATGGGAAGCTAAAGAGGGAGAAGAACATAACGGATTATGTTGGCATGATATTTGCTGGAAAAGAAATGATATATAGGGGATACTATTGTATCGTTTGCTATGGTATTTTAAGTTTAATAGTTTAAATTGAAAAGGAAAAAGCCATGAAAAGTTTTTTACTCGTGTTATGTGTTGCGTTATCTGTTGTCGGATGTAACTCTTCGAAAAATATGGCGAAGTTGAGTGGAGTGAAATGGGTATTGCAAACGCTTAACGATAAAGAATTGAGCTTGACCGATCCCAATAGCGAGATTTTTATTCAGTTTAATGAAGCCGAACACCGGGTGAACGGAAGGGGGGGCTGTAACCGTTTTTTCGGTAATTATGAAATGGAGTCGAGCCGTTTGAAATTTTCTCCGATGGGAGCGACGCGGATGGCTTGTCCCGACCTACAGACCGAAACGGAATTTTTCCAAATGCTGGATGGTGTAGACGGTTATTCGATCAAAGACAACAAACTTTCTTTCCTGTCTAAAAATAAGGTAGTCGCTGTATTTAAAAAGGCTGAAGAAGCTAAGTAAAGGTTTTCCGGCTGGCCGGAAAAACGATCGGCGAACTCCTGTTTCTGATTAATGTTTCGTAGCTTGATATTGCTGTGGCTGATAAGCGAAACAGCCTTCCTGATGAAATTTTTCCCGGAATAGAAGATTGCGCCAATCAGGAAGGCCTAAAGGTGGGAGGCTGACCGGCACTCCGCTTACATTGCTTTCTTGTCTCGGTTTTGGGGTGTTTCGATTTCGCCGGCAAAAACGAATTCGGCAGGACCTTCCAGCCAAATGTCTGTGAAATGGTTGTCTGCCAGTTGTTTGAAACTTACTTTCAATATACCTCCTTTGGTTTGTAACGTATAGGTCCCGGAGTGGTCGTGATTTAACAGGGCTGCGGAAAGGGCAGCGGCTACACAACCGGTCCCGCAGGCGAGGGTTTCGTCTTCGACTCCTCGCTCATAGGTAGCGATTCGGATACATGCCGGAGTGGGGGTAATGAAGTTTACGTTGGTGCCTCCGGGTTGGAAAGAAGGGGCATAACGGATCATACGGCCTGCTGTGACGACGTCCGTCTGAAATGCATCGGCTACTACTTTTACATAATGGGGAGAGCCGGTATCCAGGAAGAAATAATCGGGGGTCACCGTAATTCGGGATACATCGTTCATTTTAACCCGTACGCCCTGGAGGGTAATTTCGCCCTGATGTTCACCGTCTGCTGCCAGGAAACGGGTGGTTTGCAGAAACAGGCCCAAGCGATGGGCATAGGCAACGATGCATCTGCTGCCGTTACCGCACAGACTGGCTTCCCTGCCATCGGAGTTGAAATACCGCATCTTGAAATCGTAACCCGGACAAGTTTCTAATAACATCAGGCCATCGGCTCCGATACCGAATTTGCGATCACAGAAATACTCAACAATTTCTCTTGTAAATTCGTATACCTGATTGCGATTATCAATGATAATGAAGTCATTGCCAGCACCTTGAAATTTTTGAAACTTAATAATCATAGTGTGATGTTAAGCTTTGCTAATTAAGAAATTATTAATAAACACTTGGCAAAGATATTGTTACTATTGTAAACGACAAAGATAATTGGAAATTGTAACAATTTAATCAGGAAGAGAATATGAAAATAACAAAGTTTATTATTCCGTTGGTGTTAGGGCTTGCAGGCGGCCTGATTGCTTATTTTATAGCTGATAATTTCGGTTCGAAAACCATACAACCTACCCTGCAACACCAAATTGTAGGTCCGGGCGCTGTGCGTCCTGTCGTTCATAAATCTGAAAATGACGTACTTAATGACAGTGCTGGGCCGGTAGACCTGCGAATGGCTGCCAAAAAGACAGTACCTGCTGTGGTCAATGTGATGACCGTACAGATGAGAAAGGAGTATTATGGAAATCCTTTGGAATTTTGGTTTGGAGGAGTACAACCCCAGATGCGTGAAGTGCCCCGGAATATGGGAATCGGATCGGGAGTGATCATTACGGAAGATGGTTATATCATTACCAATAATCACGTGATCGACCGGAGTGATAAGGTGATGGTTACTTTGAACGATAAGCGTGAATTCGAAGCAAAGGTAATCGGAACCGATCCCGATACGGATATAGCCCTGTTGAAAATCGATGCGAACGGTTTACAGCCTATCGAATACGGTAATTCGGATGATGTGGTTTTAGGAGAATGGGTACTGGCTGTCGGTAATCCTTACAATCTGACTTCTACGGTTACGGCAGGAATCATCAGTGCCAAGGCTCGTCAGCTGGGGGGAAAAATGAACCTGGAATCTTTCTTACAAACGGATGCTGCGGTGAATCCCGGAAATAGCGGTGGTGCCTTGGTGAATGCGAAAGGAGAGTTGATCGGTATCAATACGGCTATTCAGTCACCTACCGGGAGCTATTCGGGATATTCGTTTGCAGTGCCGGTGAATGTAGCACGTAAAGTGGTCAGTGACCTGAAAGAATACGGTAAGGTACAGCGGGCAATGATCGGTATCAAGATGCAGGAATTGACTCCGGCCTTAGCGAAAGAATACAAGTTGAAAGAGCAATCGGGTATTTATGTGGCGGAAGTGATTCCGGGTGGAGCTGCTGAAAAGGCCGGAGTGAAAGTCGGGGATGTTATTTTGCAGTTGAATGGCTATGAAGCGAAGACTTTTGCACAGTTGCAGGAACAGTTGGCCCAATATACCCCCGGGAATACGGTTCAGATGACTTTGAGCCGGGATGGAAAAGAGAAGGTTGCAGATGTTGTTTTGCAAAATAGTTATGGAGATGTCAGCCTGAAGACCGGTTCCGGAATTTTGGGAGCTGAGGTGCAACCCTTGACGCAGGCAGAACGTTATCGCTATCGGCTGAATAAAGGGGTTAAGATTACCGATTTGAAAAATGGTAAATTAAAATCAGCTGGGTTGACCGAAGGTTATATTATTGTTAAAATTAACGACATGGTCATCTACGATAGCGAGGATTTGGAGAGGGCTCTGAAAGCAGCCGGAGATGAGGGAGTTTTCGTTACTGCAGTGAGTCCGAGGGGAAGAGTTGAATATTTCGCTTTTTCGCTGCTGGATTAAAAAATGTTAATCTACTAAGATTGGACAATTTTACAAATTGCTTAATGAATAAAAAACCATACCTTTGCAGGACGTTTGCAGTGGTATATAAAAGATAGTATGAGACAACTAAAAATCACAAAATCAATAACCAACAGGGAAAGTGCATCTCTGGATAAGTATTTGCAGGAAATTGGTAAAGAGGATCTGATAACCGTTGAAGAAGAAGTTGAGCTGGCTCAGCGGATCCGGAAGGGAGACCAGAAAGCACTGGAGAAATTGACGAGGGCGAATCTGCGGTTTGTAGTGTCTGTGGCCAAGCAGTATCAGAATCAAGGCTTGAGCTTGCCGGACTTGATAAACGAGGGGAACCTCGGTTTGATCAAAGCTGCAGAAAAATTCGACGAAACCCGTGGGTTTAAGTTTATATCTTATGCAGTGTGGTGGATTCGTCAGTCTATCCTGCAGGCTTTGGCAGAACAGTCGCGTATTGTTCGTTTGCCTTTGAATCAGGTTGGTTCATTGAATAAAATCAACAAGGCTTTTTCGCGTTTCGAACAAGAGAACGAACGTCGTCCTTCGCCTGAAGAATTGGCTGATTCATTGGATTTGCCCGCAGAAAAAGTGGCCGATACGTTAAGGGTATCCGGACGTCATATTTCAGTGGATGCTCCTTTCGTCGAGGGAGAAGATAATAGTTTGCTGGATGTATTGGTAAATGACGATTCGCCTATCGCTGACCGTACGTTGATCAACGAATCGCTTTCTACCGAAGTAGAAAGAGCTTTGTCTACTTTGACCGAAAGGGAAAGGGATATTATCAAATTATTCTTCGGGATCAATACCCAGGAAATGACTTTGGAAGAGATCGGCGAGAAGTTCGGTCTGACCCGTGAAAGGGTGCGGCAGATTAAAGAGAAGGCCATTCGTCGTTTAAGACACTCTTCAAGAAGTAAATTGTTGAAAACATACTTAGGATAATGAAAACGCCCTTCGGGGCGTTTTTTCGCTTATATATTGATACTCAAAGAGGCCGGGTCCTTTCGGTCCTGATCCGATCTGCCCTTCCTGTTTAGCGTATTGGAAGGATTTCTCCCCCTGGTGCAGATAAAAGATTTAGCTCGGAATGATATTCCTAACCGGCATTGAAAATACTTCGATCGGCCGGTTACAGACGAGATTGTAGACTAAAGTGTGTCTGTAAAGTTAATTATTTTATTTACTTGACACACTTTAGTCTACAATCAGGGCGACCGCACCAAAATTCCTCTAAAAAGTTTATCATTGCAAAATGAATACCTCTAATTATTTTTCAGAAGTGACAGATCCTCGTGTAACAGGTCGCTGTCTACCTTTGTTGTCAGATATATTAATGATAGGTTTGTGTACTTATCTGACAGGCGGGACAGATTATGAAGATATGCGTCTGTTTGCTTTAGAGCGTGGAGAAATGTTGAATGATTTGCTTTCTCTACCAAACGGTGTACCATCGGAAGATACGTTTGAGCGTGTATTCCAGCGTATTGAACCATCAGAATTGGAACATTGTCTTCGCAGTTATGGTAAATCAATCCTGTCTGATTTATCAGAAAAGCAGATTGTTATAGATGGAAAGAAACAAGGTGGGACATCTCCGACTTCCACAGGAAATAAAGGTCTGTATATCCTGAATGCTTGGGTAATCGAGAATAGGTTCTGTATCTCTCAAGGAAAGGTAGAAGACAAGTCTAATGAGATAACAGCCATCCCTGCTGTCTTGTCGGAGATTGACATTGAAGAGGCGATTGTCTCCATAGATGCCATGGGGACACAGCGAGAGATCGTTGACTTGATACTTGATAAGAAAGGCCATTATTTGTTGTCGGTAAAGGGCAATCAGAAATCTCTGTATGAAGATATTGAATGTGCATTTAAAGTAAACGGCGGCCTTGATAAAGATACGAGCGTAGATAAAGATCATGGAAGGATAGAGGTCAGGAAGTGCTGCATTCTTCCTGCAAGGGAATATCTGCTTGCGGAAACTATTCGATCCTGGAGGGGACCGGGCACGATTATAAAAATAGAGTCAAGTCGGGAAATAAACGGGAAGACAACCAATGAAACCAGATATTATATCAGTGATGAGATCGGATTAAGCGCGTCTTACTTTCAAAAGCTGATAAGGGGACACCGGAGCATTGAAAACCAACTTCATTGGCACCTGGATGTTACTTTTAAAGAGGATAATTGCAGGGCAAGGAAAGGATACTCCTCGCAAAACTTGTCAGTGCTTAGAAAAGTAGCTTTACATATCGTATCAGAACAAAAAGACAAACTGAGTCTAAAAAGAAGACTTTACAAAGCAGCCTTGGATATTAACTATTTAAGAAAATTATTGGGATACTAATCTGATTTTCTAAATCATAAAAAGAGGCCTCTTTATGGAAAGAGACCTCTTATAAGATCTCACGAATCATAGTCAAGAGACTTTGGTTTGCAAAATCTTCACGTAAAAAATCCAGTTGTTAAGGTTCTATTTTCATATGTTAAGACTTTTCTATCTGCAAGATTACCTTTATTCCCCAATTACACAACTTTTTTTGAAATATTTTAATGATTTATGCCACAAAACATATTTTAATAGAAATTTTGGTGCGGTTGCCCTGTGTTGGGATTGTGTTTCCAAAAGTCCCCCTCTGATGTGTAGCGAATTTTGGCCCGGTTGGTTCGACCATTGGGGATGTCCCCACGAAACCTGGAGTACGGAAGCTTTGGTAGAAGGAATGAAAGCTATGCTGGACCGGAATATTTCGTTTAGTCTTTATATGGCACACCGCTTATAGTGGGCAGTAACCGAAGCATCTCCACCAGATTGTGACCGATCTGGGAGAGGTGACTGAAGTGACCGGTTTCCGTTATCTGCCGCGGGCAGAAGCGAACCTGCCGGGGATGATCAAAGACTATCGGATTTTTGTGAAAACCGAACCGTTTAAATATTAAAGCGATATTTTCATTTTGTCGGCAATCGGGCTGCTACAAAAGAAAATGCAAAGATGCGCGAATCGGTATACGAGAAATAGAAGCTTAAGTGTATCTTATACTTTTAACTGTAGAAAAAATTTGCCTTATAATTATTTTTTTGCTTGTTTTGTAAAAAAATTTTACGAGGTGGAAAGTATAAGGTATTATGAACAAGAGGCTGATTTCAAAGTCGCTGTAGATTGTATTATTTTTGGTTTCGATGAGGAAGGATTAAAGTTGTTGTTATTAAAGCGGAATTTTGAACCTTGTAAGGGAGAATGGTCTCTGATGGGAGGTTTTTTGCGGGCGGATGAGAATCTGGACCAGGCGGCGGAACGGGTATTGAGGGATTGCACCGGCTTGGAAAAAGTTTATATGGAGCAATTGATGACATTCAGTGATGTGGGGCGTGATCCTGGAGCCCGTGTCGTTTCTGCCGCTTATTTTGCTTTGATGGATATCCGTAATTATGATAAAGAGGCGGTGAGTTCATATAATGCAGCATGGGTACTGTTGGAACAAGTGCCTCCTCTGATCTTCGATCACAACCAGATGGTTACGAAAGCTTTGGGGCGTTTGAGGAGACGGGCGACCAATTGTCCGGTAGGTTTCAACCTGTTACCTCAGGAGTTTACGCTTCCTTCTTTACAGATGCTTTACGAGGCGATTTTCGGATGTGAAATCGACAAACGTAATTTCCGGAAGAAGATCCATAGCATGAATATCCTGATCAATACGGGTAAAAAGGACTACTCTACTTCGAAAAAAGGAGCTTATCTCTACTCTTTCGACGAAGAAAAATACAATAGTATGCTCGAGAATGGATATAACCAGAACTTTTTTAATATTCGGATTCTTTGGCATTATTTGTTACCTCCCATCATCTCAAGGAATCGATCAAACAGGTATCCGGAATCCTGCGGGCCAGGGCATGCCTCCGGATGGAACTGTACGGTAAAGATGTTTTTGCCGACGTATTTGAGTCCCTCGTTGGTGCCGTCGTTGACGTTCACAAAGGCCGGAACTGCCACATTCGGATCCAGGGTATCGGTATCTACGACGTAGCCGTGGTTCTGGGAAGAAATGTAAACTCTTCCGGTTGCAAGGTCCTTGACCGGGTGGTTTCCGCCGCGGTGGCCGAATTTTAACTTATATGTCTTTGCACCGTATGCAAGCGAAATTATCTGATGACCGAGGCATATCCCGAAAATCGGATACTTGCCGCGTAGCTTTTTGACCGTTTCGATTACGGGCGTAACGTCCTCGGGGTCGCCGGGACCGTTGGATAAAAATACGCCGTCGGGGTTCATAAACTCGATTTCCTCCGCTGTGGTGTTATACGGAACAACGGTGACGTTGCATCCGATTTTGTTAAGGCTGCGTATTATATTAAGCTTTATTCCGCAATCTACCGCGACAACGTTGAATTTCGGATTTGACGTTCTCGAATACCAGCGTTTTGCACAGCTGACCTTTGATACCGCATCATGCAAAACAGGGGTGTTCTTTATAATTTCAAGACCTTTTTCAACAGGCGTGTCCACGCCGCAAATCAAGACGCGGCGCGAACCGATGTCGCGGATGCTGCGTGTGATTTCTCGGGTGTCAACCCCGTATATCCCGGGGATTCCGCTTTCCTCCATAACCTCGGACAAAGTTTTTGTATATCTGAAATTAGACGGCATATCGTTATAATCTCTGACAATCAAGCCGCCTATGGTAAGGTTCTTGCTCTCATAGTCCTCATCCGTTATTCCATAGTTTCCGATTAACGGATATGTCATAACAACCATCTGATAGGTATAAGACGGGTCGGAAACAATTTCCTGATAGCCGACCATTGATGTGTTAAAGACAATCTCGCACACACGGTCGTTTGTGCTGCCGAATCCGTAACCCAAATACTCGCTGCCGTCCTCTAAAATAATTTTGCGGTCAAAAATCTTCATTTCGATTGCGTACCTTTCTTGATAAATTTTTAAGTTTATAACTAAATTAAGCTGTCCCTCGCCTTCATAGGCGGCGGGTTTCGCTTAGTTTTTTCGGTGATGGGATAAAATCCCTCACTGAAAACGTTGAATGACGGGACTTTCGGCCCCTTATTGAAACGCATTTATGTGTTCTAAAAACGTATATCATCTTATTATACCATTTTAAGCGGCATTTGTCAGCCTTTTTTGATAAAATAATTTAATTTTATATAGTTTTTACATAAAAGCGGTGATATAGGGGCGTTCGGTTTAAAACGCATTCTCAAAAACAGCCGCACAAAGTATAATATATATACCATGTCGGCTGTTTTAAACAAATTCCGTGCCGACAAACAGCGGCGGCTATTTGTATAAGCCTTTGTCCGTCAGCGTTTTAAGAGCCTGTTTTACAACGGGTGCGTCATCGAGGTATGTCACGCCGTACCACTTTTCGTCGGTTTCCAGAACTCTTACTTTTTTATTTTCTTCTCTTATTCTCTTATCGATAATTGTGGGAAGACAAAATTCCTTTTTCGGTTCGTTGATGTTCTCACTCAAAAACTTTTTAAAATCTTTTTCGAGATAATCGAAAATACCCGTGTCCAATCCCCACATATTCATAGAAACAATGGTATCGTGAGGAATATCGGTGTCTTTGGCAATATTATAACATTCGGTAACTTTTGTCAAATACCCATTTTCCGTCTCGCAAACGCCGCGCGTTCCCTCGCCGTTGTCCGATAAGGTGTTGCCGAGACGATACCCTGCCATACACATACCCGAATTATCTTTGAGATAATCATACATCATTTTATAAACACTTTTGCCATAGTAATCATCTGCGTTGATAACAAGAAAAGGATTTTT
>ENA-ORSB01002261-ORSB01002261.1-human-gut-metagenome-genome-assembly--contig:-NODE-2261-length-15736-cov-3.165870_pt1 | contig 15736 bp, 14 predicted proteins | sample MGYA00242180_ERZ509144 | MGnify/ENA primary metagenome ERZ509144 (study PRJEB26280, sample SAMEA2338661) | human gut metagenome | biome: human gut; feature: human-associated habitat; material: faeces...
CACAGCGAAAATGCTATGAAAATTATGACAGGAACTTTAAATTCATGCTTTAAATGTATAAGCATAATAAGTGCATACACAAGGATAAAGGCACCACTTATATATACTATCGTAAAGTCATAAGTTTCATCTACCGCAAATATCTGCTCTATAAATAACAGAATACCGATGGCTATCCATAAAGCACCTCCAAGCTGCTTTGTAGTCATGCTCTTTAAATGACTTAATGCCTCGTAACACATAGCGAGCAGGAAGAATACATATATAAAGGACTGTCTGCATGGAAGGCTGTTAGGAAAGTGGAAGCCATGCCATATAAAATTAGGTATATTAAGGTTAAATGCTGTAAGGAATATCAGTACAAGTGCTGATTTTCCTATCTTTTCACGAAGGTCCACCTTTTTATCCATAACATAAAGTGGGAAGAGCAGCAGTACGGCAACTGAGCAGTATATGTTAGGTTAGTGATCAAGTCCTAAGTGGACAGGCACATTTATAAGATGTCTTGTAACCATATTCAGTATACTGAAGTACAGTGACAGCTTCTTAGGAAACTCAATGTTGTTTGAAGCTGAAAGTGTAAATGCATAAAACTCAGGAAGTAACAGGCACGCTGCAAGTCCGCCTGCAAGAAGTGAATATATGGCAAAATTTAGGAACTTCTTTACATATATTACAGGCCTTCTTGTTCCTTTGTAAGCAGCCATAAGCACGATAAAGTATAAAACAACTGATATACATACCATAATGGCGATATAGTAGTTGGTGTATATACATAATCCAAGTGTTATACAGTAAAGAAAACAACGGTTTTCATTAACAAGCCTTTCAAGTCCAAGTATAATGAGTGGAAGTAATACAAGGCAGTCAAGCCACATAATGTTCCAGCTATAGGCAGCCACAAAGCCGGACAGAGCATAAAACATTCCAAAGAGTGCTATAGTACATTTTCTGGTGTTGAAGTGCTTTGATATATAATAAGTAAATGTAAGGCTGCTTAAGCACAGCTTTAATATGATGATTACATTCATAATCTCAATCATATACTTTTGTGGGAAAAGCACTATAAACCAGTTGGAGGGACTTGCAAGATAGTAGGCATACAGCGCGGTAAAGTTAGTTCCCATACCGATATCCCAGCTATAAGTCAGGCTTTCTCCGTGTCTTAGCTTGTTCCAAAGTTCGGAAAAGAAAGGCGCATACTGGTGATACATATCTGAGCGCAGATAACAGTTGTTGCCAAAAGGATATATTTCTCTTGCAATATACAGTGCAGTCATTATAATAAGTGGAATGACAAATGCTATTATATATGTTATTCCACCGCCAGGAATACTGGAATCTGTTTTGTCAAAAAGGGTAAAATGCCTTTTATGTTTTCTGGATGTATTAGTAGAATTGTCGTTAAGCGAATTCAAAATATTAACCCCCTGTTTAGTAATTGGTTACATTTTACCAAAATATAAAAATACTGTAAATAATATAAGTTAATTATTTAAGGTTTGACTTGTATTATTGAGTTTTATTAGGTACAATAAATATGTATGCGAAGGGACCTTATAATTAATGTTTAAAGTTATAAGGAGTATACATGGATATAGTTAAGATATTTAATAAATATAGAATATATACAAAGTATGCTGTGATAACTATCATCATACTTGTGTGCGGGCTTTTATACTATGGTTCAAAGCATAAAAATGTGGCTGGCAGTGATGATATATATTCTTTTGACAACAATCAGGCGACAGACACTTCATCCACACAGGAAGAGTTGTATACCAAAGATACCTCACAGACTGCTGCAGGTCTTAGTCAGGATATTGAGGATAAAGGGCTCATTTATGTGTATATATATGGTGAAGTAGAAAGTCCGGGAGTTGTGGAGTGTATGGAGGGTTTAAGGGTATATGAGGCTGTCGGGCAGTGTGGCGGTTATACTGACGAAGCCGATGTAGGCAGGATTAATCCTGTACGGAAAGTATCAGATGGCGATAAGATATATATTCCACGCATAGGTGAGGAGTATAGTGCTGACAGTTATTCAGATACCGTATCAGATGAGGCTTCCTATGCTGGCGGTGAGAAGTCAGGAGGCAGTCTTATTAATATTAATACTGCCACAAAGGAACAGCTTGTTGCGCTTTCAGGTATAGGAGACTCAAGGGCAGAGGATATAATAAGCTACCGCAGTAAGCATGGCAGCTTTAAAAGTATAGAGGACATTAAGAATGTGCCGGGAATTAAGGAGAGCACATTCAGTAAGATTAAAGATTATATATGTGTTTAAGCAAGGAGTAATTACAGATATGGCTGGTAAGGTATTAGTTGTAGATGATGAAAAGATGATTGTTAAAGGTATAAAGTTTAGTCTTATACAGGATTATAGCGTTGTTGACTGCGCATATGACGGAGAAGAGGCGTTAAATATGGCTAAGAACAACGATTACGATATAATTCTTTTAGATATTATGCTTCCAAAGATGAATGGTCTTGAGGTATGCCAGCAGATAAGGGAATTCTCTAATGTGCCTATTATTATGCTTACTGCTAAAGGTGATGATATGGATAAGATTATGGGGCTTGAATATGGTGCAGATGACTATATTACAAAGCCATTCAGTCCGTCGGAGTTAGTGGCGCGGGTGGATGCCATTTACCGGCGTGTGTCCTTGGCAAAGGATTTGGAGCAGCAAAATGATGAGGTCGGACCAATTCAGGTCTACTTTCTCTGCGATGACCACACCGACCATGATAAAAACTAATGTATTGGCTATATGGGTAAGAAGTCCCCAGAACTTTTCCATGAATACGTTGACTTGCGGTTTCAGTCTGGGGCGGCCGGTATAAGAGATAGTCAGTCCGAAAGCCACTAAAGCGATGACACCGGATATGCCCATATAGTATTGGGACAGAATAAACGTGACGTAGGCAGAAAGGATGATGACGCTGTTTTGTATCATCTCTTCCGAGTTGATACGTGTAATGAACCAGATTGTCAGTCGGGCCAGGCAGAATCCTAAAAGTATTCCGCCAATAACGACTTCCAGAAATTGCACTACGGGAGAAGCTGTGCTTGCTCCACTAAGCGTATAGGCTCCGAAAAACAGCATGAAACATACGATGCCGGTTCCATCGTTGAGCAAAGACTCTCCGTCTACTAAAGTGGAGAAGCGTTTGCTGGTACCCAGTTCGTGCAATAAAGCTACGACGGCTACCGGGTCGGTTGCACTGATGAGGGCGCCGAACATGAGAGCCAACGGCCATGTCCACGAGGTGTACTCTGGAGCAAACAGGCTGATGCCAATCATGAGGGCGGCTGTAAGCAACATACAGACGACTAATCCGGGGACAGCCAGTAAGGTGGAATTGGCCAATGTTTTTTTGAAGATGTGCATGTTCATTTCGTATGCTGCGTCAAATATCAAAATGGGGAGGAAAACATATAGAATGAAATCCGGATTCGTATCGGCTACGGTTGCCACTGCATTTTCCACGCGTGGCATGAAGTCGAAATAATGAAAACGGTTGAAGAGGCCTATCAGTAAACCGAATACAAACAGTCCTACGGTATAGGGAAAACCGGTTCGTTTCAGTATGGATTTTAATATAGCGCCGACTAACAAGCCGACAATGGCCAGCAGTAGAGGGGCCAGTAAGTTGAAATCTTCCATAATATTCTTTTTAATGGGTAGAAAGGTCTACTCTACAAATATAACGAAAAAAACCTACAAGACCATATAATCTTGTAGGTTTCTATTGTTTTTGTCGTAAAGTCTCTGCTTTTTCTTAGAAGAAGAGGTAACGATTGTCTTTTACTTCGGCCTTTTCATACAGTTCATTGGCAAAACGGCTGATGGCGCGCATGTTGAGAGACTCTTGTTGAGCTTCTTCTTTTTTAGCGTCGAACTTCTCGGCCGATTTGTTCTTATTGATAACCTGCAACGTGTAAACTCCTGCATTACCTTTGAACGGGCCTGCGAATTGATTGGCTGCTGTTTTGCTGGCTACGGCACTTAACATCGGTTCGCTGGAGCCGGTCTTCATTACGAAAGCGGAGGCACTGAACGTCACGTGCTTGATGGTGTCGCTTACAGCACCTTGTACTTTCATGGCGTCTGCTATGCTCTTCGTCTGAGCCAGTTTCTCTTTCAGCATCTCGGCTTTTTTGTCCTTGATGACTTCTTGCGTGAGATATTCTTTCATATCCTCCATCGTGCGGTAACCTTCCTTGTGTATACCGGTAAGGATGGCCACAAGCATGTGGTCGTTCTCACCACATTCGTAAAGAGGAGATACATTGCCTATTTCGGTGTCTTCATTGAATATCCATCGCATGGCCTCACGCGTGTTGCTTACTCCTCCTACATAATGTTCATTGTTGAACAAGTCTTTGCGCTCTTGTAAGTTATAGCCGTTTTTCAGTGCTTTAGCTTCGATATCCTTTTGGGTAGGATTGGAAGCGATGAAGTGGCTGAAGTCGTTATAAGCCTTTGCATAAGTGTCTTTACTGAACTCAATCGGGCATTTGATTACGGCCACATCATATTTGTTGATCATGGCACGGCGGTCTGTCACTTGTGCGATGATGCATCCTTGGGTAAAGTCAATCTTTTCGGTGGCATTTACCGGCATATTGGTGATGGTTTTGATAAACTTCAAGTTGTCGCCGTCCAAAGGAGCACCTTCATAATTACGTGAAGTAATCCATGTCTTCTCGCCGGTCTGGTTGTATTTCTTGGCGATGGAATCGAAAGCCACACCGCCCCGCAATGCCGTCATGATGCTGTCGGCTGTCTTTTGGATGGCATTCATATCGGCGCCTGCTACTTGTATTTGACGAAGTTGGATGGAATCCGGTGCGGAAATCTTGTTGATTACCTTGATGATGTTCATCGTGTTGTCTCCGGCATAATAATAAGGAGCTTTCATCTGTCCTACAGCCATGGAATCCAACTGTGAAGCTATGTCGTTGGGGAATATGTTCTTGCTGACCGGAAGCGGACTGTAATTAATCGTAGAGCCACTCTCACGGACAATTTTAGCAATGTCGCCTCCAGCAGCCAAAGCTGTGGCTGTTTCTGCCATATCTTTGTCTAAGGCTGCTTTGTCGGCTGCGCTGGCTTTGACCTGAACATCGATAAATTTAATGTCACGGCTTTCGGCTGTTTGCTTGAATCTTTCTTTCAACTCATTGTATTTGGCTTTTAAGTCGCTTTCTTCCACTTTGATATCTTTGTCATTGATGGTAGAGTAGGGCACGGCTGCCATGATAATGTCGCTTTCATTGGTACGTGCCTCGAATGCGGCCTTGTCTATGATTTTGTTGCCTAACATCGCTTTGCTCAGCAGTACTTGATATTTTTGCGCAAGACTTTCCTGACGGAGTGTCTTTTCAATGAACATCCAGAATTTGTAGAGACTGTTATAGTAGTCCATGTATTCGGCCGGCATCTGTTCGCTTTTGGTTTTCATGCCTTCATAATCGGTCAGGAACTTCTTCAGTACATTGGCATCGAAACGGCCGGTTTGTTCGTTGCGGAAAGGTGTTTGCATCAGTATGGGACTGTTGCCTTCCGAAATAATGGATTGGATTTCTGCGTCAGTGACAGTCAGTCCCAATTCTTCAGCTTCGTGCTCGATGAGTTTGTTGTTGACGTATGTGTTCCAAACTTGGTCGCGTAATTGAGTGAGTTGTTGGTCGTTGAGTGCGCTGTTGCCACTGGTGAACTTCACAACTTCCGCATATTCGTCCACTAAGTTTTGGAATTCATGTACTGAAATCCGCTCTCCGTAAATTTCGCCGACTTGCTGCTTGCTTTCGTTAGAAGCAGACTGGATGGAGCGCATGGCTTCCTCGGCAATGAATGCAAAAAGAGCCAGACCGATCACGATGACCAGCAAAGGCCCCTTAGCTCTGATTTTCTGTAATGTTGCCATTGATTTAAATGATTATTATTTTTATTATTTTCTTTAAACGATTTAAGCGCACGAAGATACAAAAATCTTCGCACATATTCATGTCTGTTGGGCTAAAATTTAGTTATTCGACGATTTTCAGACGTACAAGTTCTATTTTTGTCGTTGTATTCTTGATGATTTTGAACTCGAAATGGCCGAATCTGATGATTTCGTTCAGTTTCGGAAAGCTTTGATACTGGTGTAGAATCAGTCCGCTGACCGTGACATATTCTTCGGATTCCGGTAAATCCAATCCCAACAATTCATTGGCTTTTTCTATTTCCAGCCGTCCGGACAGGACGTATTCATTCTCATCGACCTTTTGGGCAATGTAGTTTGTATTGTCGTGCTCGTCTTCAATATCGCCGAAGATTTCTTCTACTAAGTCTTCCATCGTTACGATTCCCGAAGTTCCGCCGAATTCGTCTACTACGATAGCCAGAGATTTTTTCTGCTGCATGAACTTCTTTAATAGCTTTTGGGCAGACATCGTTTCCGGGACCACGGGAGTTTCTTTAATTCGTAAAGTCCAGTCTGCCGGGTTCCGGAACATTTCGGATGAATGGATAAAGCCTACGATATGGTCTATGTCTTCTTTGTAAACGATGATTTTGGAATTTCCGCTTTCAATAAACCTGTTTTTAAGGTTTGCTATGGATGAACTGATTTCCACCGCTTCTATTTCTGTCCGTGGTACCATACAGTCCCGTACCTTGACTTCCGAGAAGTATAGGGCATTTTGGAATATCTTGATTTCATCCGTAATGTCGTTTTCATTTTGAGCCGATTCGATACTGGATTGTATCAGGTTGTCTAAGTCTATTTTGGTAAAAGCTTGTTCCGACGCTTTCTTGTTTACTTTAAGTCCCATCAGGCGCAATATGCCGCGAGATAGCGCACTGGTGAATTTGGATACGGGATAAAGAAGTATATAGATGATAAACGCCGGAACGGCGAATATCTTCAGCATACGGTTCGGGTTTATCTTGAATAGCGTTTTCGGAAGGAACTCTCCGGTGACCAACACGATTAAGGTTGAAATGATGGTTTGCAAAGCCACGTTCAGTCCTTCGTGTTGGTTTAAATGGATCGGAGAAAGGACGAATTCGTTGATCACTCCTGCCATTAAAATACCATAGACGACCAACGCGATGTTGTTTCCGACCAAAAGGGTCGAGATGAAATCATTCGGACGTGTATAAAATATGGTCAGAATTTTGGAAGTCAGACTGGCATCGCTACGGTCTAACTCAACTCGAAGTTTGTTGGAAGAAACAAATGCGATCTCCATCCCCGAGAAGAAGGCGGAGAGCAACAGTATGATGATGATTTCTATAATGGTCAGTGTCATGGCTGATTGGGTTTGGTGGGAGCGGCACGCATGACCGAGTCATTGGAGGATGAACTGCCACTGTCGCTGAAAGGCGTTTCGGCATTGGCGTTGCTGACAGAGTAGCGTGTCATTTGTTCGTTGGAACGGAAATTATAACCTTGGAGGAATTCATCCGGTTTCCGGATGGTCATGAACATGTTGGAATACATTTCATGACGGTCCATATCCCAAAAAAGTTCTTCGCTAGTAAAGACAGTACCCTCTTGGTTGCGTATGACCACACGTCCGCGCAACTCCCATAATTGTTGATTGTGGCAATATGCCGTATCCGATTGCACGAACCAATCGATGTGGAACGTGGAGTCGAACTTTTCCAAAAGTATGCCTTTTACGAAAGTCCACCGCGGCGGATTGGTCGTATTGTAGATATTCCATTCTTCTGCCGTGATTTTATAGCGAATGACTCCGGAGTCCGAAATAAGGGTCGAGATGCCCCATGATTGCATGAAAGGCAAGGAGTCGTTTTCGTTTACGGCCGGAGCGTGGTTTGATTTTTCCGTAGAGCACGAGAGTATTAAAATAAGCATAACAGTCGCCCAAACGGAGACTGTTATGTGGGTCAAACGGGACAATCCCGTCGTAGACTTAACCTTATTTTTTCTCATTACTGAATCTTCCATTTCATGAACCATCTTTCGTTGAACGTAATACCGACGTTGAGACGCAAGTAGTTTTCAGTAATTAAAGATGATACGCTAGGAACGGACCTGCCCCACTGAAATGCGATATTGACCACGGAACGGTTATTGATATTGTTGGATACGGGAAGAGCGAATCCCGCCGTTACACCGAATTCCCGTGGGCCGTTATGTCCGTTTACCTTATAATAAGGTGTGGAAAAAGATGCCCCCATACGATATTGTACCCGTCTTAAGTATTTGCTGCTGTAACGGTCTGGTTGGAACTCCCCTCCGATCACAATTTTGGTGCGGTTCATATAGTTTTCCGTAGTGCTGACAAACTTGTCGTTTATAATTTGAGGCACACGGCATTCTCCCCATCTTTGATGAGTTACGTCCAAACCAACTTTCCATTGCTCTTTGTGTGCCCATGCCAATCCGGCTCCGAAAGATGTGGGTAATTCAAAAGCCTTTTCTATGACGGATTTCGTGGTATCTCCGTTGGCCACATAACTGTAATAATGGGCAGGAGAGTTGATTGCATGTCCGATACCGTATGTAATACCGGGAGTCAAAACGTCGTTTTTGCCGATTTTAATGGGATATTGTACTCCGATATCTATTTTATAGGAAGAAAGGTCTGCTTCTATTTGTCGGCGTAGCCCGTTGCTTGCGCTGGTGGCTGTTCCGTCTTCATAAAAAGTCTGCGTGATATTTTGGGCATAGTTTCCCCATACATATCCGAAATTGGCTCCGACAGAAAAGTTTGCGAACGGATTCCATCCCAAACCCACATACACCTCGTGCAGTCCTCCGTCGCCGGTATAGCTGTTGGTATAAGTCATGGTCGAACCGCTGTTGAAATGATCGCCCAGATATTTGCTTTCCGAGAAGTCATATCCTATACTGGAAAACGGGATAAAACCGAATGAAAATCCCAATCCCGGGCACAAACGGAAGCCTGCGTTGATATAGTCCAACGTGGTGTTGTGCGCATTGATACTGTTGCCTCCGCTTTTGAAATTTACGTTTTGCAACGTGAGACCTACGTCGAAGATGAATGATAAGGAATCTATGGCGGAATAGGAAGCCGGATTTTGCATATTAATGCGGTTTCCGTCGCGGAATCCCAATGCGACTCCGCTCATAGCCTTGTTGAAACCTTGCGACTGGTCTTTCAAGCTGCCGAGTCCGAAACGGGAATACGGGGAGTTTGAACCATTGGTCTGTGCGGGAGCATATAGTGTTGCCATGGCCAGCAACACGCAGAGTATAAGTTTATGACTGCTCATTATTAAATGCTAATATTCGGTTTAGCCCTCTGGGCACTATATATTTATCTGCAAAGATGAGATTTTTTATTTTGCTATCAAAGTTAAAAATATCGCCACCAGTTAAAAAAACCAAAAGGGACGGGTATTTTTCTTGGAAATATTTGATGCGTCCTTCTATTTCAAACTTCATGCCCTGAATGACTCCGGAACGGATAGACGTTTCCGTATCATATCCGATGTCTAAGAGCGGCCCCTCGCTGTCTATCAACGGAAGTTTGGCTGTGAAAGCACGGAGGCTTTTTAGGCGCATTTGAAGTCCCGGGGAAATGCACCCTCCTTTGTAATGTCCGTTTTTGTCGATGAATTCGTAAGTCAGGCATGTTCCGGCATCGACTATAAGGATGTCATGCCCGGGGTATTGCATGTAGGCGCCTACGGCCGCAGCCAACCGGTCCGCTCCCAACGTGTCCGGAGTCCGGTAATCGTTTGTGATCGGGACGGGAGTCTGTGCATTTAAATACAGCAAAGGGAAGTCGAGCCTTTTCAGTTGTCGTTCGGCTTCTGCGGTGATGCCGAATACACTTCCGACGATACCTTGTTTAAACGCATATTTATTCACGAATTCCGGCAGGCGTTCCAGTGTTTCATTTGAGGTCTTGATTTCTTCCACCGGAGTATCACCGTCAAAGGCTACCAGTTTGGCCAGCGTATTTCCTATGTCTATGATTAAATTCACGTGTTCATGCTTTGCGGTTGCAAAGTTAATCAAAAAATAACATGGCAGATGATTTCTTTGTCAAAAAGATGCTCGTCTCGCTTTTTTCCGTGAATGGTATGGGGCAAAAGGGAAAATGCACTAACTTTGCAAAGCTAAATATGGCATGGAATGAGATTTTTGAGATTTGTGTTTTTATACACCTTATTATATATAGGAGGGATGGCTCATGCCTTTCCGGCCGACTCTGTCGAGGTTAGTCTTCTGACTTGTTCTCCCGGAACCGAAGTGTATTCTTTGTATGGTCATACGGCCATTCGTGTGAAATCATATACCACGGGGGAGGACTGGGTTTTTAATTACGGTGTGTTCAGCTTCAACCGTCCGAATTTTATATGGCGTTTTACGCGCGGCGAGTGCGATTATCAGATTGGAGCCTTGCCTTTTGCTTACTTTGCCGAAGAATATGAAGAGCGTGGGTCGGCCGTCTATCAGCAAGTGCTGAACCTGAGGGCATCGGAGAAGGAACGGCTTTGGACGCTGTTGGTAGAGAATATGCGTCCGGAAAACCGGGAATACCGTTATAACTTTCTTTATGATAATTGTACGACTCGGGCACGCGACCGTATAGAGGAAGCTGTGGAGGGAAAGATTATTTATCCGGAGCAAGACACTGTCCGTACGTATCGTGAGATTATTCATCAGTATACGGCTCAGCATCCCTGGGCGGAATTGGGTAATGACATTTGTTTGGGGGCGGAGGCCGACCGTCCTATTTCTGTACGTGACGAGATGTTCGCTCCTTTTTATTTGTTGCGTTACGCCAATGGCGCGGTGATTCAGGGCTCCGACGGCAGTACGCGGCCGTTGGTGTTGTTTCAATCGCAAGTGGTTGAAGGGCGTGATGTGGAAATACAGAAAGAATTCCCTTGGTCTCCGGCACTGTCCGTATGGATACTTTTCTTTTGTGTGGCGGGGTTGACCGTGGTGGAACGGTGGCGTCATGCATGTTTTTGGGGGATAGACATTTTTTTGATGTCATTGGTTGGAGGAATCGGATTGGTGGTCACGTTTCTCTTTTTCTTCTCCGTTCATCCCACAGTAGGCTCGAATTGGCAGATTTGGGTCTTCAATCCCATTCCGTTGGTGGCCATGCTGTGGGTGGTTTGGTGTGCTGTTAAAAGGAGAAAAACTTACTATCATCCGTTAAATGTGTCGGTTTTAATATTATTTATGTTTTTTTCTGCCCTGATACCACAAGATTTTTGTGTGGTAGTTGTACCTTTGGCCTTAGCTTTGTTGCTACGTTCGTGTAGCTATTGTATAAGCTATCGAAAAAAAGAAAAATAAGCAAGCCATGCATTCTAAAAGCTATCGTTTTCTGACTCCGTTGATAATGGTGCTGACTTGGGCCAATATGGAAGCCCAGACGTCGCATCCTGTCCCCCGGTTGGTGGTCAACGTGACGATAGACCAGTTGCGTACGGACTATATGGAAGCCTTTTCTTCGCTTTTCGGAGCCGGAGGTTTCAATAAGGTGATGCGCGACGGGCGTAGCTATATGGATGCCGCCTATCCTTTTTCCCACATAGACCGTGCTTCGGCAGTGGCGTGTATCATGACGGGCACGGTGCCTTACGATAATGGAATCGTGGGCGAGCATTGGATGGACCGTAAGACTTTACGTCCGATGTATTGCGTAGACGATGCGACGTGCGAGGGATGGCTGACTTCCGAGAAGTACTCTCCGGTGGCGTTGAATGTTTCGACCGTCACCGATGAACTGAAGATGGCTACCGGAGGACGGGCTTTGGTGTACAGCATTGCCCCGGATGCCGACGCTGCAATTCTGGCAGCCGGGCATGCCGCCGACGGTGCTTTTTGGATAGACAATGCTTCCGGGCAGTGGAGCAGCACGTCTTATTACGGCCAGTATCCGGATTGGGCCTTGCGTTATGACGTTTCCGACCGTTTGTCCGGTCGTATTTCCGAACTGTCCTGGACTCCAATCAGTCCGATTGTAGAGAATTTCAATTTCTTTATTTCGCCTCAAGAGAGCAAAGGGTTTACACATAAGTTTACGGGAGACCGTAAGATTTATGAGTTCAAGACCAGTGCGTATGTCAATGACGAGGTCAACCGTTTCGCCAAACATTGTCTGGATCATACCGAGTTGGGCGAAGACCTTGTGACGGATTTCCTGTCCCTGACATATTATGCAGGGACGTTCGATCACAAACCGGTAGCCGAAGTTCCGGTAGAGTTGCAGGACACGTACGTGCGTCTTGACCTTGAATTGGCAGAGTTGATTACGATGTTGGAAAAGAAAGTAGGGGCCGGGCGTTTTTTGTTGGTCGTTACTTCTACGGGATATACCGATGACGAAATCACCGATTTCTCGAAATACCGTATTCCTACCGGTACGTTCAGCGTGACGCGTGCTTCTGCGTTGTTGAACATGTACCTGATGGCTGTATATGGCCAGGGGCAGTATGTGGAGACGGAGTTCGGCTCGCAACTGTTCTTAAACCAGAAACTTATAGAAGACAAGCAACTGAATTTAAGTGACGTGCTGACACGTGCGCAGGCTTTCCTGATTCAGATGGCCGGCGTAAAAGACGTGTACACTTCCCAGCGGTTGGCTTTGTCTGCGGGAGAAACCGAAATACGCCGTTTGCGGAACAGTTTCAACCAGATGCGTTCGGGAGACATCTTCATTGAAGTGTCTCCGGGTTGGAAGGTCGTCAACGAAGAGACGCATGAACAAACCTTGGAAAGGGCTTCATATGTAGGTTTTCCCATTTTCTTTTTCGGCTGTAACGTACGGCCGGAAACGATAAAGACGCCGGTAACGGTGGATTGTATCGCTCCCACCGTAGCCCGCTTCATGCGTATCCGTGCTCCAAACGCATGTTCCGCAGCCCCTTTATCGGCCGTCCGCTGATGAAGATATTTAAATAATTTTCTATTCTTTTACTTTTTTTGATTAACTTTGCGCAAAGAAGCGCAAAGTGCATCGCGTGAATAAAAAACAAAACAAAATATATGGATATAAACAAGTTTTTGAGCAAGCTTTTCGGGAATAAGTCTACCCGGGACATGAAGTTGATTCAGCCGTTGGTAGAGACCGTGAAAAAAGCTTACCCTGAAATTCAGGCGCTCAGTAATGATGCCCTGCGTGCCAAGACGCAGGAAGTGAAAAAGTACGTGCAGTCTTCGGCCGACGACCTCAAGGCTAAAATTGCAGAGTTAAAGGCAAAGGTGGAAGAAATGCCGATTGAAGACCGTTCTTCTCTTTTTTCGCAGATCGACAAGTTGGAGAAAGACGTGTTGGAACGTTACGAACAGGCTTTGAACGAAGTTATGCCGGTGGTGTTCTCCATCGTGAAGTCCACGGCCGAACGTTTTGCCACTCAGGAAATCGTGGACGTGACGGCCAACGATTTCGACCGCGAGTTGGCGGCAAAGTTCGATTTCGTGGATATTGAGGGCGACACGGCGCATTACCACAACCATTGGACGGCCGGAGGAAACGATACGGTGTGGAACATGATACACTACGACGTACAGCTTTTCGGTGGTGTCGTACTGCACCAAGGCAAGATTGCCGAGATGGCGACCGGTGAAGGTAAGACATTGGTGGCTACCCTGCCTGTGTTCCTGAATGCCCTGACCGGCAACGGCGTGCACGTGGTGACGGTCAATGACTATTTGGCCAAGCGTGACTCCGAGTGGATGGGGCCGCTCTACATGTTCCACGGTTTGAGTGTGGACTGTATCGACAAGCATCAGCCCAACAGCGACGCCCGCCGTCGTGCCTATCTGGCCGACATCACGTTCGGAACGAACAATGAGTTCGGTTTCGACTACTTGCGCGACAATATGGCAACGAATCCCAAGGATTTGGTGCAACGTGCACACAACTACGCCATCGTGGACGAGGTCGACTCCGTATTGATTGACGATGCCCGTACGCCGTTGATTATATCCGGCCCCGTGCCTAAGGGCGACGACCAGTTGTTCGAACAATACCAGCCTCTGGTAGAGAAGTTAGTCGGTGTACAGCGTCAGTTGGCTACTCAATACTTGGCCGAGGCCAAGCAGATGATAGCTTCGGGCGACAAGGAAAAGGTGGAGCAGGGATTCCTGCAACTGTACCGCAGTCATAAGGCGTTGCCCAAGAACAAGCCTTTGATCAAGTATTTATCCGAGCAGGGTATCAAGTCCGGTATGCTGAAGACCGAGGAAATCTATATGGAAAACAACAACAAGCGCATGCCCGAGGCTGTGGAACCGTTGTATTTCGTTGTAGATGAGAAGTTGAACAGCGTGGACCTGACGGACAAAGGTTTTGCCTGGCTGTCCAAAGCTACCTCAGACCCGGAATTGTTTGTTATGCCGGACATTACGTCGGCCATGTCGGCGTTGGAGACAGATAGCTCTTTGACCGACGAGGAACGCGTCATGAAAAAAGACCAGCTCTATTCCGACTATGCCGTGAAGAGCGAACGTATGCACACCTTGCAGCAGTTGCTGAAAGCTTATACCATGTTCAACCGCGACGATGAATATGTCATCATCGACGGCGAAGTGAAGATTGTGGACGAGCAGACGGGACGTATCATGGACGGGCGTCGTTGGAGCGACGGCTTGCATCAGGCTGTGGAAGCCAAAGAGCACGTTAAGGTGCAGGCTGCAACCCAGACTTTTGCCACGATTACCTTGCAGAACTATTTCCGCATGTATCATAAGTTGGCGGGTATGACCGGTACGGCCGTAACCGAGGCCGGCGAGTTTTGGGACATCTACAAACTCGATGTGGTGGAGATTCCGACCAACCGTCCGATTGCGCGTAAGGACATGAACGACCGCGTGTATAAGACACAGCGTGAGAAATATAAGGCTGTTATCGAGGAAATCGAGATGCTCATCAAGGCCGGACGTCCCGTGTTGGTCGGTACGACTTCGGTGGAAATCTCGGAGATGTTGAGCAAGATGTTGCAGATGCGTAAGATTCCGCATAACGTGCTGAACGCCAAATTGCACCAGCAAGAGGCCGACATCGTGGCGCAGGCGGGGCAGAGCAGCACGGTGACCATTGCCACCAACATGGCCGGACGCGGCACGGACATCGTGCTGGGCGACGGCGTGGTGGACCTGCTGGAGGCAGGTGTCATCAACAATGCGGTACACAAGGCGATGTTCAGCGTCAATGCGCCTGCTCCACCAGCCTTGCAGGTTGCCCTTTAGCGGTTCAGGCTTGCCGATGCCAGTATACCCGTTTCGCTGAATATCCTTGATGAGCATGTGGATACGCTTGAGTATCTGCCTGTCGGTGCTGTGCCAATACAGATAGTCGTTCCAGGCAGTATCATGCCAGAGGAGCTTCATGGGCATCCTCGATCAGTTCGTGAGCCGTGCAGTTTTTCTGTGCGTCCATCTCATGCGCCAGCCGGGCAAGATGCGCCTGATTATGGGGATGATAAAAAGGGTCAAGGCTGGGGGTGAAAGGCAAAGCCTTTTCCCGCACCATCTGGGTAAGAAACATTCGTACCGCTGTTGCCACATCCATGCCCATATCGGCGGTGATGCTCTGGGCCTGGGCCTTGAGGTTTTCATCAATGCGGATTTGCAGATTCGCCATGACGGCCTCCTTGTAATGCATTTCATTACACATGTAATGTCAACTGTAGTTCATGTCAAGATGCCTTGAGGCTCTTGGGATTTTCCCTGATATGTTCAAGTTCTTTCGATTTTGGACTTCACGGCGGCC
>ENA-ORSB01002263-ORSB01002263.1-human-gut-metagenome-genome-assembly--contig:-NODE-2263-length-15726-cov-52.009380_pt1 | contig 15726 bp, 9 predicted proteins | sample MGYA00242180_ERZ509144 | MGnify/ENA primary metagenome ERZ509144 (study PRJEB26280, sample SAMEA2338661) | human gut metagenome | biome: human gut; feature: human-associated habitat; material: faeces...
ATTTTACTATATTTATGAAAAAAATTCTTAAAATACATTCCTTTTTTTCATAAATCCTTTATTTAAGCCATTTACGGCTTATTTTTTTGTCAAACCATCAAAAATAGCAGATTGAATTGTAAGAAAGAAAAGGGTATAATTGAAGTCAATAAAGGATAATTCAGTATTATCCATTATTGACTTCCATTAAATTCCGAGGATGCTTGTTCATCAATATATCTTTCTGCTTAGTATTCGACACATGTGTATAAATCTCTGTTGTACTAATGGAGCTATGTCCCAGCATTTTTTGGATATATCGTATATCTACATCCTGTTCTAACAAAAGGGTAGCGAAAGAGTGGCGGAACATATGTGGGGTAATATGTTGTTCCATACCGGCCAGTTTGGCATAGCGGTTTATCATAAAACGGACGGACTGGTCAGATAATTTGTGCTTAAGCTTGTTCACAAAAAAATATCCGCAGCAGGCAATGTCTTCCCTGAAGGAATCTTGATATGCAGTCAAAGCAGAAAGTACCTCCGGATTTCCAAGCTGCAAAATGCGTTCCCTTGCTCCTTTTCCATAGATCAACACCGTTTTATTCTCCAAATCTATATCTGACGGCTTCAATGAGCACAATTCAGAGATACGCATACCGGTAGCAAATAGAAGTTCAATAACAGCGATATCCCGGATACTGCAACGAAGCTGGTACGCAGAAGCTGCGGTATTTTTTTGTTCATAAAGCGCAGATAGAAACTTTTGAATAGAATGGAAGGGAATTGTTTTAGGGAGCAGTTTTGCTTCCCGGAAATGCACATCCAGCTTGTTAAAAGGGTTTTCTTCCAATAAATCTTTGTATTCCAGATAATGAAAAAAGGCTTTCAGACTGGCTATTTTTCTTTTGACAGTCTTAGGCTTGTATTGTTTATGCAAATTCGTAAGAAAGGAATCTAAAGTATTACGAGACAGATATTCCGGCAGATCACAGGAAAAGGTATCATATTGTTTCAGGTCTATTTTGTACGCTTTTAGACTTTTGACGTTCAGATGCTTCCGGTATTCACAGTATTCCAGATATTCAGTAATATAATTTCCTAAGGTGTTCATAAGCAGACGCTCCTTTGTTTTTGAATAAATTATGAGTGTCAGCTTATGATTTGTCTATTCATCCGTTGTTGTATTTAACGCTTAAAAATGGAGTTCCGATAGCTGACGCAAGAACATAGAGGTGGAAGTACATCTGTGATTGTGATGATAAACCGAAATACACATCTCGATTTATCGAAAAACCACACATTTTTATTGACAACTAATAATCAATATCATAAAATATTTCAAAACACTTTATCACGGCAGAGGAACAATGTGTTAAAGAAGCAACAGGAACAAACTTTAATTGCGGTGCAGAAGCACAAATGAGGGAGGACAAATGCATAGTGTAAAAGGAAAGAAGTGGAACAGAAGGCTGAGCTTTCTGCTTGTTTTGGTACTGCTCTTTGGAGACAGCTCATTGCAGCACGTCATGGCGGCAGAGACCGGGACAGCAGAGACCCAAATAACAGAGCACCGGGTGGAAACAGAGGTTTCCGTATCCGGCGGTGACCCGGAACGGACATCGGAACCGGAACAATCGGCAGAACCGGAACAATCGGCAGAACCAGAACAATCGGCAGGACCGGAACAGTCGGCGGAGCCGGAACAGACCATGGAACCGGAACAGACGCCGGAGCAGACACCGACTCCGCAGCCTGTGCCGACACCTGCTACCGTATCCGGGAACATTCCGCCCAGACAGCCGGAGAACTATTATCAGGATCCGGAACCGGAAAATTATGGTACGCTGGCAGCTTATGATGCGTACAGCCGAACCTACCATGTAGACGGTGACCGGTATGTGACAGTGATCGGCTACGATGGTAACAGCTATCTTGATGAGGACGGCAATCTGCAGCAGGCAGACAATACTCTGGTAGAGAGTGAGGTCTCCACCTATTCCCTGTATGGAGATGCAAAAAGCTACGTGAACAGTGCCGGAAGCTATCAGGCGATGCTTACAGTCGGAGCGGAGGAAGGTACAGAGCTACTGACCATTGCAAGTGACGACCATCTTCTGACACTGACTCCTGCCCGGGGAGATTTCACTGACGGTATCGTAAAGGACAATGCTATCCGTTACAACAATGTACTGCCGGATGTGGATTATCAGTACACGATATTCGGAAACAGTGTGAAAGAGGACATCATCCTGTTGCAGAGAGACACTGCCCACAGTTTCCGTTATCTGTTGAACACCTATGGACTGAAAGCCACCCTGAGCGGCAACACGCTGTACCTCTATGAAGAGGGAACAGATCCCGAACAGGACGCAGTATTCGTTCTGGAGGCTCCGGAGATGGAGGACGCGGCGGGAGAGATCTCTTTCGGCGTGGAACTTCAGCTGGAGGAAAGCGGTGAAGAATCCACCTATGCGGTTACCGTTTCCGCGGACAGTGACTGGCTGGATGCAGATGACCGCGTCTATCCGGTACGGATCGATCCTACCGCTATTCAGGTAGGCAAAAGTGCGATCCATGTGGCCTGCGCTGAGCAGGGCAGCCCGAATTCCGTGATCGGAGATAATGCATATCCTTATGTGGGATATGATGACGGTATCACCTCCGGAAATCTGGCAGGCTTCCACAGCAAACATTTAAATTGCAGATCTTATTTTGCCATTGATTATGATTTCTCAGCGCTGGCGGAGGAGCCGGAGATCGTCAGTGCGGCATTTCAGGTGACCCAGAAGACCCGCTGGAGCAAGGGCAGTTCTGAATTCGGACTTTTCGGAGTGGAAGAGCCCTGGCAGGTGGGAAGCCTTACCTGGAACAATCAGTTAAATTACAACCATTATTTTCTGGATAGCAGAACGGCTTCCACTACCCGCGGAGAGGCATTATCCTTCGATGTAACGGAAGAAGTCAGTGCATGGATCAACGGAACCGCAGAGAATCACGGACTGGTCATGAAAGCACTGGTGGAAGCACCCAACGAGACAGCGGGCGATGCCGGTGCCTCCATGCAGTGTGAGGTATTCTACAACAATTCCTCCGCATCCTATGCACCGAAGCTGATCGTCTCATGGACAGGAGATCTGACGGATCTGGCGAAGCTTACGCTGGATGATACCACGGTGGATGTTTACCCGGTCGTAAGAAGAAATGGGGACAAATCCTGTGATACACTGGGAGTGGCAGCCCATGGACTGGCCAAGCCCGGCAGTACCGTGACCTACGAACTGGTCAACGGCAGCACCGGAGAGACCGAAGCGCAGACAAAGCTTCTCTATCCGGATTCCGATGCTTATGCAGGGGAATATCCGGAGGCGATCGCCTATAAGCGGAGGCTTTCCAACTGGCAGAGCGAGGTGTTTTCCGGATTACAGCCCGGACAGGTCTACTATGTGACGGCGACTGCTTCCTTTGGGGGCAAAAGCGGCAAGACCGTAGAATCCGACCGCTTCCTGATCTATGAGGAAGGTGCTTTCGACCTGATGCCCAGGATCGCACAGCATTACGGTGTGGAACTGAATACGATCCTTGCCGACATGCGGATGCAGGACTGCCTGACCAGACAGGGCAACCGTATTTTCATCAGGGAGCCGAAGAATACCACAGCTTACAGTTCCGGCGTGTTAAGTGAATATTATAAGGCGATCATCGACGGACTGCTGTTAGGCAGAGCGGAGAACTGTGAGTTCGGCTATGAGCCGGTGAACCTGAATACCGGTAATTTCTACATGGAACAGGCCGATGCCACGATTGCGGACATCGGCGGTGATTTTGCCCTGACCAGACAGTACAATGCAAAGGGTGCGGCGTATGAGGGAAGCCTGGGCTTCGGCTGGACCTTTGCCTATGATGAACGTATGGGAGAACTGGCCGACGGATCGGTCCTGTGGCTTAGAAATAACGGCGGCATCATCACGTTTACCCCGGCGGGAGAGGGATACCTTGCACCGGTCGGATGCGACTATGGACTTTCAGAGACAGAGAACGGATATGTGGTAGAGATCCTGGATGACGGAAGCCGTCATGAATTCGACAGCTTCGGTCTGCTCCGTGCGGTGGAAGACAGCTGCGGTAACCGGACAGAACTGGCTTATGATGTGGATCTGTACCTGAAAAGCATTACCACACCCTCCGGAAAGGAATTTCGGATCGCGCTGGATGAAAAGAACCGCTTAAGCAGCATTACTCTGCCGGACGGCCACGGTGTGACCTATACCTACGATGAAGCCGGTAATCTGGCGCAGGTGACGAATCCCGCGGGCGGTGTCGTTCGTTATGTTTACGATGACAGCCACCGCATGACCGCATGGTACGATGAAAACGGACACAGAGTCGTAGCCAATGAGTACGACGGGGAAGGCCGTGTGATACAGCAGACGGATGCGGAAGGCGGCGTGGTCACGCTGGCTTATGAACAGATGGCCGGAGGAGGACAGACCACTGCCACGGATGCGGAAGGCAATGTAACGGTATACACCTATGATGAAAATTACCGTACCACGAAGATAGAATATCCGGACGGCACATTCGAAGAGAGAAGCTATAATACCGCCGGGTATCTGGCAGGCCGTCTGGACCGCACCGGCGTGGAGACGACTTATACCTATGACGGGAAAGGCAGGGTAACACAGGAAAAAAGGCAGGATGGCGCCACCAGGACCTATGCGTACAATACCGCAGGCAAAATGACGCAGTCTACGGACTATGACGGAGGAAAGACCGGCTATACCTATGACGGACAGAACCGCCTGACTTCTGTGACCGATGCGGAGGGAGGACAGACCTCTTACACTTACGATGAGAAAAACCGGCTTGTGGCGGTAAAGGATGCGAACGGCAACACCACATCCTATACCTATGACGGTGCCTGCGTCACATCCATGACGGACGGTGCCGGTAATACATGGAACTATACCTATGATGCCATGAACCGGCTGTTAACAGTCACAGATCCCACCGGAGAGACCACGGCCAATACCTACGATGCTCTGGGCAGAGTAATAAAGGAGACCGATGCAGCCGGTGCAGTGACCGTCTATACCTATGATCCGGCAGGCGCAGTGACAGCCATTACCGATAAAGAGGGGCAGACCAGCACCTTTACTTATGATGCTCTTAACCGGATGATGTCCGGTACGGATCCGCTGGGCAATACCCTGACTTATACCTATGACGGTAACGGGAACCGCCTTACACAGACCGATGCGGAGCAGCAGACCATACAGTATACCTACGATGCCATGAACCGGGTAACGGAAACTGCGGATGCAAAGGGTGCGGTACAGAAGAATACTTACGACGGAGCAGACCGGATCCTTACCGCCACGGACCGTCTGGGCAATGCAGAGACTTATACCTATGACCCGGTGAAGCAGAGCATGGTTTCGGCTGCTGACAGAGAGGGTAACGTGACCTCCTATGAAAGTGACGTAAACGGAAGGATCACGAAAATCACCTATGCGGATGGTGCCACGGAGACTTATCATTATGATCATCTGTCCCGGCTCACGGAGACGGTCGATGCGCTGGGAGCCGTAACCACATACATCTACGATGGCAACGGCAATGTCACGAAGATCCGTCAGACCGGTGGTGAGGAACTGGCGAGAGAGTACACCTATGCCTATGATGCAAGAAATCTTCTGACAGAGAGTACGGATCCGCTGGGGAACACTGTCCATTATACCTATGATGCCTGTGGCAGCCTGACCGGCGTGACGGATGGACGGGGAAATACCACCGCTTATGCTTATGATGCACTGGCGAGACTGACGACTGTGACCGATGCCTGCGACGGTACTACGGCATACACCTATGACAAAGAGGGCAGAGTCCTCACGGTGACGGCACCGGAGGGAGATACGCTGAAAAATACCTATGATGCCATCGGCCAGCTGACAGCACAGACCGATGCTCTGGGAAATGTGACGGCCTACAGCTATGACCGGATCAGCCGATTGCAGACCGTGACGAATGCCCTGAAGGGTGAGACCGGCTACACCTACGATGCGGACAGCAACCTTACGCTTACGAAGGATCCCCTGGGGAATGCCCATGCCTATACCGTGGATGCGGAAGGAAATCTCCTGAAGGAGACCTATCCTGATGGCGAGACAGACCGCTATACCTATGACAGAAACGGAAATGTGGCAACCTTTACCGACCGATACGGTGTCGTGACCACATTTACCCTGGATGCCTGTGGCAGAATCGTGAAAGCTTCCGATACGGCAGGCAACGAGATGACCTATACCTATGATGCGGCAGGCAATCTGACCACCCAGACCGATGTGCTGGGCAGAACAGCCGCTGTAACGTATGATGCTTTCGGTAGAGCAGTCGCTGTGACAGGCATAGACGGCGTGACCACACGTTACACTTACGATGCTTCCGACAGACTGCTTACTGTCACGGACGGGGAAGGAAAGGTAACATCCTACGCTTACGATGCGGAGGGGAATCTGATCCATACCACAGAGCCGGGCAAGGCAGAATATGCCTATACTTATGATGCCCTGAACCGGCTGACACAGAAAGTAGATCCGGAAGGAGCTGCCACGGAATTTTTCTATGACAGGAACAGTAATCTGACTTCCTTAAAGGACGGCAACGGTGTGACCACAGATTACACCTATGACGCTCTGAACCGGCTGGCTGCATACAGGGACGGCAACGGAGGCACGACTGCCTATACCTATGATGCCCTGAGTCGTCTGACTGCCATTACCACACCGGAAGGGCTGACGGAAAGCTATGCGTATGATGCGGCAGGCAACCTGACCGGCGTTACCGATGCCCTGGGGCAGACCACGACCTACGGTTATGACAAGCTGTACCGTATGATCACCACCACCTCTCCCATGGGAGCTGTGGAGAAATATACTTATGACAAACATGATGTAGTTACCAGTGTCACCGATGCGCTGGGGAACGTTACGCTCTATACTGTAGATGCCAACGGTCAGGTGACAAAAAAGAGACAGCCGGACGGCGAAAGCTATCTCTATACCTATGATGCTGTACAACGGCTTACGGGTATCACGACACCTCTGGGCTATGAGACTGCCTTTACCTACAGCAACGGCAATGATATTCTCGTAAAACAGGATAATCTGGACCGTACCACGGAATATACCTATGACATCATGCACCGTCTCACTTCTGTGACAGATCCCGAAGGCGGAGTGACCACCTACGGCTATGATGAGCGTGGCAACCAGTCTGAAGTCACGGATGCACTGGGCTATTCCTGGAATTATGCCTATGACAAGGTAGACCGGATGACCACTGTGACAGACCCGGAGGAGAAAGTAACAGACATTCTCTATGATAAGGTCGGAAATATCGTAAGCATCAAAAGACCCGGAGAACGTACCACAGCCTATGCGTATGACGGCAACTACAATACGACTGCTGTGACCGATCCGAAGGGATATATCTATAACTACGCCTATGACAAGGATGACCGTCTGACGTTAACGACCGATCCTCTGGAGCAGACCACCGGCTATACCTACGATGCTGTGAACCGCGTTACTGCATACCGGGACAAGATGGGATTAACAGAAAGCTATCTGTATGATGCCCATGGCAATGTGCTGGAAAAGACCGCAACAGACGGCCGGGTCACAGACTATACCTATGATGCCAAGAACCGTCTGACCTCTGTGACCGACCCGATGGGAAGTGTGGCATATTATACCTACGATGTGATGGACCGCGTGACGGGCGTGACTGATTATCTGGGAAGAGGAACGGAATTTACTTACGACCGCGAAGGAAATCTGACCAGCGTGACCGATGCCGCAGGCAGAAAGGAAGTATGTACCTACGATATCGCAGGACGGATCACATCCTATACCTCCAACGGAGGAAACCGGATCAGCTATGATTATGACAAGCTGGATGATCTGGTAGAAAAAAGCTACAGCGACAGCACCGGAGAGCAGAGTGCAGAAGGGGTTACCTATGCCTACAATGCTCTGGGAGAGCGGGTGGCCATGCAGGATACCACAGGGGACACGGAGTACACCTATGACGGACTCCGCCGGATCACTTCCGTGACCACTTACCGTGCACCGGGAGAGGACGGCTTCTCCCATGAGGAGGCAAAGGGTGACACCATAGGCTATACCTATGACGAAGCGGATCATCTCGCTGCCATTACCTATGCGGATGGCACAAAAGTAAGCTATGAGTATGACAAGAACGACAATCTCATCAAAGTGACCGACAGGGAGGGAAAAGTTACCACCTATACTTATGATGCCATCAACCGGGTGACCCGGATCCACCGCCCGAACGGCATCAGCACCTATAACACTTACAATGCAAGGAATCAGATCGTGGAGCTTAAGAATGTCTGCGATACCTGTGAGTGGGTGGTAAGTGACTATCTCTATACTTATGACGACAGGGGATTCATCGCAGGGGAGACCGCCATCGAATCTCTGGCAGGCTATGCCTACGATGACAAGCATAACGGACGGCATGAGGACGGCAGACATGACGACCTCTATCCTCATGGAAACCGCCATAACGGCAAGCATGACAAGGACGCCACCTTCGCGTACCAGATCGTGGAGACCGACCGGACATTTACCTATGATGCAGCCGGAAAGCTCCTGACCGCTACGGAGACCGAGGACAATTATGGCACCTGCGTCTACACGTTCGAGTATGACCTTATGGGTAACCGTACTTATATGGAGAAAACCCTGAACGGAACGGTTGTGGAGTGGCACAGATATGAGTATAATGAGAGTAACCAGCTGATCTCTGAAAAGCTCTACAATGGCAAGAAGACCACCAGCCTTGCCTATACCTATGATGCGGATGGCAACCGGATCAGTGAGACCGGGCGGATCGGCACGGACAAGGTGAACAGGACTTATGAATACTCCGTAGAGAATCGTCTGGCGGCAGTGCATGACGGGGATGAACTGCTCCTTGCTGCGGCCTATGACGGTGACGGCAACCGGGTATTCTTACTGAACTACAATCTCCATACCGATGACGACTGGAAGGGCAATTCCGGCAACGGCAACGGGAACAACAAGGACAATTCCGGCAGTGGAAATAATGGAAACGGAAATTCCGGCAATAACGGCAATGGAAACGGCAACGGTAAGGGGAAGGGCAACAATAAGAAGAACAGCAAGTCCGGGGGCACGGATGACGCCGGCTATGGCAATGCAACCAATGCGGAGGAGAACAACAGCCAGAACCAGTGCGGCATTCTCTTCCCGGTACAGGAGGAAGTCAGCGCGACAGAGGCAGATCTGATCGCCCGGATCAAGACCACCGGTAAGGAAAAGAACTATGAGCTGATCGAGTACTTAAACGACGTCAACCGTGAGCATGCCGAGGTACTGGTCGAGCAGAACATCAATGGTAAGACGGATACCTCTTATATCTATGGGGCGGAGATAAACGGCGGATTCGACCGGATCTCCCTTGACCGGTTCGATGGCAGCACCGGATATTATCTCTACGATGCCAGAGGAAGCGTCTCCGGTATCACCAATGAAGAGGGACAGGTCTACCAGTCCTACCGTTACAGCGTCACCGGAGAGATCACCTTTGGTGCTCCGCAGTATGAGAACGAATACACCTACAACGGAGAATCCTACAATCCGAATATCGAGAGCCAGTATCTGAGGGCAAGGTACTACTGCGTGGTAACGGCGACCTTCCTCACCGAAGACAGCTACCTCGGCAGCCAGACAGAACCGCTGACACTCAACAGGTATAATTACTGCGTGAGCAGCTATCTGAATTATACGGATCCGAGCGGGAAATGGATATATGAAAAGGAACAGAATGAATTTGTGGTGAAATATATTCAGACATCCGCAAATGAAAAACAAAATAGGAAGATTGATTTTTATATTGCCAAAACATTTTTGAGTGCATTACATGAACTGAACTCTCCACAAGCATCTGTTGACTATGTATTATCGTTTGACTATAAGCATGATATGCCATATGCAAAAAGCATTATGTTAAAAGCATATAAACAAAATAGTAGTTATGCCTGTGAAATTTTTCATGTATCAATAGAACAACTTGAGGAGTTTGGATGGAAAGCTATAACAGGAGATAAACAAAATTATATCATAAAGTTCAACCGTACCTTGAATCAATATGGCATAACAAGCAAGGCAAGTATTACAATGCTTATGGCAACAATGGCGCATGAAAGCAATTTTGGACAAGACAATATTGAAGGAATGCAAAATGGAAAAGAATTGTTAACAAAAGATAATTGGAAAAGCTATATTAAAGATGTTGCAGGTAACTCAAACTTAGAATTTGATGACAGAGGTGTAGGATATATTCAATTAACTGGAAAACAAACGCAAGAAAATTTTTTAAAAGCCATTGGTAGAGATTGTGATATGGTGAACTTCGGAATGGACAAAGTTCATTATATTGCAAAATATTATAGCTTAGAGGCTGCTGCATGGTTTTGGGCAACTACGAATGTCGTAAAAACAGGTATGGGCAGTTTAAATGATTATGTTAATGCTAATGGAAATTCGGAGGCTATATTCCTCATTACACAGTATTATGTTAATGGATTTACTGCAACAGATAAAGATTTAGCAACAATAAGATTAGGAGGGGAGTATAAAATTAAAAATGATCAGCTGATAGTTGGAAACAACAGCAATCCATTACCAAAGAATTGGAGGGATCGAAGTGAAAAGTATGACAAAGCTTACGAGATATTTGGTAAATAAGTTTGTGGCTATACTTGTGTTGAGCTTATGTATTGCAGTATCGATAATAGGATGTTCATCGAACGAATCTGAGATTTATGAGGAAAGTCAGAAATCGGAAACCATTAATACATATGAAACTGAGGCGGAAGAAACAACAATAGAGGTTGACGATGCGCAAGAACCTCAGTTGTTGTCATGTTATGAATATGAGATTCAACAAAAGACATTTAATTTTTCGATAGATAACGGAGAGAGCTATCATATCCCATATGTCCAGATTCAAGGATGTCCGGATAAGAGGCTGCAGTGGAAAATTAATCACACCTTGTGGAAAGATGCCTGCTGGTTATTTGACTGCGCACAATTAGATATACATATATATGTCATTTGGGATGACGATGACCCTTATACGATTGCGGGAATATATCAGTATAAACAGTATCTTTCTGTTGTTTACGAAGGAACGGAGGATCGGCGTTTGCCTGGGAAGGTTATGTATGCTATTGTAGTGAATATGCTTACAGGGGAAAGAGTGCTCCTAAGCGATATGATAGGTAATACAGACAAATTTAAAAATATGTTGCTTCATTACTTTGATGGAGATGAGCGGGAACCCCGAATGTTTATATTAGAGGGAGATCCTGAGAGGATATTGCATTATGGATCAATGACGGAAGCGGAAATGATAGTTGACAGCAGAACCATGCAGGGAGAATATCCGGAGGATGATGACGGGCAGATAGATTCTGTGACATGGCTGTATGGAAATATATCTTTTTACATGTCGGATGATGGCTTTATTGTACTTCCTGAGGCAAAGTATTTTGAACCCTTAATATTTTCATGGGATGAAATGTCAGGAATTATAAATTGGAAATAATTGATACTGATGTAAAAAAGGCAAGGGAAAAAACTACGAACTGACTGAGTACTTAAACGATGTCAACCGTGAGCATGCCGAGGTACTGGTCGAGCAGAACATCAATGGCAGGACGGATACCTCTTATATCTACGGAGCGGAGATAAACGGCGGATTCGACCGGATCTCCCTTGACCGGTTCGATGGCAGCACCGGATATTATCTCTACGATGCCAGAGGAAGCGTCTCCGGTATCACCAATGAAGAGGGACAGGTCTACCAGTCCTACCGTTACAGCGTCACCGGAGAGATCACCTTTGGTGCTCCGCAGTATGAGAACGAATACACCTACAACGGAGAATCCTACAATCCGAATATCGAGAGCCAGTATCTGAGGGCAAGGTACTACTGCGTGGTAACGGCGACCTTCCTCACCGAAGACAGCTACCTCGGCAGCCTGACAGAACCGCTGACGCTTAACAGGTATAATTACTGCGTGAGCAGCTATCTGAATTATACGGATCCGAGCGGAAACAGTACTGAGAATGATGTTGATAGAATCCTTCGGGAATATCCGATACTCAGTAATCAAAAATCCGAACAGGCAATAGCAGTGGAATCTTTTGTAAACGGAGTACTGGGATCCGCAGCAAAGGTGATTATAGATAAACCCACTGCAGCATATATGCCGGGTATGGCAATGGAGGAACTATACGGCGGACAGTACAGGTTCAACGAACGTGCATACAATAATTACGTTAACCTGACGGAGACATTGATAGAAGCCTTATCCAAGGATGCAACGAACAAGACGGCATACTATGCAGGAAGATGTACCGGAGATGTTGTTATCACAGCAGTTGGTGGAGTGGAATTTGTCTATGGACTGATTACTACTATTTCGGGAGGAAGTGGATCTGCAGCAGCACTTGCAACCGGAATAGGAATAGCAGCTGAGCCGGTAACTATAGCTGTGACAGCAGAAGGTGTCGTTACAGTTGTTGACGGTGTTAATACCATACATTATGGCATTACAGCTTTTAAGAAGGATGCAGACAAAGGGAAAGAAGCTAAAGAAGCAGACAGTAAGGCTGCTGAGAGTGGTAGTAATACTACTAGAAGACAAGCATTTAGAGAGGCAAAGGAAGCGGCAGGTATTCCAAAGTCAGCAGAATATAAAACTCACAAATTTGTATTTGATGGAACTTCAGAAAATAGAATTGTGTATGAATTTGATGTATGTGGAGAGAAGAAATACATTATAGAACATCCCTTTGATAAGATGGGACGTGGAAATCATTTTCACGGTGCAGATGACACGAAAGGAAGTCCCTTTAGCAAAGGTAGATATAATCAATACCCAGGACATTTTCCAGAAGATTTTAATGGGTTTAATTAGGAAATGGAGATATAAATGGATAAAGCAAGATTGGATGAAGTTAAAAGAAGAAATAAAATACTACAAGCTTGTAAAGAATGGGAAAATAATGGGATAAAGATTTCTATTAATGATTTTTATGACCTTCATACTACTTTACAACTACAGGAAAAAATAATTGCTAAGTTAGATGAATTAGATAGTCAGAAAAAGTATATTATTTGTAAAAATAAAGAGGAAATAGAAGATTTTTTGAACTATACAAATAAAGTAATATGTAAATCTATGAAATATGCTTTTTTTGTGGCAAATGCAACGAAGCTTGGAGCATTAAAATTGCAGGGAAATATTATTTCCAATAATATTGAATATGTAATAAGTAAATCGGAATTTTTAAATGGTGGATGCAGCATATTTATTTGTTCATGTGGCTTAGAAAATGGTGTATGTTTATGGAGAGGAGAGTATGATAGTAGAGTTTACTTTTGGCAGTAGCAGCTTATTTGTTAATAAACATAATGAAATTAATGACCAGCTATGCCAATTAATGTGTAGTTGGTCTGACGCATTATAATAATATAAAGCTGATTCCAAGGGGAGTAGTTTCAGCCCCCACTAAATGTTTTATTTTGATACTTCTAATGGATTAATAGTAAGAAAAAACAATACCGGGATGCCGTTTCAGGCAGTATCCATATGGCAGTGACTTCTGCAACCGTCTGACAGAGATAACAGACGGCATCAGACAGGTGAAGCACTATACCTACGATAACAGCGGAAATATGCTCTCAGATGGTGAGATGTCTTATCTCTATGACGGTTTCGGAAGACTGGAACAGGTGACAAAGGCAGACGGAAGCTTCCAAAAGAACCATTATAATGCAGAAGGACTGCGTGCAGAGATGGAGGAAAACGGACAACTGGTGAAATTCCTCTACAATGAGAACAGGGAGGCAGTAGCCGAAGAGGAGTCCGATGGCAATGTAATCCGCTATATCCGCAGACTGGGGCTGATCAGCTCTGACAGTGAGAAGGCGAAGACTTATTACCATTATGTATCTGATGAGCAGGGAAGCATCACCCACGTGATAAATGGTGAAGAGAAGGAAAGCGGGGAGCTTCCACAGGAGGATGTACAGTCACGTGTACTCAACCACTATGAATACGATGCATTCGGCAATACCATCAGATGTGAAGAACAGGTGCACAACCGCTTCCGCTATACGGGAGAGCAGTACGATCCTCTGACGGGACAGTATTACCTGAGGGCAAGATATTATAACCCTGTCAGTGCCAGATTCACACAGGAAGATACCTACTATGGTGACGGACTGAACCTGTATGCATACTGTAAGAATAATCCGGTGGTGTACTATGATCCGAGTGGGTACAAGGATAAACGTCAGACCCCATGCAAGGAAGAAACAAGTGTGGGGGAAAGTGGTGCTGGAGAGAGTGGTAGTGGTTCGTCAATTTCAGAATTTGATGCTTAGTTAAATAAGGGGGCTTCCGATAATAAAGTATATTTCGGAATTAAGAATGGAGAAGCACAGTATACTGGAATAACAAGGCAAACTTTGAATGCAAGGTTGTCACAGCACAATGCAAGTGGAAAAGGGTTTCAAAGATTAGAAGAACAATTCTCTGGCTTGACAAGAAATCAAGCTAGAGCAATAGAACAATATTATATTGAAAATGGGCCAAATAATTTAAATAAGATTAATAGTATAAGTTCAAACCATAGATTTTATCAGGAAGCTATTAACTGGGCTAAACAATATTTAGGAGTGGATTAATGTGAATGATTTAAACTATTTAAAAGATAATATAATGTCTAGAAGATGGAAAACCAAATATGAACAATGTTCACAAGCTGTGAGGGATAAACTTGATAAACTTGATGAAATGTATATTAATGAGTATCAATTACAAGTTATTAAAAGAAAAAGAATATATCCTGATATTGGAGACATTTTTAAAATATGTCCTCGTGAAAATATTGAATGCTATGGAATTGTTGTTAATAACCATGTGAATAACAAAAATGGTGATGATTTTATTGTAATTTTTGTTTTTAAGTCAGATGTTGATATTGAACAATCCGTTAAGAAAGGAATCAGAAAGGAAGATTTGCTAATTGACCCAGAAATTGTAGGAAAAGAGTATTGGACACGAGGATATTTCTTTAATGTAGGTCATATAGAAAGCAAAGTGAATAATTATGGATTTTATAGTATAGGTAAACGTAAGTTTTTTGATGAATATGGTAATGATATACAGGAGGAACCTTCTATATTGGGAACATACGGTGTTGCAACGATTTCAGGTGTTGCCTATAGTATTAATCAAGAATTAATTATAGCTGGTATTATATAAATTCAATTATGGGCAACCATATTTATATGGAGAAAGCACTATCCTTAACTCTCTATTCCCTTGACGACTTCACAATGCGCATGCTACACTAATTTAGTCAGGGGAGTGGGGGGAGAGTATTTCTCACACATTAAATAGAATCACAGGATCAGCGGTTTTTCGGACTTGATGAAGTCGTGGAATACCGCTGATTTCTGTTACGTTTACAGATTCTTAAAATGCATTCCTTTTTTTCATAAATTCTATAATATCTCGAATTTTATGAAATTTATTAGTTTTGAAACATAAAAGATGAGGGTATTTTTCATAAAAACAACATTTATAACAGTTTTTATGAAAATGCAGAACTTGTT
>ENA-ORSB01002264-ORSB01002264.1-human-gut-metagenome-genome-assembly--contig:-NODE-2264-length-15725-cov-16.853669_pt1 | contig 15725 bp, 15 predicted proteins | sample MGYA00242180_ERZ509144 | MGnify/ENA primary metagenome ERZ509144 (study PRJEB26280, sample SAMEA2338661) | human gut metagenome | biome: human gut; feature: human-associated habitat; material: faeces...
AGATTATTATGAGCGAGAAAAGGCTGGATGCCAAGAACAGATGGAGAAATGTTGTAGTAGCGTTTCGTATGTCACCGGAGGAAGCACAGGAGCTGAATGTGAAGGTTTCACTCAGCGGACTTTCAAAACAGGATTATATCATCCAATGTTTTCTGAAGCATGAAATCAGGGTTGTTGGTGGAATGAAGGTGGCAAAGAAAGTACAGGTGCATCTTGATACGATACTGGAAGAATTACAGACATTAGATGAATCTGACAGAGGTGTAGATGTTGAAGAACTGCTGGTTCAATTAAAGCATGTGCTTGATATTCTGCAGAGTGATGAGAAAGGCGGTAATCATTATGAGTAAGACAACATTTGAAAAGCTAGGCATCCCATATGAAGAAAGGGATGGAATCTTTTATCCGGTGCTTGTCGCAGGAACAGAGAAGGCAGATATAGATGTAGGAAAGTATGGGCGTATGTGGATTAAATATATCAAGGAAGAATATCCAATGAGATATAAGAGTCTGGTGCGGTTCGGAGAACTTGAAGAGAGAGCAAATGAAGTCAATGAAATAGCATATGAGTTGCTCGATGATATTGAAGCTAAGTGGCTGAAAAAGCATAAGCCAAAGAATCCAAATTCCTTTACAGAACAGTTACAGCTAAGAACACAGACAAGGATGATGGCAGAGGAAATCGTTATTATGGATGTGGTAATGCAGTTTCATTAGTGTGGGGGCAAAAAGCGCCGTCAAAACATGAAAATGGGGGCAAAAAGCGCCCCCAAAACCACAAAGTGGGGGCAGAAAGCGCCCCCGCACAAATTAGAGCTGAAAAAAGTGTGGGGGCAAAAAGTGCCGTCAAAATGCAAAAGTGGGGGCAAAAAGCGCCGTCAAAACAGCAAAGTGACGGCAAAAAGCGCCACCACTCAGATAAGCGAGAAAAAAGCCATGGTGGCGGAAAGTGCCATCAAAATGGAAAAGTGGTGGCGGAAAATGCCACTAAAACAGTAAAGTGATGGCAAAAAGTGCCACCATATCAGTAATTGTGGTGGTACATTAACCACCACATATTATATACAGGGTGCAGGTGCTCCTGCCAAGACGAAAAATTATGTAAACGCTGATGGCGTTTATATTTTTTCGGGAAAAGGTCCGACCTCTTCCGCATCTTGCAAAACCTATAAGCAGAACTTTTGGAAAGGATGAAAAAAGCAATGGTACAGATAAAAAGAGATTGGTTTGATACAGCATTAGAAAACTACGAAAGGGGAGAAACGTATGGCAGATGGAAAGCGAAGATACAAGTCTGACAGGAAAGATCATAAGGTATCTGTGAAGCTGTCGGAGAAAGATATGGATATTCTGAAAGCGGCACTTAACCGGACGGGAATGACAGCAAGTGCCTATATAAGAGAATTGATCCGGACGGGCGGCAACATAGATACAAGTTATCCTGAGGACAGGGCAAAAGCAATCCGTATCATAGCAGGTATTGCAAATAATATTAATCAGACGGTAAAGCTTGGCAATTCACAGGGGAGATTGTATTACAGCGATATTGATAAATTGCAGAACAGTCTGGATGATGTAAAGAAAACATTCGGGGAGGTGCTGGAAGTATGGCGATTACAAAGATCTTGAATATCATGGAATCAGAGGACAGAAATCCGGCATCGCATCTGAAGAATGCTTTGGAATATATCCAGAATCCGGATAAGACAGAAGAATGTGTACTGGTGGGCGGTATTAACTGCCTGCCGGATACGGCATTTGAGCAGATGGAGGAGACAAAGAACATTTTTAATAAGACGGGTAAAAGGCAGGGGTATCATGTGATCATATCATTTTCACCGGAAGAAAAAGTGACGGCAGAGCAGGCAATGTATGTCCTCGAGCATTTCGCAAAGGATGTGCTTGGTGATGATTATGAGGCGGTGTATGCAGTCCATACTGACAGGGAACATATGCATGGACATCTGATCTGGAACAGTGTCAGCATGACAACTGGCAAGAAATACAATTCACCGAAAGGCAACTGGAAGAATCATCTTCAGCCTATTACAAATAAATATTGTGATGAACTTGGACTTTCCATTATGCCGGCAGAGTACAGCAGGAATCCAAAAAATATCAGCAGGGACAAGTGGGAAAAAGAAATGTCAATGAAAGAGATAATTCTAAGGGATGCCAAGATGTGTGCATATGCAGCCGGGAATGTGGAGCATTTTAAATATCTGATGAAAAGACTTGGATATGTATTTAAGAAAGACGCATGGATGGAGGTGCAGGCACCGGGATTTCGGTATTATCATAAACTGGCAAAGCTGGACGAGATGTTTTCAGAAGATATGTTACGGCATTATGTGGATATGCCTTGGATGGCAAAGCCTTACTTTTATTCGTCGGATATCAGGGGATTGCACAGGGCGAAGCTGTCATCATTCCAGAAGAAGTTTTATGCAAAGCTATACAGATTAAGGATTGTAGAGCAGAAGCGTTTTGCAGTCGGTGGAGCAAAGTATACAGAGGATTTGAAGCGGTTTCATCAGTTACAGGACGAATATCTGCTGATTGTAAATAATGACATCAAAAGTGTTGTGGATCTTGTGGATTTCATAAATGAGCAGGAAGAAAAGATTCAGCAGATTGAGGACAGACAGCATGAGATATACAGAGAAAGCTCTAGTCGGAAACGCAGTATAAAGAATGAAGAGCAGTACCGGGAATATCAGATATGGCATGTGGAAGTGCAGGAAGAACTGGACGAACTGAAGCAGGAGAAAAGGGAAATTAAGAGGCAGATACAGCTTGCTTATGACATTATAAAAGAAGATTTGTATACGGCTTATTATGCGGTGTCGGGGAAAGAAGAAATTATTGCTGACAGGGATGTTGAGATACCAGGGATGGAAGAGGATACTGAGGTTGAGCTTGATAGAAATGTTGAGGTGATGAATTCTGACAATAATCAGAATGAAATAAGCAGACAGAAAGAGCAAGCTGATAGTGCGAGAAAACAACAGACTGGTTTAGAGGGTATAGGAATACCAGAGGTTCATAATTCATCTGATGTGAATGTGGCAAGAATGGACGAAAGTACAACTGATGTAACAGGTAAAAGTGAATTTGTGGAAACTAAAGAAACTGAGCCTGTGGACAAAGTTGGTTGGATTATCAGGAGAATATCAGAGCTTGGTGGTTATGGGAATGTCAGTGATTCTGATAAGGCTGATATATTCGGATTAGATATTGCTGATGTGAGTGGAAGCATAAGGTTGTTCTCAGATGTAATGAAAAGGCTGGGGATAAAAAAGGATGGAGATGAAATGTATGAGGAGTTTCAGAAAATTTATGATGAGAGTGTTGGCAGAGATACTGATAAGAAAAAAGTGGAAGATAGGACGCAAAACAGGGGCTGAGAAGAGGAAATGGTTAGGTTTTAAATAAGGATTTTTTTAATAAGAATATGTTAAACATGTATGAAAAGTGGTAAATTTAATATCTTTGAAACGAAAAGTGAGATATTATAATTTCAGAAAACATGACAATTAGCCTGTTTTGTTAATATATATTATAATGCCAAATATTTTCAAAGGGAGGTGCATACTTGTATGGGTGCAAAAAAATATGCATATGTAAATTATAAAATGCTTGTATGGGCACGTTCTGAAACACCATTTGGCACAACAAGTGATGTTGCTAATCATATTTCTGGGTTTAGGTCAGAAGTAATTGATAAATGGGAAAGAGGCGAAGAGTTGCCTTCAATTACAGAAGCAAAGAAACTTGCTAATTTATACAAAGTTCCATTTGCAACATTTTATTTATCTAATCCACCTGAGAAAAAAACAAAAGCTTATACCGATCGTAGGACATACAATGATACTGTTTATAGAGAAACAAGTTATGAATTGTGGTCTGAAATTGGTAGAATAACTGGTAATAGGCAAATTATAGTTAATCTATCTGATGATACGGAATATAGGAGCTTGCCCAGCGTTGGCCCGAAATTAAGCGAAAAACAGATAGCAGATGTAATAAGAAAGTATTTTGAATTAGATTTGCCATTTAAGAATAAATCAGCATATAGAAATAATGGATTTAATTATTATAGAGCCCTTTTAGAACATTATGGGATAATGGTTGCTCAGATAACTGGAGTATCATTGTCTGAGATGCGAGGCATTTCTATGTATTATGATACATTTCCTATCATTGCAATTAATAATAAAGATTTTGAGAGAGCTAAAGTTTTTTCATTATTTCATGAAGTTGCACATTTGGTTAGAAGGTCTTCATCATTATGCTTAATAGATTTTGATGAGCGTAATGATGAAGAAGAAAAAATATGTGATAGAATTGCTGCAGAAGTATTAATGCCAGAAGAAAGTTTTAGATATGTGTCATCAAATGCGCTTAATTTATATGGTGATTGGTCAGATTTATGTTTAATATCTATTGCGGATAAGTATGCAGTAAGCACATTTTCGGTAGTAAGAAGGTTAAGAGAATTAGATATTATTAATGGGTCAGATTATTATTCTATATACAAGAGGATTAGTGACTCATTTAAAGAAGAACAGGATTCTATTATTCAGAATAAGAAAGATAGAGAATTCAAAGTAAAATATTATATTACCTACTTGAGTAAAGAAGGCTATTTGTTTCCAAAGAAAGTGTTATCTGCTTATAGCAGAGGCGATATATCATATGGTGAGATGTGTAGTACACTTAGTATAAAAGGTAAACACATAAGTAATATAGAACGGGAGGTGATGTTCATATGAGTAAAAAGTATGTAATAGATGCCTGTGCACTTATTAATGCATCAAAGAACTATAATATGACTAAGAAAGCATTTTCACATATATGGCAGGCTTTTAATGAACTTGTAGAAAATGGACAACTTATTTCAAGTTCGGAAATATTTGAAGAATTAAAAGATGATGATATTGTAAAATGGGCAAAGGAACACAAAGATGCTTTTTTGCCTTTATCAAAAGAAGTACAGTTAAAGACTACAGAAATATTACAACAATTTCCACAAATAATAAAAATTCAAACAAAGGGAAGCTCAAATGGAGATCCATTTTTGATTGCAACAGCTATTTTAGAAGATGGGATTATAGTAACTGATGAAGGAAACAAGAATAATGGAATTCCAATGGTATGTGAATCATTAGGTGTAGAGTATATGAAACTTAATGATATGTTAGATGAGGTATTGGAGTAATGAATTAGAGGGGGAGAAATCCTTCTCTTTTTTGTTTGTATTATTCCGATAAACGATGTATAATCAAACTAGTTTTATGTTTCTGCTTATGTATGATTTTGAAGAGGTAAGATTATGGAGTATTTAACGACTGTGGAATTATCAGAAAGATGGAATATCACTTCACGTCGAATAGGTGTTTTATGTGCAGAAGGAAGAATTGAAGGTGCAATAAAAAAAGGAAAAACATGGTTAATTCCTTCAGATGCAATAAAGCCTGCTGATGGACGATACAAGAAAAATCAGAAAAGTAAGATGTAATACGAAACAGGATTTATAAATATATGAGAATATATAATTAAATGCAGAGGGGGTACTGATATGGCATTTGATTTTGGAAACGCAAATGAAGTACAGAGAAGTGCTATTTCTACAACAGATGGTCCGTTGTTAATTATTGCAGGCCCTGGTACAGGAAAAACATATACATTAGTAAAGAGAATTGTTTATCTTATAACTGAAAAAGATGTGCTTCCTGAGGAAATAATGATTGCTACATTTACAGAAAAGGCTGCGAAAGAACTGATTACACGTATCACAAATGAATTGTATGCAATAGGAGTATCCGTAAATCTGAATGAAATGTATATTGGTACTTTTCATTCAATTTGTTTGAGAATTCTTAAAGATCATCTTGAATATACAAGGATTAAGAAAAATTATAGGATGCTAGATAATTTTGATCAGCAGTATATGGTGTTTCAAAAGATTAATAGATTTAGAAACTTGCCTTATTTTGATGTTATATTTGATAAAAAGCAAGGAGCTTGGAGACAAGCTGGAGAAATAGTTAAGTATGTTAATAATCTTGCTGAAGAATTGGTTGATATTGATGAAATGCAGGAAGACTCGGATGAACATATTGTGGCTGTTGCAAATATTATGAAACAGTACAATATCTTGATGGAAGATGAGAATTTAATTGATTTTTCAAGTATTCAAACAGAAGCATATAAATTATTGATCGAGGAACCAAGCATATTGGAAGAAATACAGCAGAAAATTAAATATGTGATGGTGGATGAATATCAGGATACAAATTACATACAGGAATTACTTGTGTTTTTGATTGCCGGAAAAAATAGAAATATATGTGTTGTGGGAGACGATGACCAAGGTTTGTATCGTTTTCGAGGAGCAACAATAAGAAATATATTGGAATTTCCAGGCCATTTTGCAGAAGGAGAATGTAAGCAGGTTAAACTTGTTACAAATTATCGTTCAGAGAGACAAATTATTGATTTTTACAATAAATGGATGAGCACAACAGATGGTAGGGCATATGATTTTATGTGGAAGAATTTTAGGTTTGAGAAGAAGATTGTTCCGCCGGAAGGGAAAAAGGATGCTAAAGTAGGTGTTATTAAATGTTCAGGAAAAGATTTGTTAGATGATTGGTATGAACAAGTGTATTCATTTATTACACAATTAAAAAGTAGTGGTGTGCTAACTGATTACAATCAGATTGCAGTTCTTTGCAAGTCTGTAAAAGGGGATAAAATTATAGGTATGGTTGAATATCTTGAGGAACATGGTATTAAAGTTTATTCACCTCGTTCGGAAATGTTCTTTGAAAGAAAAGAGATAAAGCAGGTAATAGGGTGTATGATCTTATGTTTCCCAGAGTATGTTCGTAAGTTACAACAAAGAGATTTTTCGTATGATTTTGAAAATCTCTATAATTATTACGATACTCAATGTATAGCTGCTGCAAGAGAGCTTATTTTACAGTATAGAGATACATTGGGAAAATGGATTGCAGAGAAGATGCAGAAGCATGCTAATCTAAGAAAGGATAATGCAGATTACGCATTTACAGGATTACTGTATCAGTTATTACAGTTTGAACCATTTAGTACATACTTAGGGATAGATATGAAATCAGGGGTGATAGATGAAAGACCTGCAAGAAACTTATCAATTTTATCTTCAATTTTGGGAAAGTACGAATATCTACATAGGATAGATGTCTTCACGGAAAACAATATTGTAGAGTCAGTAGAACGTTTTTTTAATATGTATTTTCGCTTCTTATTTGATGGAGGAATTACAGAGTATGAAGATGATTCGGAGTATGCTCCGAGTGGGTGCGTTTCATTTATGACTATACATCAGTCAAAAGGAATGGAGTTTCCGATAGTGATTGTTGATTCATTAAATGGAACACCGAGAAGTAGTGGAAATCATTTGCTAGAAGAAATAGAAAATAAATATTTTCATAGAAAAGTTTTTGAGACAAGGGAAGATATAAAATTCTTTGATTTTTGGCGATTATATTATACGGCATTTTCAAGAGCACAAAATTTATTGGTACTCTCTTGTTGTGAAAAGAAAGGTCATGGAGCCACACCAAGCAAATATTTTGAAGAGTGCTATGAGAAGCTACCTGCTTATGAAGATGTAAATCTTTCAGAAATAAAGTTGGAAAAGGTAAAGCCTGTAAATATAAAGGATACATATTCTTTTACTTCTCACATCGCTCTGTATGAGAATTGTGCATTACAGTATAAATTTTTTAAAGAACTTGGATTTACGCAGGTAAGAGTAGGTGCAACACTCTTTGGAACTTTAGTGCACGAGACAATAGAAGACATTCATCGTGCAGCTATGCGTCATGAAGAACAGACAATAGTGCCGGAAACAATACGAGAGTGGTTTGATACAAATTATATGACATTATCGAAGTGTGAGCATTCTTATTTAGGACAACCGCAGATAGAAGCTGCGTATAAACAGGTTTTGGGGTATGTTGAGAGAAATCAGAGTGACTGGAGTCGAATTCAAGATGCAGAGGTGGAAGTAAGTTTAGTAAAGCCTGATTATATATTGCTTGGAAAGGTTGACCTTATCAGGGGCGAAGGTGATACAGTAGAGATTGTTGACTTTAAATCCGAGAAGAAACCAGATGTTTTAATTGAAACAGCGGAGATGAATCGTTATAGGAGACAGCTTGAAGTGTATGCTCATCTTATTGAGGAAAAGACAGGCAAAAAGGTAAGTAAAATGCATTTGTATTATACAGGTGAGGATAATGGTGTACCAACAGTAACATTTAATAAGTCAACGGAAATGATTGATAAAACAATAAAAGAATTTGATGAAGTGGTTGAAAAAATACAACATAAAGATTTTAGTGGCAGAGCTAAAGATAAAAATCTTTGTGCCAACTGTGATATGAGACATTACTGTAGAAGAAAAGGAGATTGCTAATGGATGGACAGATTTCATTTGAATTTGAACAAAGACAACCAATAAAAGGATATCCGGAGTTACATTGGACGGGGAAAAGGCCTTATACATCAACGCGGTATTATCCTGCACAGCTTAAGGAATCCTATGGAGAGCCTAAGGATGGTTGGATGAATAAGATATTTTGGGGAGATAATCTTCAAGTTATGAGTCATATGCTTAAAGAATACCGTGGAAAAATAGATTTGATATATATTGACCCTCCATTTGATAGTAAAGTTGACTATAAAAAGCAGATTAAAATAAAATCAAAAAAAATTGCAGGGGATATCTCGTCATTTGAAGAAAAACAGTATAGTGACATATGGACAAATGATGAATATTTACAATTTATGTATGAACGTTTAGTTATAATGAGAGAACTATTGAGTTCAACAGGCACAATTTATGTTCATTGTGATTATCATAAATCGATGTATATACGATGTATTTTAGATGAGATATTTGGATTTGATTGTATGAAAAATGGACAGCACCATCAGGAGATAGTTTCCAAAAAAATCATGATACTATTTTTATGTATTCAAAAGGAAATAATAAATTTAATACAATTAAAGAAGTAACTGATAATTTGAAAAGTAAATATGAAAATGGTTATCTTATTGGTGGTGGATATGGATCAAATGGATTAGTAGTATATGATAAGAATAATCCCAAAGTAAAAGAAATGATAGCTTCAGGAAAGTATCAAGTTCATTATGCAGATATGGAGGGAAAACCTATAAGTGATGTATGGGATATTCCATTTATTAATCCTCAGGCAAAAGAAAGAACAGGGTATCCAACACAAAAACCGGAGAAATTACTAGAAAGAATTATTACGGCATCTACAGATCCGGGAGATTTGGTCTTTGATTGTTTTATGGGCTCAGGAACATTATGTGCGGTAGCAGGTATGTTGAATAGAAAATATATAGGCGCAGATATTAATTTAGGAGCAGTACAGGTTACTACAAAAAGATTATTAGGATTGCAAAATAATAATAATTTTGAGGTGTATAATGTGAATAACTATGATTTCTTTAGAAATCCAGTAGAGGCGAAAGAATTAATTATTGATGCATTAGGTATTCAAAAATTCGATTCATCAACAGTATATGATGGAGAATTAGATGGCTGGATGGTTAAAATCATGCCTACAAATCGTATTGCAACAAAGGCTGATTTAGAGGAACTCAAGGCTAATTTACCGTATCATACATTTGAAAAGCGCAAGGAAGAAAATCCGAATGGGGTGGTGGAGAAAATTAAGATTATTTGCATGGGACATGAAGCTGATTTGAAGGCATCGTTGGAACAGGAACTTTCTTCGTATAATTTGGAAATAGAGATAGTTGATATCCTTAGGGATAAGAAAGATTTACAATTTAAGAGGGAAGCAGATGCCAATGTTGTTAAAGAAAACAATCAGATTATAATAAAAGAATTTTATCCTATGAACCTTTTACAGAAATTAAGTATGCAGAAAGAATCTGTTGAAGATTGGAGGCAGTTGGTAGAATCTATCTATATTGATTGGAATTATGATGGTCAGACAATGAGACCGACAATTTGTGATATTCCGACAAAAGATGAGTTGGTATCTGGTATATATAAAATTCCAGATTCCGCAGGTAAAATTAAAATAAAGATAACAGACTTGTTATCTGAGTCACTTGAGCTGGAGGTATAGATATGGCAAAAGAAGTTGGAATGGAATTTGCCTTTTTTGAGTTCCTTCGTTCATTTTATGTAGATAATAGAGGAATTATAAGAAATAGGTATCGTGAAATAACTAAGAAATATCTGGATTACAATGACAAGGAAAAGAACCCAGACGCATTTTTACGAACCCCACAGTTTGAAGCCTTAGAAATGTATGTGTTTGTAAAAGAATTTATGAATAATCAACAGATGTATCAGATGTTTGATGACTGGTCAAAGAGAAATGGTGTTTTTTCAGATAGGCGATTCTATGATGAAGCTGGGCAGATGACATTATATGATGTTTATTCACCAAAACAGTATCATGATTACTTTTTACAAATAAAGAAATATGCGGAAGATTATCCAAATTATATTTTTGCATTAACTATGGGATTAGGTAAGACAATTCTCATGGCTACCTGTATTTTTTATGAGTTTCTTCTTTCTTCAAAATGGCCTCGAGATGATAAGTATTGTCATAATGCATTGGTTTTTGCACCGGACAAAACAGTATTACAATCGTTAAAAGAAATAGTAACTTTTGATAAGAGTAAGGTTGTACCTCCGGAATATATTGGTGTATTAGATGCGAATATTAAGGTATATTTTCTTGAAGATAGTGGAACCACATTAAATACATTAGATGGTTCCAAGTATAATATAATTATTTCTAATACACAGAAAATTATATTAAAGGCTCAGCATAAAGAAAAAAGTTCTGTAGACAAGTTGTTTAGTGATCAGGTACCGGGACAATCCGTATTGGATGATGTTCTTGGAATATTACAGGAAATCAGTAACAACGACGATTTGATGTCAAATCAACGTTTTGAGAAACTTACCAGGCTTTCACAAATGGGTATTTATGTAGATGAAGCACATCATATGTTTGGAGCAGACTTGGAGAAGGCTTTGCACGAAAATGGTAAGGGTACTAGCCTGCGCAATACTATAAATAAATTGTCTAAGGAATTATCTAAGCATGGAAGTAAAGTGGTTGCTTGTTATAATTTTACAGGAACACCATACGTCAATAATAAGATTCTTCCGGAAGTTATATATGCTTATGGATTGCAGGCGGCAATTAGAAATAATTTCTTAAAAGATACTAGTGTTATTGGTTATAGTAACGTAAAAAGCAAAGAATTCCTAAAAGCTGTTATTGTCGATTTCTGGGCAAAGTATGGTGGAAAAGAATATGAGGGATTAGCACCTAAAATGGCTATTTTTGGGGCAGAGATAGCAGAAGTTCGTGATGAAATCAGACCAGTTGTTGAAGAAGTACTATCTGAATTGGGAATACCTCTTGATAAAATTTTAGTTAATGTTGGAGACGAAAAGATTACTAAATCTGAAGACATAAGAGATTTTAACAATCTTGATATAGCTGGAACAGCAGGCAGTAAGAAGCAGTTTATATTGCTTGTTAATAAAGGTAGAGAGGGGTGGAACTGTAGATCATTATTTAGCGTGGCTCTTTTTAGAAGTCCAAAGTCAAAAGTTTTTGTGCTTCAAGCAACAATGAGATGCTTGAGAAAAATTACAGATGAACAACTAATGGACACAGTGTACTTGTCAAAAGAGAATATGGATATATTGGATGATGAGCTTAAAAAGAATTTTAGAACTAGCATAGAGGAACTTGTAGTTAAGAAGGATAAAAAACGTAAGAAAGTTCCTGTACGTGTGAAAGAACCACCTAGAACATTGCGCATGAACAGATTGCATTATAAATATTCTTTGGAAACTAAGCATTATGATAGTAGATTATCGTTTGGTTTGAAAGAAATAGAAACAGAAAATTATGATGCAACAATGTATGTTAAAGAAGGACTTACAACTTCGTCTGTTGTGCGTGAAAGCAATATTAACTATATGGTTAGTAAATTAGCGTATACTGAGATAACGTTGGTGGCAGAAGTAGCAAAATATTTTCCTGATATCAGATGCACAGAAGTTGCTAGGATACTGAGGAAATCAGAAGAAGGTATTGATAAAATATTAGTAGCTGTCAATGAACATAATGATATTATTTATGATAAAATTGTGCCAACCATATTTGAGGCATTATACCGGGTTAACAAAGAGATTGTAAAAGAAAATGTTGATGTTAAATTACTTAAGAAGCCTAAAGAAGGTGGATATTATGAGTTTAGTGGAAATGAGGATTTGATTATAATGCAGAATTCAGAGGATTCTGTTGTTGTGAAAAATAAAGACAAGAGTTTTCACGCAGATACTTATGTTTTTGATTCGAAGCCTGAGTTACAATTATTTTTACAGTTGCTTGCAAATGAGCACGTAAAAAAAGCTTATTTCACTGGAATGTTTACTGCTGACCAGACAGATTTTTATGTTCCATATATTGATCCGGAATCTAATAGATTAAGGAAGTATTATCCAGATTTCTTAGTAAAAATGGACGATGGAAGTTATTTGATTTTGGAAGTAAAAGGTGACAATATGATAGATGATCCGGTAGTGAAGGCGAAAGGAGCAGCGGCTGAGGAGGTTGCAGTAGAGAGTTCAATGAAATACGAAATGCTTAAAGGAACAGACATTATGGAAGGAAAAGCAAAGTTTTAGCTTAAACGGGTCTCATTCAACCTGAATGGCGGATAGTAATTAAAGATGATATTAATATGGGAAAATCAGGGATAATAAAAGATTTTGTTTTGCCACAAGAAATATATATTGGATGTAGACAGCAGGAAACAGTCGCTGAGAATAACAATAATCGTATGTTACATAATAAAAAAGAGAATGAGATGTATGCTGATCTAGATGAGATACTTCAATGGGCGGAGAATAACTATATTGATGTATATATGCCAATAATAAGTAGAAAAGAATATAAAATGATGGATAGAGCGTTACGATTGATTTAGCAAGTTTTAGCAGAGGTGGCTATATGTCAGATTTTGAAGAAAAATATGATTATCAGGAAATTATGGTAGAAGATATTTCGCAGATATATCAAATTGCAAATGATTATAATTCGTTCTATGATTTACCAAGATCAGGTAGAGGTGACCCAGGTGATGAACGAACTTACTTACAGGCATTTTATAGAGGACAAAGCGATTCTTCTTGGAAAATCACTCCAAGTATATGCAGAGATACATCTGTGGATGAGAGTATATCGGAATCTGGAGATTTACTATTTGAAGTAATGGCATATAATCAGCATTATATACATGCTACAAGATTAATTGACTTTACAATGGATATAAATGTAGCATTGTTTTTTGCTTGTTGTGAAAATATTGAAAAAGATGCGGCTATATTTATATGGTCATATTCTCCGTATGATCCTAAATGGACAAGAATAAAGATACAGTGTGAACTTGTTAATGTTAAAAAGCAACGTATAAGTGTAAGTGAATATGCAGAGATACTTTTGCAGAAATATCCGGAATTGAAAGACAATTATACTTATAAAAAGGATTTCTATACGGATTTAGTTTCTTATTTGGACCATGGCTTTATGATTATGCAACCACGTAATCCGTATTTGGAAAATATGAGAATACAAAGACAAAAAGGGTGTTTATATGTTTGTGGTGTGAAATTTGAAACTCCGATTGATAAAATGAGAACAAGTGTTAATGCGGGGAATAATATATTGTGCCCGCATGAGCCGGAAGCTCCTAAAGAATTGGCCGGAGGTAATTTTTTGGTAAAGGTGGTCATTCCTGCAAGATTAAAAAATGTGATAATGAAACAATTGGAAGAAAAGGGAATTACAAAAGAAGCTTTGTTACCCATGTGATGTAAATAGGCACTTGTTTAATGTAGAAGGATGGTGAGAACTATGGATATAAAGCAGCTAATCGGCGAAACCACAGATTACGATAAAAAGGTTGCACTTGAGACAAAGAAACCCAAAAGCTGGTGCAAGAGTATAAGTGCATTTGCAAATTGCTATGGTGGTAAGCTGGTATTTGGTGTGGCAAATGATGATGCGTTGGTTGGTCTTTCGGATGCTGAAGGAGATGCAGAAAAAATTAGTGAGATAATTAAAACACACCTTAATCCGATACCAGAGTTTAAGCTTTCATTTGAAAAGATAATGACAAGACATTCGTTATTGTAGAAGTTATGAAAGGGCAGCAGACTCCATACTATTATGAGGGTGATGGGCAACTTATTGCATTTATGCGTATAGGAAATGAAAGTGTTCCGGCGACACCTTCGCAGTTAAGAGAGTTGGTACTTCGCGGAAGTGGTGAAAGTTATGATAGTCTGAAGTCAAGATATGATTTTAACAATATGTCCTTTACAAAATTAAAATCAGTATATAAACAGAGAACGGGGAATACATTTGAAGATACAGATTATGAATCTTTTGGGCTGATTGATGAAAAAGGAAATCTAACGAATGCTGGAGCACTTTTGGCAGATGAATCACCGGTACGTCATTCCAGATTGTTTTGTACAAGATGGAATGGACTTACTAAAGCATCAGGAATAGTGGATGCACTTGATGATAAGGAATATACTGGCAGTCTTGTCACATTGTTGCAGGCAGGAACTGATTTTGTGAGAAATAATTCCAAGAAAGCATGGCGTAAGGTTGGTGACGGCAGAATTGAAATGCCTGATTATCCGGATAGAGCAGTGCTTGAAGGTGTAGTAAATGCATTGATTCATAGAAATTATCTGGAGATAGGTAGTGAAGTCCATATAGATATGTTCGATGATAGAATTGAAATATATTCACCCGGTGGAATGGTAAGTGGAATATCTCTTGAGGGGAAAAATCTATTGAAAATTCCGTCAAAGCGAAGAAATCCGATATTAGCTGATATATTCAGCCGTTTAAAATATATGGAGCGTAGAGGTAGTGGATTTAAGAAGATATTGGCAGATTATGAGGGACAAGTAGAATTTGATGAGACCAAGATGCCAGTCTTTGATGCAGATAATGATGATTTTACATTGACTTTGTATAATCTGAATTATGGCACTAATTATGCAACACAGGTGAATGAAAATGTCATAGAAAATGTCATAGAAAATGTCATAGAAATTTCGGAAGAAAAAATGAAGCAGTTAATGCCAGAGTATTCTAAGAAGAAGCTTACTAAAGCATGTGACATCCTAAAAATGATTTCCGAAAATCCGAATATTTCTATTGATGAATTAAGAATAGCCTTAGATGTCACAGATAGAACAATTGCTAGATATATATCAGAATTAAAGGATAAAGGTATCATAGAACGAAAAGGTCCAGATAATGGTGGTAAATGGAAAATTAAGTAAGTGAATGACAGTAAATATGGCACTCAATGTGACACCCAAACTTTTACTCAAGAATATTCCGAAGTTAGTCTCAATGAAGTCTCACGAGATTTGAGACTGAGTGAGACTCTATGATATAGCAAAATGCGATAAAACCGGGATTTGCAGGTAAATTATAAAGTTGTAGTCTCAAGACAGTCTCATTTATGAAATCGTTTGTTGAGACTAACATGAGACTGAGGAGGTTCAAAATCATGGACATAAGCAAAAAGGATTGGAAATTATT
>ENA-ORSB01002272-ORSB01002272.1-human-gut-metagenome-genome-assembly--contig:-NODE-2272-length-15697-cov-5.118016_pt1 | contig 15697 bp, 17 predicted proteins | sample MGYA00242180_ERZ509144 | MGnify/ENA primary metagenome ERZ509144 (study PRJEB26280, sample SAMEA2338661) | human gut metagenome | biome: human gut; feature: human-associated habitat; material: faeces...
TGACACTGAGGCAATCATGTTCTTCGCACTCTCGCTGACCGGGAAATTTTCTAAATCAAACTTTTCCACATTCACACCCCCTAACCAAAATTAAGGGTACCGGTGTCCGGGTACTCCTCGCTTTTTAGAGTGATGTTCTGCATTTTCCCATTCATTGTGAATGTTTCAAAGTCCTCGACTCCTGCGATTGCAGAAATCAGCGGTCTTACATCGTTGTATCTCAGAACTCCTTCGATTTTCGCCTGCGCATAGACCACTCTCACGACTTCCGTAAAGTCTGCCTTGATTTGCTCAATGCTGGTTGTTTCATTGTAGCTGAGCCCTGTAATAACATAATTTACGGCAACCGTTGTGGCTGCCGCACAAGTCAGTTCTGCTGTTCCAGTAGGAAGCAATCTTGCTGACCTATCATTCGGAGAAACGATGTAGTTATACACATCCTGCACTAGCTTCGCATTGGCCGGTTTTCCGTTTCCGTCTACCAGCACCAGTTTCACTGTACCGGGACCGTTCCACGTAGAAATAACTATTGCATCTCCTGCTCCCGCCTGTTTCGCCCATCTCTTATAGTCCGTATCGTTCCCCAGGTATGTCATGCTGTTGTCGTACTCTGCAGCGATCCTGTCGTAAAAATCATCGTCTGTCTCTCTTTCAGTGCCGCCACGAATAGGCTCCGGATTGTTAATCTCGGTCACATTCTTATCGGGTACCATCATTAGCACGACCGTATTCGCCGCTACATTAGAACCTGTGCCTGCTTCAACCGCTGATACCGGTATAAGCACTGATCCTTCGCCTCCAACAACCACATCCTCTGTGGTGGCATACTCAATCGACGGGCCGGTTTCGGTTGCCGCCGTACAGAATACCGTTCCGGATAAAATCTCGGTTCCTTCTGCAGCTGTGATTTTCACATAGCCAAAAGCTGGTTCCGCTTCGTGTCTTGTGAGATGTACCTGGCGACCGTGAAGGTCTAACCATTCATCCCAGGCGTATTCCGGGAACGCAATCATCAATGCCCTTACGATATGGAAATTGATAATTTCGTCTTTTTCCAATGCTGCAGGCATCGTCATATCATACGGAAACCCACCCGGCATATCGTCGATGTCGTCCGGCAGGTTATTCATCATTCGCTCGTGAATTTCCTCTGCTGAGTTTCCTTCCAGGAACTCCGGTCTGTTAAATTCCGGCTGCATACTCTCCACCTCCTTTACAAGCTAATCTCTATTTCTTCATCCCAGTTGCTACCCTTTACCTTGAAGGTTACGTGCATCTGATCGCCTTCCCAGGTAAATTGAAAATCCCGGACATTTTCTGCCCGGGGATTTACCATAATTGCATCTGTGATTGTTCTTTCCACCATGGACTCAACAGTTTTTTCATCGTCGTTATCCATGGCACGCTCCATTTCGGTACCGATTGAATCGGGGTACGCCAAACAGCGGTACCGCTCTGTCTGTGCAATCTTAAAACACCAAATGGCGAAGGCTTCTTTGCCGTCGCATTCCTTAATCCGGTGCGCCCCATCTCTCACGAAGTCTCCCAGTTCCGGGTCCCACTTCATACTCCTTTTGTACTGAGTGTCGTACTGGCTGTCCTCCGAGATAAAATCCGGTACCTCAACAACCGGAAATAGTGGCTGTGACATTTGCCTCGCCTCCTTTATGATTTCTCGATCACATCAATTACGACTGCTTCGCTCTGAATCCAGGCAACCAGCACTCGATCTCCCGCTTTCACTGCGGGTATCGTTACACTGTGGCTATGAAGAGGAACGCCCGACGGCGATTTGCCAAGCCAGCTCTGTTCCGAGGTTGAAAGTGTCAATCCTGCAGCCAGTCTGCAGATCGTGTAGTCTCCCTTCGGGATCGGCACCGGGAATGTGTTCGTTTTCAAACTTCCGTTTGCCTGGATTTCTCCAAAATCTAAAGTCAGCGGAGACTTTGTTTTCTGCGAGGTTCTCTTATCTAACACCTGCGCCAGTTTCGCTGTCCCTGGGTGTCCGTCAAATTGATCCATCTGTATCACCTGCCTTTAATCAAAAGTTCCGTCGTCAACCCACCCATACACGTTGCTTCCACTGTCCGTATGGATCAGATGCCAAGGGTGTGCTTTCCCGGAACCGTTCTTAATCGTAATCTTTGCTTTTCCTGCCCTGGCGTTATAGCCTTTTGAGCCTGGGTAGCTGCTCACATAATGGGTTCCACCATGGAAATTCACGATGTCGCCCACATTGTAATCTTTCTTTTTCTCGGAGCTTGCCTTTTCTTTCTTTGGCTCTGCAAGTTCCAAATCCATTGTCATGCTGTAGGTGTCTGCCGTGTGCTGGATGCCTTTCACGTAGTAATACGACTGGGCCAGCTCACTCATTACATACACCAGGTCGCCTTTTCGGACAAACGGAACGTCCGGAGACTGTACTTTAATCTCCTTTTTGATTTTTCCTTCGTCGTCTAAGATTTCCTGTGCTGCAGATTTGGCGTCCGCAAGGCTTTCATCTTTACCTCTCGTATAAATTCTCTGACGGATACCATACTTTGTCTCGCCGTTTACCGTGGCTTCAACACTGGTTCTTCCATCATCGTCTGCCTTCCCTACAACCTTGACCCTAGTAATCATATCTGCTGTGCTTATGCTCTGACTGAACATCTGCGTGTTATCTGTCCGGAATACATACACCGTCTTATTGCTTCCTCTTGGAATAACGGATGTCTTACCTTTCCTGGCCTGCACAAAGCACTGCTCTTCGCCTTTTTTTGCTGCATCGTCCAGCAAATTGATGATGATGTCTGACAGATACTTATTGTTCTCCACCGTTTTGCCGTGTGAAGCATTCGGGCCTTGATATGATCCCTGCGGTATCTCCCAATCATCAAGAATCCCTTCTATCGCCGACTTTGTGCCGGTTCCGGAAGGGAAATATCTGTTGTCCTGGCTCTTCTGCAGCTTGTAAAGCTCGTCGTAGCAGGTACATTTCAGCGTATGTCCTCCGCTCTTTTCAACCGGATTCCACGTTTCCACGTACCCTCGTGCTACTTCCTCGTCCTGGGAAGCACCGTCTGTTGCGAATACTCCGACCAGGCACCCCGGCTTGATTATCTTCGACAGGTAACCCTTGGATGTCTTATCATTCTTCGCCACAAATGAGGTTCTGACGGATAACTCGCCGTCGTTCTCTTCCCATCCGAGGTTTTCAATGTACTCCTTGATGTTGTACTGGTTCTTACTTTCGTCCATAACCACGACCCGGTACTGGATTTTCGCCAAATCAATCATAGCGCGCCTCCTATCCTGGGATTGTCAGAACTTCTCCTGGCCATATCCAGTGACCGTGATCTGAACTGCTCTTTCCGTGTTTCTTTGCCGTGGACTCTATCGTATCCTTGTTTGCATCGTAAATTGTCGTCCACTTGGTACCGCTTCCCAGTTTCTTTGAAGCGATGCCCCACAGCGTATCTCCGGAGACTACTGTATAATTGCCTCCGCTCGATGATGAACTGGCTCTCGGCTTCGTTTTCCTTACAAACGCCGCAATTTTCAGTTCATTTGTACTGTAGATTTTCAGCGGTTTCTTCTGAACAAACGTAATGGAATACTCGACATTGCCATACGCTCCAACCGGTCTCGGCTGAAATGAAGAAATCGTAACATCCACGTTTATCCACGTTTCCGTTACGATCAATGTAAGCACTGTCTCATTCAACATATAGTCATTCAGAATTTTTACACACTCATTTGGACTTTTCCAGGCATTCGTCTTGACGATTGCCTCATTCTTCTTTGATGCTCCAAAAAATACACCGTCCCACGAAAACTCTGAAACATCCGTCCCCTTAGGTACCTTTACGGTACCCAGGGAGATGATGTCAAAACTTTGGTACTTGGCTGCATATTTGCCCTGCACCTTTTCGGGTAGAGCCGGGAACGTAAACTTTGAACCCTTTTCCACCGGAATTAGTTTAATATCCATTGCCTACGCTCCTTTCGTGCTTGTTACCGGCATATTGGCGAATACTTCGCTTAACTTGTCGGCGATGTTTCCGCCGAGTTCGTCTGCAATTTCGCCTAAGTGCCTTCTGATTACGGCAACAATATCTTCCTCGCTCTGACCTTCCTTCGCCTCAATTTGGAAATTCGGACTAACTGCAACATTTACACTGATTGGACCGGTCTGTGGTGTAGAGGTCGGAACCTCTGAACTTACCGGAGCAAATGTTTCTGCTGAGTTGTCCTCATAATTACCTTCTGTGGTTTCGTTATAGCCATAGGATGCGTTTCTTGTCGCCTCAGTGAATAAATTATGGTCTGACACCATATCACTCAAATTTGAGCCTTCTATACGACCGCCCTCTGCGTGTTTAGAAACGCCGAGTGCTTCGCCTGCCTGCTCATATAATTCAAGCGCTCTTGTCCTCCGACTTGGGTTTGTCGGGATAACAAACTCGTCCCAACCTTCCTCTGCTAACCATGACAGCTGAGGACCGCCACCAACTCGACCGCCCGCAGCGTGTTTCGCCGGTGTGGATGTCGTTGTTGGAATTGTCGGCAGCGTCAGTAGGTTGTACTTCGGCGTTACGTTTACCGTCGGACTGATGCTGAACGGACTTGCCGTTGCTGTATTGAGAGAGGTCTGCAGACTGGTCCTCAGTCCTGCCGAGCCATTGGTAAGACTCGTTGACGCTCCCGTGTTAAGAGATGTTCCGAGGTTTGTACCGGCTGTCTGCCACTCTGACTGCAACGTAGCGAAATACTCGTTCGAGATAGGACCGTAATTCTCCATGACCGTCGAAAAATCAAAATCGGCCATCTGATCCTGCATATACTGTTGCATAAATGTGCTGAGTGTTTCTTCACTGCCGCTATTCTCCAGGGCATTGTGAAGCGCTTCCGAATAGGACGTCTTGACACTCTCGAAATACTCGCCGTAGTAGTCCGACATCTTCTTTTTCAGATCCTCTGTATTCAAGCCGATTGACTCGCCTTCTGTCGGACCTGTGATAGACTCCATGAGTTCCGTCCAGTCCTCATTAGTCATTGAATCCCAGTCGATTGCTTCCTTGATTTCCTCTGCAGTCGGTACAGAATCTTTGAAATCCTGCATAATCTTCTCTTTGGTGCCATCCGGTACCGCAAGTGCCGTCTGTAAAATCTGAGTCGCAATGTCCGTCTGACCTGCCGTATCGAGATTGAGCTTGTCTAATCCCATCCAGCTTGCCACATCAGCTGCAGTCCAAGTCTGTACGTCCGGGTGTGCCAGCAACGCATTGTTCAAAGCTGTTTCCAGCTTCTCCTTTGTACTTCCCTCAATCTCCGGCATATAGCCTTGAAGTGAGGAGTCCCACGCCTCGGCAATCGTTTCCAGGTTGAATGAAGATACCCTTGCGTTAATCTCATTCAACTGGGCGTAGTAGCCATCGGTTGCTTCTTTCACGGCCGCATCGTACTCTTCTTGCGTGATAGCTCCGTCTGCCAGCTGCAGGTTCAAATTTGTGAGCGTGAGCGTAAGTGCCTGCTCGTACTGATCCGACGCATTGTTTACCTGCGCCTGCAGCTCTTCCTGCAAAGCATTGAAACTATCCATATCCAACTCTGCGCCGGAATACTTAATCTTCAATGTGTCAAATTCCGCATCCGTCCTGGCCTGCGAAATCTTTCCTGTGATAGCAGAAATCTGATCCTGCAAGCTCTGAATTTCTGCAGACTCGTCAAGACTGATAACACTATCTTCTAAGGCAATATCCACTTTTCCGCTGAGTTCTTTTCCTAAATCGTCCAGCTGTTTCTTCATGCTGCCATAGTAGCTGTCGAGACCGCTGGTATCTGCGTCGGTTCCAGTAAGCAGCTTCAAAGCGACTGTAGCCTCGTAATGGTTGTTGTCAATATAGGACTGACTATCACTGATGAAGTTTTCGATTGCGCTCTTGTAATCGTCCTTCTGCAGTTCGTCCAGTTTCATTCCTAAGCTGACTTTCCAGTTCTCCTTTTTCAAGGTTGATACTGATGATTGCAGGTCGCTAAGTGCCTGCTGTGTGTCGCTGGTTGCAGTTGTGAAGGTGTTCAGTCCGTCCGTCATATCACTGAATGTAATATCACTCGCAATACTCTTGACCTCTTCCAGGGATAACTTAATCTTTCCAAAAGCATTCTTTGCCACATTTTCGCACTCTTCCTGGAACATGGCTGAAAACTGCTCCGCAGAAACCTCGCTATCGTTCATAGCATCCTGCAGAGCCTTATTCTGAAATCGTACATCTTCGATTGACAAACCGGTTGCCTGGAAAATCTTCTGAGCTTTCTCAGCTTCCTTCTGCATTTCTTCAACATTATCCTGGTACTCTTCTTTGACCTTGTTGCCCTTGATCCATCCTGCGATACCTCCGACACCGGCGCCGATTAAAGCACCGACCGCTGTACCAAGACCAGGAATTACAGAACCAAGTGCTGCACCGGCCGCCGCACCAGCTGCTACACCGCCTGCTTTCCAAGCGGCTGAACCACCGTAAGCGGCTTTCTCGTCCTTATTATCGGACTTGATAGATTTATACAAATCCATTGCACTACTTACGAGTGTTGCACCACCGGCAATCGCTCCTGCTCCTGCACCCATTCCGACTGCAGATAAAGCTCCTGCGCTTAGTGATGCTCCCCCGGCCAGGTTTCCTGCTCCGAGGTTGATTGCCAGCATTGCTGACTTTCCGAGAAGTCCGGTACCCATTGCGGACGAACCAAGCATCGCTGTCCCAAGTCCCATCTCTCCGGTTCCCGAACCTAATACCGTCTTTCCTGCTTTCCCCAGGCTGATTGCTCCCTTGCCAAGACTAATAAACGGACTGGCAATCTTACCGAGCAATACCGCTGAGAATACAGACGACAAATCTGCAGACTTACCGCCCGGAAGCAGTTTGCCCGCATTTGATACTAAATTACCGAGTCCATCCATCAACTTCGCAGACACGGCATCGAAATCAAATCCCTCTGAGAATCCTTTAGCGAACGACGCTCCGATGCTGGTTCCCTCGTCGAATGTTTCCGAGATGTCAATACCGAGCATTGTCATAACGCCGATCTTAATTCCGCTACCGATGCCTTTTCCGATGTCTCTGGCGAAATCAGCAAATTTTGCCTTTCCTTTGGTGTCCCACCACTCCTTGAACGGATCAGCAATAAATTCATCCCAGCTCAGTTTCACCTTGCCGAGGAAATCTGCGTTTTTCCATTCTTCTGACTCTGTTAAGTCATGGAATTTCTTCTTCATGCGGTCCACCTTTGTATCTACCCAGTCCATCATTTCATCAAGACCGGATTCAACCGCTGGCATCTGATCGGTAAGCCAATCTGCCAGGCTTCTCACGTATGGAGATAACCTCTCGCCAAATGAGATTTTCACTCCGTCTACTGCACTCTGCAGCAATGTGATAGAACCCTGCAGGTTATCCATCATCGTTTCAGACATATTCGCTGCTGCTCCGTCTGCATTGTTGATGGCATCTGCCAACTTATTGTAGTCCTCTTCCGAGGCGTTCAAGATAGCAAGCAAACCTTTCTGTGCCTGTGTTCCTGCGATTGTATTTGCCAGGTTTGACTTCTGCTCAGCCGTCATACCTGCCGTAGCCGTCCTTAACTCACCCATCACATCAGATAAATCCCTGGCCTGTCCGTTGGAATCAAAAAAGCTGATGCCTAAGTCTTTCATAGCATCAGCCGCTCCATTGGTGTTCGTCGATAATCTCGTAAATATTGAGTTGAGTGCCGTACCGGCCATTGTTCCCTTAATTCCAGTATTTGCCATTAAGCCTGTCATAAGGGCAACATCTTCTATGGAGTAACTGAGCGACCCTGCCATAGAACCTGCATATTTGAAAGTCTCGCCCATTCCGGAGACTGTCGTGTTCGCATTTGATGCAGCCGCTGCCAATACATCTGAGAAGTGTCCGGCATCACCGGCTTTCATATTGAACGCCGTAAGCGCATCCGTAACAATATCGGATGTCGTTGCCAAATCTTCTCCGGAAGCTGCCGCCAAGTTGAGAATACCTTCGATGCCATTCAGCATATCGTCGGTTTTCCATCCAGCCATCGCCATATAATTAAACGCCTGTGCTGACTCTTCGGCTGTGAATTTCGTGGTTGCTCCCATTTCCTTCGCCTTATTCGTCAGTTTGACAAGCTCTGTGCTGGTGGCTCCGCTTATAGCCTGGACCTGTGACATTGCGGCCTCGAAGTCCTTGTATGTCTCTATCGTGTCTTTCAGACCGATACTGACTCCCAGGACCGCTCCGACTTGGAAGATCGGATTCTTCAACAGGTTTATGATCCCTCGAACCGGGGAGGTTATGAGGTCAATCGCTCGCATTGTAACGCTCCATGTTTTCCCTGCAAAACCCCTTAACCCATTACCCAGCGTAGAGAGTACCGGACTGATCCGTTCCTTCGCTTCAAGCAGGACTTCGTACTTTTCTTTCGCCCAGCTTGCCAGGCTCTTTTCGGTTTTTTGAGCTTGCTTGTCAAACTTGGAAACTGTGTCGCTCGCTTTCTTGGCTGAACTATTCGCACTATTGGCCGCTCGTTCCATCTTCTCGAATTTCTTCGTAGCGTTGGAGACTCCCGGATCGGTATTATCGACCGTCTCAATAGGAATTTCGATTCTAAGTGTTTCCGCCACCGTCATTACCTCCTTTCTGTGATTCTAGGGTTATCCGCATAGACGCAAGCATGAACGCCTGCACGCCTTTCGGTTTCTCGTAAAATTCATCGGGGGTTATTCCTGTCTTTTGGAATATGTGATGCAGTAAGCACATCTTGCCCCCCGCTTCAATTAGTTTTTTGCTACTTCCTCAATGTTGCTCTCGTAGCCGCTGAGGGTGTCGATCGCATCAATAATGCGGTCTTTCTCGCCAGCTTTAAGTGTGTACTCGATTACATCCAGGCCGGACATAATCTGAAATCCTTTGCTTTCAAGCGCCTGCCATACCTTCTTGTTGTCCCATAACTTCTCTCTATCCTCTGCGATAGTCGCCTTGTGGATGATTGCTGACTGGTACTTGATACGGTCTGTGTCCTCCGGCATCTTGATACCAAGCTGCTTATTACGAACATACTTTGTAAATTTCTTACGGCACTTGTCGTACTCCTCTGAGCCGAGAGGTCTGATAGAGAATGCAAAAGCGAGCTTGCCGTTTCTGACAATCTCAACCCTCTGTGTTTCCTCTTCATCGGAAGCGAAATCTGCAGCCGCAATCAGACCTGCGATGAAGTCCTCCTCATTCGCTCTGATTACCTGCTTTGTTTCCTCTTCGTTTGTCTCCACTGTGCTTACTGCAGGCTGAGTATTCTCCTCAGCTGTTGCCTCGCCTACTGTTACACCTTTTACAAATTCTTTAGCCATTTGAATGTCCTCCAATTCTTTTTGATTAAATAAAGGGGAACCGCTCCGGCTCCCCTACTGGTTTCTTATGTGGTACCTCTTATCTGTCTACGCCGAGTAATGACTGTAACTTAGGCGGTCTGTTGACAAAGAAGTTCCAGTTTCTCTTGATAACATCGCCGACAGTGACATTCTGAATGTCTACCTGTCCGGAAGGAATACACTCCTTGTAAACCACACGTTCCTCGGAACCATTGCGGCCGAGAAGTGAGCCCTGGAAGTTCCAGTGTGGCATATTCTGTGTTTCTAATGATTCCATAAGCGCCTGGATAAACTCATCGTCCTCCACTACGATCTGAGACATAGTGAGGCTGACAGCAAATGTATTGGCTGTCTCGTGTTCCTGTGCATCTCCAAGTACGCTATACTTTGCATTGTTCCAGTTTACGTTAGACGTGAATGTGTCAACCGTAGCAAGTAAAACTCCGTCCTCGCTATAGAACGCTCCGTCCTTACCGGTACGTGCGTGTCTTGAATCACCGGCAGCTCTCTCGTTTCTAATCATCGCTTTTTACCTCCTTCTACTCATTGGTGCTGAAACGGAAAATAAAGCTGAGGTAGATATGCTCCATAGAATCCTTGTCGATAACATCGATGTCGAACCATGCGGAGTCTCCGTCTGCTGTGTAAGCAGAACTTTCGCTTACCGTGCAAGCTACCAGCTTTCCTTCCTCTCTCATTGCATCACCGACTGCCTGCAGCTGAGAAATTACAGTTGCTCGACCGTTGGTGTCGTTGTCTACCTTGCCTACCAGGTTGTCAGAGGTGGTATTGATACGTCTGATAAGCTCGAAACGAGTCTTAACACGGCGAATCTTTTTCCAGCCGTCGTCCTGGTTGTCCTTCGGCGTAATGAGGGTGTTGATCGCATTATCAATCCACACCTGTTTAGCCTTGTTATAGCTGAGTACCAGGCAGCCTTTCTTCTCTGCGGCAATCATTTCAGTGTTTGTCAGCTTTTCCTTGATCTCGGAGAAGCCGCTGACTACTGTATGAGTGAGCGAAGAGTTTGCCGCTACTGCGCCGATCATACCAGCAATACGTGCTGCAGTCTGATAACCGTCGATCTCCGTACCCTGCTCATTCACATGGGCATTAAGGACGTAGTGCATCTTCTCGTCATTGAATGAAGCGGCGTGTGCTTCCCTTGTTTCCAGGTCTACCGTGTGTTTCTCGGCAACGACCGCCTGTGTAAGGGATGCCGCATCAAAAATACGATTGATGAAGCTCTGCAGAAGCAGATGTACCGAAGTGTCCTCGGTATCGACGCAGATTGTGTTAAACTCATACGCCTCTACCTGCTTAAACGCATTGGAGTAGTCCCCATTCGTTACCTGTGGATCAGTTCCCTTTGTAAACTGGGACTGAGACACGTTCTGTAATGTTACGGTGCCGGACTTGATAACCTCTGCCTTGAAATTCTTGGAAGACGCCAGCGCATCCACAAGGGCATTAGCTTCGTCTGTTCCGGCGGTAAATTCCACCTTCTCAAACTCTGTTGTACCAGCATAAAAAATGCACTCTTTGAGAGTGCTGTCTGAGAGCTTTTCACGGACTGTTACTACAAAGTCCTTTGCTCCGGGATATTTTGCTGTGATGCTTACTGCATCTGTGCTTTCGCTGTCCTGCAACTTGATACTGCCCTGAGTGCCGCCGTTACCGACTCTGCAGGCGATGATCGTCTTTGCGCCACCGGCGATTGCCTCTTTCATTGCGTCCGTAGTAAGTGCGGTACCGAATGTTCCTTCGTAGCCATCCTCTGCAGATAACTCGATTGCCTCGTTGAGAGGACCGAAATCTGCACGGAAGATTACTGCGGTAACACCATTCATAACGCCAGCAGCGGCATTTCCGCCTTTCTTCTGAATGTTGAAATAGGTACCAGGACGCACCTTAGTTTCGCCTAAAATGAATGTTCCTGCCATTTCTACTTAACCTCCTTCTGTAAGAACTTGCTTACAATTTCCTTTGCCTCTGATACTGTGTACTCGGCTTTGCCGTCAGTTTTCAGAGCGGCTACAACGCATTCCTGCATTGTGCCGAATACGCTTCTTGCGTTGCCTGCAAGCTCGCTTACTGTGTAAACGGACTCTGCAGGGGCCTTTTTCTCCGGCTTCTTTTCTGCCTTTGTTTCAGCAGGTGCCGGAGTTGCTGTTTCCTTAGCCATGTTTTACCTCCTTAACTGTAATTTCCATGAGCTGCCATAAGCACGTGAGGCTTAGCCTTGTACCTAAGCAATCCATAGTGACCTGTGATGAATACCTGGCCTTCCTTCAAGTAGTCAGATTTGTAATTCACCTGCAGTCTCTTGATGAACATAGGCGAATAGTCCAGCATAATTACCTCTCCGTCGAGTGACAAATGGTTGGCAATATCTGCGGCCATCTTCAATCTCACTGTGCTTTCCGGGCACAAAACATGGACGGCAATTCTACCGTCCATCCAAGCTACTGTATTCGTTTCTTCCTGCTTCTCAGATGAAATCAGTCTGCAGTAAACCACCGGCTGATCCGCTGAGGCTTCGGTTATCTCCTCCATCCGGTCATACCCCATCACCAGGCATTTCGGGTACAATTCCTTGATGTACTTATCAACCGCCATTACTGGGTCCGGGTCGGACGTTTCCATAGACGGATATTCCAGGATGTCAAATCTGACTTCACAGCCGATTACAACACCGGCTTTTCCTGCATCCTCGCCCATAGTGAACGCATCCGTTCTCGCCCAGGTAAAGCAGTACGGCGTACCGCCTTCCGGAAGAAGGATCACATCACGCAGGCATTCCTTCACGATAGGCGCTATGTCCTCCGGGAATACATCTGTTGTGTTCTGACAGAATATCGATACCGAAAGACTACCGGCACTGTTTCGTTCTTCGTTTGCCTGCAGGTCGTAGTTGTAAGTTACCATAGGGTACTGCGTTTCACCGCCCCACCCATCCTGTTCGTCGCCCGGTGCTTCCGGACTAAAAACAGCAGGCACACCGTTGTAGGTTGTAAGCCTCTCTGCGAGTGCTGCCGTACTGACGAACCTTTTCTGAATCAGTTCTTCCAGCTTCACTCTGTCGCTCCTTCCTCAGTGTCCTGCTTTTCGATGCCGTAGGTCTTGACCTCCGACATATCGTGTGAATATCGGATTTCCCACTGAGCGTCTACCGCTTCATCAATGGGAATCCGAAAGTGATTAGTTACATTGCCGATACCCGGATGATACTGGACGATCAGCTCCTTCTCGGTGGCTGATGTTACAAATCCGGCTTTACCTTCCGGCCATGTGCGATGCTTGCCATAGACCAAATCGCCCCTGGCAATCTCGCTCAAATCGAAGGTTGCTATCGGCTGTTCTACTACCAGTGCCATATATCATGCCTCCTTAGCCATACGGCTCCTTGTAAATTTTCTCAATTTCCGGGGTTGCCTTCTCCTTGATCTTGTCTACGAATGGTCTTGCTGCCATTTTCTTCGTTCCGTTTTCAAGGTAGCCAGCATACTTCTCTTGGCTTTCCAGCTCTGCAATGATTTGGACTCCGCCACCAGCGGTACTGCCTTCACTCTTTACCTGGCCATTCCAGTGCATACGGAGATTTCCTGTACGTCTTGCCGGTGGTTCTCCTGGTGCCGAAGCTGTGTAGGTCGCTTTGCTGTGCGGTTTGCGATATGTTCGCCCGCTTCTCTGACCTTTTAGCACTTCCAGTTCTGCGTTTCTCATAGCATTCACTGCCCTAACGCCCCTGGCTACGACTTGCCGGTTGATTTTGGCTACCTGTCCTTTGACTGTTGCCCTTATGGCACTTCCTGCGCTCCCTGCTTTTCCATCGTTCCACAGTTTCACTTGACATCCTTCCTTTCCTCGGCGTAGTAGATTGTGGATATACCCAAGCTACCCACCTCGTCCAGGTCGATGATGTAAAACGTGCGATTTCCGAGTATGAGTTTATCGGACTTCTTTGCTTCCGGACTTCCCGCCTGCACAATCGTATGGGTGCAAACACGGTCTCTCGTTGAATGAGATTCCTTCTGTTCCTTCGTGGACTCGGCAAGACATCCTCTGATGATCTTTGAGCCGTCTCCTTTCGGGTCGTTTACTACCCTTCCGCTCGCTGTTACAACCTGCGTATTTGACTCGACAACAAAATCCTTGAATAAGTTTCCCGGCCTTAAATACATAAATCTCGCATTTATCATCCGTTCCACACCCTCTCGTTTTCGTGCATTCCGGTATGGAAGTAAGGCGGACCATCTACCCCATTTCCGAACCGTGGCACTGACACTGATTCTGCCTGGACCTCTTTTTTCAGCTTGTCGTAATCTTCTTTCCAAAGTTTCGCCCTGCCATTCATATCCAGGCTGAGAGGACCGGTCTTTGTGTTGACCTCATACGCAAAACGACGGCACAAACTTTCAAGAAGCATCAGCTTCGCACGCTTCCACTTATTCGGGTATGCGTCGATTGCTGCTTGTATCTCCTCGTCGGTCAATGCCGTCGTATCTGCCAGGCCCTCTACCATCGTGTCTCCAAGTTCAAACCTCATACGGTCTTTGCCAAACTCCGTGATGTTTCCCGGCTCATATGTGTATGCACCTTTTGACATTAGGTATCAGCTCCCTCCGTAATGCTGTCTGTGGTTGCGTTACCGCCTACGGATTCGTTTGAATTGCCGTCAGCGGAGAATAAAGTGTCGTGCTGTTTCTGAGCCGCTTTCTTGACTGTAGCGCGTGTGTCTAAGGCGTGAAGCAAAATCAGAACGCTGTCGGACTGTACGTTGGCTACTGCCTTTGCACCATCGTCCGCATTCATCTGCAGTACATCGACCACAGGCTGAATATCCTCTGCACTGCAGGAAACCGCCGTCACATTGTCACCCTCGCCCTTGACTGTCACGGTAAAACCGGCATTGTCGGAGTCGAACGGTTTAAGCTCTGCGACTGCGGACTGGATCATTTCATCTACCTGCTCCTGTGTAAAGCCTTTGTCTGCATTGGCGACTGCATCGGCGATCATCTTATCTACCTGCTCCTGCGAATAAAGGGCACCGGACTGTTCCGGTACCCCTGCTTCGTCATTTGCGATTGAGATTACGCCGAGTTTTTCTTCCCTCTCGACATTTAACACAATGTCTGCCGGGATTTCATCCCCTGCGAAGAATTTTCTGCCGCCATAACTGCAGCGTTTCTTTGCAATCAATTTCATGGCGAACCTCCTTATACAGCGTCGCAACCGAAGAATGCGAGATCATCTGCGGTTTTCTTCATGTCGTATGCCATAAGACCCTCAACGAGCTCTGAATGTGTTCCCGGTGCGCCAGGATAATTCAGAATCGGAAGCAAAATTCCATTCTCCAGCATATCCCATGTGAAGATGTAACCTGCAGAAGGCTCCTCGACGGAAGGTGTGTCTGTCGCATATGCTAACAGGAATGAGTTCGGATCCCCGATATATCCCATATCTGCATTCTGTCCTAATCCAGCTTTGTTCTGAACAGTTCTGTCGAGGACAATTCTGTCAATTTCAAAGAGCTGTGCCAGTACGTTAAGATTTACTTTTGCCGGGTTAGGAGTAGAACCGCCGTATTTTACCCTCTCGAGGATTGCCGGGTGCTCTTTTAACGAATTGTAGACGTTTACACCCAATCCAAGTCTGTTAGGGGTGCGGCCGGTTTCCTCATTGATCTCAGTCATTTTGTTCTGGAAGAAAGCGATCGGGTCACTGTTTCCGTTGCTGAACTTGATAAACTGTCCGGATGTAACAGACACGGAATCGGTGCCTGTTGCCTCGTTTTTCCATACTCCTTTGCGCATGAAAGATTTTGAAAACTCTGCATCCTGGTGGATGTTTGCCTGTGTTGCAATCACCTTAGTTCTCTGCTGGCGTGGGTCTTTGGTGTGAGGTCCCTGTCTGCGGTTAAGGTCTGTCTGACGGATATTATCAATACCCATCATCATCTGATCTACGTGGCAGGCATAGTTCTCTGTATGCTCTGAGATTACTGCCGGGTCAACTGAACCGTATGCCGGTTTTCTATTCCAGTTATCACGTAACAAATCCTCTTTGTCAAATACATAGTAATTGTCAGAGGACAGCTGCACCGGGCAAACAGGAAACATATTCTTTGCAAAAGATGTTGTTTCCTGCTGATAGTAAGCCAGCGCCATTGTTGAAAGCGCTGTGTGCGGTCTAAATGCACCCTTTGCGATTTCTGCCTGGATGCTTTTCGTTGTTCTTTTCATTTACCATTTCCTCCTTCTTTATTTTGCGGCATTCTTCTGATAC